>Ga0335073_10001693_pt1 | contig 29655 bp, 32 predicted proteins | sample Lox_Sample_22_FD_207093 | JGI IMG/M metagenome (GOLD analysis project Ga0335073, IMG submission 207093) | Soil microbial communities from Loxahatchee National Wildlife Refuge, Florida, United States - Lox_Sample_2.2 | ecosystem: Environmental > Terrestrial > Soil > Wetlands | place: USA... | reverse complement strand
CCATGGTCATCGGCTACGCCAAGCACTTCCATCTCGAGGCGCGCCCCGATGAGCTCGAAGCCGAAGCGCTCGAATGGGCGACGACCCGGGGCTCGCGCTCGGGCCGGTCCGCCTGGCAGTTCATCCAGGATCTCGCGGGGCGGATGGGGAAGCCGCTCGATGCGGGCGGCTGAAGAAAGGCCGCGGGATCCGCGCTGCTAAACCGCCCGGCCTTACTGGAATAAGCGGGCGTCGGATTGCCGGCGGCAGACCGTCCATCCCGCTCATGGGGATCAATGGAGCCGATCGTTGGCGAAGACGCAGTCGACCTCGATGAGACTCACCGGATCATCGGGGTGGAAATGATTCGGCCAGATCATCGCCAACGAGTAGCCGAATGACTTCATCAGTTCGACGATCTCGACAAGTGAAGGCTGCCCCTCGTACATCTCAAGAAGGCTAATCTCAACCTGAACACCGAATAGCTTGGGAAGCGATTTGACGGCGCCAAGAAGGACATGCTTTTCGTACCCCTGGGTGTCGGACTTGAGGAAGACCCGCTTTCCATCGAAATTGCTGAACAGCATGTCTAGCGAAGCGACGGCGACTTGCTCTTGGCTCTCAACAGCGGATCGGGGGTCGATCGATGTGAGGCTGCCGGTTGGGGGCAGGAACGAGTTGAACTCGCTGTAGCTCGTGACGTTGAAGGCCCTGACGGAGTTCTCGTCGCCCAACGCCTCATTATTGACCGTCCAGAGGGGGTCTGTGGCTGCGTTGGCCTTGAGGGCTTTGAACGCCGCGCGGTCCGGCTCAAACGGGATGATCTCGCCATGATAGCCCCGGACGCGCAGCCCGGTCGCATACTGGCCCTCGTTCGCGCCAACATCGATCACGGTTGTTATCCGGCGCGACCGGAGGAAATCGATCAGGTGCGGCTGCTTTTTCTGGATTTCCCAGCCCCGGCGCCCGACGAAATCATTCACGGCGTGCTTGAGTCTCCTAACGGCTTGCATCGTTCCCCTGTGAAAATAGGGCTAGGTCTGTGCATAAGCAGATATACCGATATTTCCCATCGGGAGCGAATTCCCGCAAATTTTGACTAGCGCGGGCCGATCAGCTCGAAGCCGAGGCGCTCGAATGGGCGACGACGCGCGGCTCGCGCTCGGGCCGGTCCGCCTGGCAGTTCATCCGGAATCTCGCCGGTCGCCTCGGGAAGCCGCTCGATGGGGCCACGTGACAAGCGCGAGCCCCGCAAGCACGAGGACGATTGCGAGCGCAAAACCCGCCGTGATCGTCTCTCCAAACACCAGCCAGCCGGCGAACACGCCAACGAGCGGAGTTACAAAGGTGAAGGCTGAGAGCTGCGCCGCCGCGTAGTTCGTGAGCGTCCAAAACCACAGCGCATAACTCACGCCGACCACGACCACGCCCTGCCAGAGGAGCGAGGCGACCGCCGTCGCCGAGAGATGCGCCGGGACTGGCTCTCCGACTGCGTAGGCGACAGCGGGCGCCGCGACCGTCGCGACGCCAATCTGGTAGAGCAGCACTTTGAGAGGGTCGAGGCGCCGTAGCGGCGTAGCCTTGATTACGATGGTCGTCGCGCCCCAGAGCGCCGCGGCGAGGAGCGCAAGCCCGTCGCCGACGAGGCTGCCGCCCGGCGTGCGCCCGGCAAGCCCGCTGGCGACGCCGAGAAATGCGAGGCCGAGCCCCGCCCACTGGATCGGCTTCAGTCGCTCATCCTTCAGAAGGAAGGCCGCGCCGAGCGCGACGAAGAAGGGCGCAGCGTAGATGAAGACGGTCGCCCGCGCCGCAGTGGTGAAGCGCAACGATTCGAAGAGCGCGATGAACTCGGCGGTGAAAAGGATCCCGGCCAGCGTTCCCGCCGCCTCCGTCCCGTCGAACTCGAACACGCGCCGGTTGGTCAGCAGCGCGTAAGTCGCGACGCACGCGACCCCGATCGCCGACCTTATCCCGGTCTGCGCAATCGGCCCGACTTCGGGCAACGCCAGCTTGACGACAACCTGATTGAAGCCCCACAGGACGCAGAGCGAGAAGGTCAGCGAAGCGGCGAACGCGTCGAGGGGGCGCGCTTTCATCGCTCCCCCTCTCCATTCGGAAGCGAAAAATCAAGTCATTGCATTTCGGGGAGCCGCCGGGGCGAAGGCGGCGGGCCTTTCGTTGGACCCGCCGCCCGCACCGGCCGTTCGAGGATTTAAAGGCGTCTCGCGGAAATCCTCGAAGGTCAGGGTTTCCCAGGCAGGGGCCTGGATCCCGTCCGGTCAGAGGCCGGCGAGATAGTTGGTCGGGTCGACCGGCGTCGATCCCTTGCGCAATTCGAAGTGGAGCTGCGGCGAGTTGACATTGCCGGTGTCGCCGGACTTGGCGATCACCTGCCCCCGCTTGACCTGGTCGCCGCGCTTGACGTCGAGCTCGCCGTTGTTGCCGTAGGCGGTGACGAAGCCGTTCGGATGCTTGATCAGAATGAGGTTGCCGTAGCCCTTGAGCCCGTCGCCCGAATAGACGACGACGCCGCTCTCCGCCGCGCGGACCGAGGTGCCCGCCGGCACCGAGATGTTGATGCCGTCGTTGCCGCCGGCCTTGAACCCCTGGATGATGCGCCCGCGCGCCGGCCAGCGGAATTCGGGCTCAACCCCCGCAGCGTCGGCCTTCGCCCCGGTCAGCGGAACCTTGGTCGCGTCCGCGCCGGATTCCAGGTTGCCGGTCGGCGCCCTGTCGATCATCGGGCTCTTTTCCACCGGCTTGGCCGGCTCGGCATAGGCGACTGCGCCGGCGTCGTCCTTCGCCGCCGGCTTCTCACCCGTCTTGTCGGTCTTGGCGAGGTCCTTTTCTTTTTCCTTTTCCTTCGCCTTGGCGGACTTGGCCGCGTCGGCGTCGGCGACATTGGCGGCGCGTTTCCGCGTCTTCTCCGATTCGGAGCTGGCGAGGCCATGGCCGTCGGCGTGATAGACGGGCACGACCATGCGCATCCCGCTCTTGACCTCGGAGGCGCTGGAGAGGCCATTGGCGGCGAGGAGCGCGGCGGCCGGCACGCCGTAGCGGCTCGAAAGACTATCCAGCGTCTCGCCGTCGGCGACCACGACCGGCGAGCCGCCGGTCGCCGTCCAGCCGACAGCCGAACCTCCGACCGCCTGCGGCTTGCGGGCAACGGACGCGGTCTGCGTCGTGGCCGGCGCGGGCCCTCCTTGCGCGAGCGGCGACGAGGTTACGGCGGGCGTCGGCGCGGCGTCGGCGGTCTTGGCTGCGAACGGATTCGAGAACGGATTGCCCGAAAACGGACTGGGGCTGGAACTGAAGCGGGTGACGTCGGACGAACACCCCGACAGCAATGCAAGGCCGAGCCCAGCCAGCGCGAGGCGCGGCCACGCGCGCCCTATTGCCCACGCAACGCGATCACTCATCGGCTTCTCACCCGCGCCCACGCAACTTAAGACGCAAGCAGTTTGCGCCGATCGAGTTAAGGGAAGGTTTAAGATGAATCGACGGTGACTTTATCTTCGAAAAAGCAGCGTCGAATGCGCGCCGCCCCTATAGGGCGCGGGCAAGGCCGTGCTCGAGCGGCCGGAAAGCCCGCGCCGGACCGAAATCGGCGGCCGCGAGCGCGCCGTCGGGATCACGGGCGAGCCGCATGATCCGCTGCTCGCCCCGTTCCGGCCCGGCGACCGCCGCGACCAGAACCCCGCGGGGCGCCACGAGATCGAGAAACGCCTCGCCCGGCGGCTCGATCAGGCCGTGCACGATCACCCGGTCGAATCGCCCGCCCGAGCGGTGAAAATCGAACCCGTCCTCCCACTTCACCGCGACATTGGCGAGCCCGAAGGTCTTGATCCGCGCGGCAGCCTCGACCGCCAGCGTCTGGAACCGCTCGAGCGAAACGACTTCCCTCGCAAGCTGAGCGAGCAACGCGGCGCAATACCCTGTTCCGGTTCCGATTTCGCACACCAGGTGCGATGGCGCGATATCGAGGGCGGCGATCATCGCGGCGACGATCGACGGCGGCGGCGACGTCTGTCCGCAGCCAATCGGCAGCGCGATGTCACGGCCCGAGATGTCGGCAAACCGCTGCGGCATGAAGAGCGCTCGTGGCGCGCGCTCGAGCGCCCTGAGGAGGGCGAGGTCGCCAATGCCCTTCGCCCGCATCGCCAGCGTGAACTGGGCCCGCTCCTCGGCCTCGCTCGCGCTCATCGACGCCCCCCGCCCGCCTGATGTCGGCTCTTCCGCTTCATCGCTGCGCAAACGCCTTCTGGAACCTCAGCCGCGAATCGTCGTCCGTCAGGTCGAGCCGGAGCGGCGTGATCGAGATTTTCTTCGCCGCCAGGGCGGCGAGATCGGTTCCATCCTCTTGCTCGAAGGCGCCGCGCTGGAACATGAGCCAGTAATAGGGGAAGCCGCGGCCGTCTCGCCGCTCTTCGACCCGCATCAATTCGGCGTTGCGCCGGCCCTGGCGGGTGAGCTCGATTCCCATGACTTCGCTCGCCGCGCAGGCGGGGAAATTGACGTTGATGAGGCCGCCCGGGGCGATGCCGGCGGCGAGAATCGTGCGGATGACCGGCGCGGCGTGGGCTTCCGTCGCGTCCCATTCGATCAGCGGCCGCCCGACCGCGCCGCCATAGGCCTGCGACAAGGCGATCGAGGGGATGCCGAGCATCGCCCCCTCCATCGCGCCGGCGATGGTCCCCGAATAGGTGACGTCCTCGGCGACGTTCTGGCCGCGGTTGACGCCGGAGAGCACGAGATCTGGCCGGCGGTCGGCCAGGATTCTCCTCACCGCCATGATGACGCAATCGGTCGGCGTGCCCTTGAGGGCGAAATGGCGCGGGCCGATTTCTCTTAAGCGCAGCGGGTCGCTGAGCGAGAGCGAATGGGCGACCCCTGATTGGTCGTATTCGGGCGCGACCACCGTCACATCGTCGGACAGCTCGCCGGCGATCGATTCGAGCAGTTTGAGCCCCTGCGCATGAATGCCGTCGTCGTTGGTGAGCAGGATTCGCATGGCGCGCCTTTTCGCATGGGCCGCGCGTCGAGGCGAGCGCGTTCTGGCGGAGGCGGACGCTCTGCAGCTATGGCGGCAGCGGCCCAAGTTCCGGCCAGCCGTCCGCGGTCCAAAGAATCGGCGAGAACTCAAGTTTCGCCGCGCCCGCCGCGTCGCCGTCGTAATAATGATAGGCGAGCCAGTCGCCTCTCGAGGTCTTCACCGCCTCCTGCCCGCCCGGACCGATAAAGCGCCCGGTCGTCCCGAGCACGAGCGAGCCGCCGCCGTCCATCATGTCCTTGCCGTCCTTGTCCCGATAGGGCCCCTCGACCCGGTCGGCGCGGCCGACGCGGATCGAGTAGGTCGAAGCGACGCCCTTGCAGCATTGGTCGAAGCTGACGAAGAGATAGAACTGGCCCGCATGTTGGAGGATCGAGGCGGCCTCGATCGCGCCGCCGTGGCGGCTCGCGATCGCGATGAAGGGCGCACTCGCAGCGATGAGCTTGCCGGTTTCGGGATTGAGCTCAGCGAGCTTGATCCCCGACCAGAACGAGCCGAAGGCGAGCCAGGCGCGTCCGTCCGAGGCGTCGATCCGGAACGGGTCGATGGCGTTGAAGTCGTCGCCGTGCTTCGACATCACGACCATGCCCTGATCCTGCCAGCCCACCCCGGGCTTCAGGGGATCGAAGGCCTGATTGGTCATAAGCCCGATCGCGCTCGTGTTGTCCCCGAAGCTCGACAGGCAATAATAGAGGAAGACCGTCGCGCCGCGCCGGCTGACCGTGGGCGCCCAGATGTTGAGCGGCCTGAACCCGAGCGCCGCTTCCGCCCACGCCGGGGGCCCATTGCCGATGACTCCGGCGTCCGTCCACGCGACCCCGTCCGCCGAGGTCTTGACCCGGATCGCGCCATGCGTCGGCCCTTGCTGGCCGGTGCCGAAGGCGACAAACCGGCCACTGGCCTCGATGACCGAAGGATCGTGAATGCGAGTATCGCCGGTGAGCCGAGGCTGGACCTCCACGGCGCGAAGAGTTGCGGCGGACAGAAGCAGGACGGCGAGGAAGGCGAAGGCCATGATCCTCTCTTTCCGCGAGCTCCCTTTCCGCCAGGCGCCGCTCATGCCCAATTCCTTTCCGAGGCTGGTCGAAACGCCCGATCAAAGCGCCCGCGGACGGTGCCCGCCTGTTGAGCCGGACGCGCCAAGATCGTACACCTGCGCGAAGTCGCGGTCTGGGCCTCGCCGACGCTGCCCCGGCGGCGGTCATCGACCAGCCCGGGGGATGAATATGGCAATCGGGGAAAGCGAAAAGAGAGCCCGCTCCTGGATCGAGTCCCGGCTGCCCTACAAGCCAAATATTGATCCAGCCGTACAAGAAGAACTCGGCCATTACAGCACGGACCATTTGAACCGGCTTTATCACGAGGACACCCTCGGGTACATTCAGTTGCGCAATTTCATCATAAGCCCCAAAGAGTTGAACGAAGAAGTTCAACGGCGGCTTTGGCTCGAGAGCGTGCGATTCCGGGTCACGATGGTTCTTCTTTCCGTCGCGGCCGTGGCGTCCGTAATCGCGGCGTTCGAAGGGTGGCGCACGCGTTAGGCGCGAGCCCGATCAAATCTATGCAATCACGGCGGGCTGCGCCGTTCGATGGGAACCCGACCCTATTCCAGGCGTTGGTCGTCCATGTAGGACCATGGATGGAGGTTGAAATGCGAAACACCATGTCCAAGGCGATTATCGCGGGGCTCGCGGCGCTGTCGCTCGGAGCCTCCGCTTTGGCGACGGCTGAACCGGCGTCGGCCGCCTGGCACCACGGCGGCGGCATAGCGCGCGGCGGCGGCTGGCACGGCGGCGGCTGGGGCGGCGGCGGCTGGTGGGGTCCGGCCATCGTTGGCGGCCTAGCGGCGGGAGCCTTGCTGTCGGCGCCTTACGCCTACGGCTATGGCTATGGCTACCCCTATGGCGGATACGGCTGTACGTACCAGCCCATGTACGACGCCTACGGCAACTACATCGGCCAGCAGCCTGTCTGCTAACCCAATGTGACAATCGAGTCGCTGAAGGCGCCGGGCGTCGCACAGCCGCCCGGCGCCTTTTTGTACGCCCGACGCTTCGGAGCCGACGCCAAGCTCCCCTTACGAGGGCTTCGCTTCGATCCGCTTGAGCCCGCCCATATAGGGCCTGAGCGCGTCCGGGATCGCCACCGATCCGTCCGGCTCCTGATAGTTCTCCATGACCGCGATCAGCGCCCGGCCGACGGCGACGCCGGAGCCGTTGAGGGTATGGACGAAGCGGGTCGCCTTGGCGTCGGCGGCTTTAAACCGCGCGTTCATGCGCCTCGCCTGGAAGTCGCCGCAGATCGAGCAGGACGATATTTCGCGAAACCGCCCCTGCCCCGGCAGCCAGACCTCGATGTCGTAGGTCTTCTGCGAGGCGAAGCCGAGGTCGCCGGTCGAGAGCGCGACGACGCGATAGTGGAGGCCGAGGCGCTTCAGCACCTCCTCGGCGCAGGCCGTCATCCGCTCGTGCTCGTCGCGCGACTGCTCGGGCGTAGCGATCGAAACCAGCTCGACCTTGCGGAACTGGTGCTGGCGGATCATGCCGCGCGTGTCCTTGCCGGCCGCCCCGGCCTCCGCCCGGAAGCAAACGGTTCCGGCAGTGAAGCGCAGCGGCAGGGTCTTCTCGTCGACGATGCTTTCGCGGACGAGATTGGTCAGCGGCACCTCGGCGGTGGGGATGAGCCAGTGTTTAGCAGAGCTTGCCAGAGCAGCTTCTCGAGCGGCTTGTCTGATGTTTTGTCTCAGCTCGAATTGCTCTGCAGTGGGAGGGCCGGGTTCTCCTCCCCTTTTTCGCTCCGCATCGAAGAACTGCCTCCAAGCCCATTCAACGTCGGGGTTCTCGGCAAGGATCGGCGCAAAGACGCTCAATGGAACTGCGCTGAATTGGTCGTCTGCAAACTTCGGCAATTGGGCAGTGCCGAACATCGCCGCGTCGCGCACCAAAACCGGCGGGGAGACTTCGGTATAGCCGTGCTCGTTCGTGTGCAGGTCGAGCATGAACTGCTCGAGCGCCCGCTCGAGCCGCGCCAGCGTCCCCTTCAGCACGACGAAGCGCGCGCCCGACAGTTTCGCCGCGGTTTCGAAATCCATGAGGCCGAGCGCCTCGCCGATCTCGAAATGCTCGCGCGGCTTGTTCATGCCCTCAAGCGCTGGCGGCGACCCCCAGAGACGAAGCTCGACATTGTCGCTCTCGTCCTTGCCGTCCGGCGTGTCGTCGGCCGGCAGGTTTGGGATCTCGGCAAGCGCATCGCTGAGCGCCTTTTCCGCCTCCCGCTCCTCCGCCTCGAGCTGCGGCATCATCGCTTTCACCTTGGCGACTTCGGCGCGGAAGTCCTCGGCGGCGACACTATCCTTGCGCGCCATCGCCTGGCCGATCTGCTTCGAGGCGGCGTTGCGCCGCTCTTGAGCGCTCTGGAGCGCTGCGATCGCGGAGCGGCGCTTCTCGTCGAGCGCGATCAGCGATTCGGCGCGAGGCTCGAGGCCGCGGCGCCTCAGGCCGTCGTCAAAGGCTTCGGGATTCTCGCGGATCGCTCTGATGTCGTGCATGATCCGAACTCAGCAAAAGCATGCGCGACGCATCATCGGCGGGCCCATCGCGCCAGCGCGAGGCCAGCCCTTAGCAGAATGAAGCCGAAGCCTCCAACCGGCCTCGCAGGCGCCTTCACCGGAACGCCAGCAAGCCGCGCCTCAGCGCCCAATCGCCGAACACATTGAGGGCGAGGCCGGCCATGACCAGAGCGCCGCCTAGAAGCTCGATCACGCTCAAAGCCTCGCCGAACAGCAGCGCGCCGGCGATCATGCCGACGACCGGCACCAGAAGCGCGAACGGGGCGACGGTGGCCGCCGAATAGTGCGCCATGAGCCGCGCCCATAAGCCATAGCCGAACACAGTTCCGGCATAGGAAATGACCAGCACGCTACCGATGAGCCTGATCCCCGGATGAGCGAGCCCCGCGAGGCCGCCCGTCCCCTCGACGGCGAGCGACAGCGCGAAAAGAGGCAGCGGCGCGGCCAGGCTCGACCAGACGGTGAAGGCGAGCATGTCGACCTTGCCGACGCTCTTCGCCAGCACGTTGCCCGAGCCCCAGAACGCCGCCGCCAGAATGACGAGCAGGAATGGCCCGAGGCTCGCCCCGGCGAGACGCTCCGAACCGATCACCGCCATGCCGGCGAAGCCGAGGACGGCGCCGACGATCTGGGCGCGGCGCGGCCGTTCGCCGAGCCAGATCCAGGCGAGCAGGATGGTGAAGAACACCTGCGCCATGATGACCAGCGACGCGAGCCCGACCGGGAAACCCTGATGAATGGCGATGAACAGCAGGCCGAACTGGCCGACCCCGATCAGGAGCCCGTAGAGCGCGACCGCCCAGGCCGGCGCTTTCGGCGGCGCGAGGAAAAGAACCATCGGGACGGCGGCGAAGAAAAACCGGAGCGCCGCGAGCATCAGCGGCGTGGTCTCGCCCACTCCGACCTTGATCGCGATGAAGGTCAGGCCCCAGACGATCGCGACGCTCAGCGCCGCAAGGATGTCGCGCGCGCTCATTTCGCGGGCCGGCGAAACATAGGGCCCCAATGGCGGGGGCTCGAGAGACTGGCGACGTGGGAAATCATCGGCGCCGGGGTTAACACGAGCGGCAGCAGTCCGGAACCGTCCAGGCGGGGCCGAAGGCGCGCCCGCAGTCGGCTGACGGCGATCGGCGAAGCTGCTAGGATCGCGCCATGACCGAAGAGCCCGCCAGCGTCATCATTGAGCTTCTGCGCCAGATGCGCGCCGAGCTCGGCGATGTCCGGTCGGAGATGGCGACCAAAGCAGACCTGGCCTCTTTGCGCGCCGACGTCGCCGCAGACCTCCATTCGATGCAAGCCGATCTGCTCTCGACCCGCAAGGAGCTCGGCGAGCAGATCGTCGGACTCCGCCGCGCGGTTATGGAATACCATACCTCCGTCATCGGCCACGGCGTCCTCATCAGCGAGCTCGAAGCCCGCGTGCGCCGCGTCGAGCAGCATCTCAACCTGCCGTCGCTCTTTCCGGCCTGAGGGCGAGGCTCCCGCTAGGTCGCGGGGTTGTTCGCCGCGCTCTGACTCTGCGCGCGGCGCCGCTCGACCAGTTTCACCGCGATCACCGAGCCCTCGTAGAGCGCGAGCATCGGCAGCGCGAGCGAGGTCATGCTGATGAGGTCGGGCGGGGTGAGGATCGCCGCGATGCCTACCACCGCCACGATCGCATAGCGCCGCATCCGGATGAGATAGGCCGAATCGATGATGCCGACATGGCCGAGCAGGGTCAGGATCACCGGCAACTGGAACGCGATGCCGAATGCGAAGATCAGCGTCATGATGAGCGAGAGATATTCGCTCACCTTGGGCAGAAGCTCGATCGTCGCCTCGCCCGGCACGTCGACCTGCTGCAGCGACACCGAAAAGCGGATGAGCAGCGGCATGACCACGAAATAGACGAGCAGCGCGCCGAACAGGAAGAAGATCGGGGTTGCGATGAGATAGGGCCGGAAGGCCTGCCGCTCGTTGCGGTAGAGGCCGGGCGCGATGAACTTGTAGAGCTGGATGGCGATGACCGGAAAGGCGATGACCGCCGCCCCGAACATGCTGAGGCGGATGTTGGTGTAGAACTGCTCGAGGAAATGAGTGGCGATCAGCGTCGCCTTGTCGGCTCCGACCACCCGCACATAAGGGTAGGTCAGCACGTTATAGATGTGCCGGGAGAAAAAGAAGCAGACGATAAAGGCGGCGAGGAACGCGTAGAGCGACCGGATGATGCGCGCGCGCAACTCGATCAGGTGGTCGATCAGCGGCGCCTTGGTGGCGTCGATGTCCTCTTGGCTCATTCCGCCGCGCTTCTTCGGGCGGCGGGCGGCTCCTCGGGCGCGGCCTCGGCCGGAACGGCCGCGGGCGGGGCCTCGGCGGGCTCAGGACCGGTCAGCGCGATCTCGGACGTCCCGATCCCGGACGCGCCGATGTCCGGACCGGCGGCTTGAGGCTCGCCGCCGTCAGGCTTGGCGCTCTCGGAGACGGCGATCTGTGCGGCGCCATTTTTGACCGTGGGTTCGGCCGCCTTGGTGATGTCGTCGCGCATCATCCCGGCCGGATCGAAGCTCGTATCGATCTTCGCCTGGTCGCTGATCGCCTGGAATTCCTTCTTCACGCTGTCGAGGTCGGCCTCGCGCTCGACCTCGCGCATCGCCTCCATGAACTGGCCCTGGAATTCGGCCGCCATGCGCCGCATCTTGCCGACCGCCTGGCCGACGGTACGCATGACGCGCGGCAGGTCCTTCGGCGGGATCACCGCCAGGGCGACGATGCCGACAATGATCATCTTGCTGATGTCGAAATCGAACATGGTTCACCGGGCAAGACGATCGGGAAGCGGCGCGGCCCGCACGCGTCGTCGCCTGCGCTCCGCCGGAAGGATGCGCTCAGCCGACCTTGTGAACGTCGTTGGCGTCGACCCCGACGCGGTTCTCGATCGTCCGCGGTGCGGTGGGGGCGGCTTTGACGTCTTCGTCGTCGTCGGCGAGGCCCTTCTTGAACGACTTCACGCCCTTGGCGACGTCGCCCATCAGGTCGGAAATCTTGCCCTTGCCGCCGAACAAGAGGAGCGCGACTGCGCCGAACAACATCCAATGCCAAATGCTGAAGCTACCCATGGCCGTCATCCCATTCCGCGCCGCCCGGTCTCAAGGCCGCCGGCGCATCCACTCTTTGTGACCAAACCTAAGCGCGCGGAGAGGTAAAAACAAGCTTGCCTTCGGCAAATGAGCCACATAGGCGAGAAGCGGGCTTTGTCGCCGCGCCCGCCGCCTGCGTCCTTCGTCCTGCCGGGCGTTAGGCGAGGTTTCGCGAGCGGGGCCTTTCCGTCCAGTGCGATGCGAGGAGTTGCGCCCCGATGAGCGAAACCGCCAGGCGCCTGAAGGAGCTGGGCGTCGTCCTGCCCAAGCCGGCGGCGCCGGTCGCCAATTATGTTCCCACCGTGCGCGCCGGGTCCCTCCTCTTCGTCTCCGGCCAATTGCCGCTCGGGCCGGACGGCAAGCTTGCCGAGCGGCACAAAGGCAAGCTCGAGGCCAATTCCCCGATCGAGGCCGCTCGTGAGGCGGCCCGGCTCTGCGTCATCAATGTGCTCGCCCAGGCGGAGGCGACGCTCGGCGACCTCGACCGGGTCAGCCGGGTCGTGCGGCTCGGTGGGTTCTTCAACGTCCGGACAAGCTTCGACGCCCTGCCCCAGGCAATGAACGGCGCCTCCGATCTCGTCGCCGAACTGTTCGGCGCTGAGGGCCGTCATGCGCGGACGACGGTCGGCGTTGCGCATCTGCCGCTCGACGCCCTGGCCGAGATCGAGGCCGTCTTCGAGATCAAGGCTTGAGGCCGGTCAACGCTCCCGCCTGGCTTGTCGCGCGTCCGATCGCCCATCGCGGCCTGCATGGCAAGGCGAGCGGGGTCATCGAAAACACGCTTCGGGCGGCCGAGGCGGCGATCGCCGGCGGATACGCGATCGAATGCGACGTCAGGATCAGCAAAGACGGCGAAGCCTTTGTCTTTCATGATGAAACGCTCGACCGTCTGACCGACGCGACAGGTCCCTTTTGCGCGCTGAGCGCGGCCGCAATCGCCAAGGTCCGGATCAGGGGGGCCGATGAGCCGCCGCCGGCCTTCGCGGCGTTCCTCGCCGCCGTCGGCGGCCGGACCCCGGTCATCTGCGAACTCAAGAGCGCCTTCGACGGCGACTGGCGGATCGCCGACGGCGTCGCCGCGCTCGCCGCGGATTACGACGGTCCGCTTGCGTTCAAGAGCTTCGACCATGATCTCGTCGCCTATTTGCGTCTGCGCCGGCCCCATGTGCGCTCGCGGGCGACCTGCCCGATCGGCATCGTCGCGCAAGCGTCCTACGACGGTCCGGACTGGGCTTGCCTCGGCGCCGAGCAGAAGCGGGACTGGGCCGATTTCGACCATTTCGACCTCGTCCGGCCTGATTTCCTCAGCTGGAACGTCGACGACCTCCCCCACAAGATCCCGTTTCTGGTCAAACAACTCACCGGCGCGCCGGTCATGGCCTGGACCGTGCGGACGCGCGAACAACGCGAAGCGGCGCTGAAATGGGCCGACCAGATCGTGTTCGAAGGCGATCCAGGTTCTGATCCGTTAAGCCCGGACGGAACTCAAGTCACATCGCAATATCGGCATAGTTCGACGGGAACATTGCGCGCTTCGCCTCCTCGTCGGTCTCCTGCTTGAACGGATGGTCCTTGCCGACCGCTTTGGCGCGCGCCGCCGCCGGCCGCGCGTCGACAGTCTCATAAAGTCGCTTCAAGTTCGGAAAGGCGCGGAGGGCATCGTCCTCGCCGGGCAGCACCCTTTCCGCGCGCGTCAGCCAGCCCCAGGCCGACATGTCGGCGATCGAATATTGGCCGCCGACGATGAAGTCTCGCCCGGCCAGATGTTTGTCCAACACCCGGTAGTGCCGCTCGATCTCGCGCCTATACCTGTTGATGGCGTAGGGAAGCTTTTCCGGCGCGGCGTGCTGGAAATGCACCGCCTGGCCCGAGAAGGGCCCAATCCCGGTCGCGATGAAGAAGAGCCACGACAGCAGCTCCGGGCGGTCGACCGGCGAGCCGATGAAGCGTCCGGCCTTCTCGCCGAGGTAGAGCAGGATGGCGCTCGAATCGAACACCCGCGCTTCTCGCCCGCCCGGTCCCTCGGTATCGACAATCGCGGGAACCTTGCCGTTCGGATTGATCGCGCGAAAGGCCGGCGCGTGCTGCTCGCCCTTCCTGGTGTCGACGGGGATCACTTCGTAAGGCGCGCCGAGTTCCTCCAGAAGGAGCGCGACCTTTGCCGGGTTTGGCGTCGGATGGAAGTAAAAACGGATCAAACGAATTCTCCTGTCATGGACGCGATGCCTGTGCCGGCGAGGGAGGAGCGGGCGCCCCCCGAAACATATCCCCGGTCGCCCGACCGGCAAGGGCGGCGGCCAAGGGTTATTCGTCCCGTGAGCATGGGAGTTGGCTCACATGTTCGTGAGCCGGATGCTTTGTAGGGCGGGGTCCTCGACCCCCTCCAAGGGCGCCGGCCGATTGCGCGCCGGTGAGGCCCCGCCTAGTCTCACGCCATCCGCGCCTCGAGCGGCGCGACGAGTGAGGGCGCAAAGCGTGACGCCGTTCAAGACCATCCGCGCCCGGGCCGAGAAGCGCAAAGGAGGCGGCGAGGCGCTTCTCCGGCTCATGCCGCCGAAACCCGATCCCAAGGCGCTCGCCAAGCTCCGCGACGACCGCGTCCTCGCCGAGATGACCAAGCGGGTGTTCTCGGCCGGCTTCGCGTGGAGCGTGATCGAAGCGAAATGGCCCGGCTTCGAGGCGGCGTTTCTCGGCTTTGAGCCGAAGCGGCTCGCCTTCGAGCCCGACGAGTTCTGGGACTCTCTTGTCAAGGACGCGCGCATCGTCCGCAACGGGGCGAAGATCGGCTCGGTGCGGGAGAATGCGCGCTTCGTCCAGGACGTCGCGAAGGAGCACGGCTCCTTCGGCGCCTTCCTCTCGGCGTGGCCGTCCTCCGACGAGGTCGGGCTGCTCGAGGTTCTCTCCAAGCATGGCAGTCGTCTTGGCGGGAACACCGGCCAGATGCTGCTGAGGTTTCTGGGCTATGACGGCTTCGTGACTTCGAAGGACGTCGTCGCTTGCCTGAGAGAGGCCGGTCTCGACGTCCCCGAGACGCCGACCTCGAAGCGCGACCTCGCAGCGATCCAGGAGCAGTTCAACGCCTGGGCGAAAGAAACCGGCCTGCCCTATTCGTGGCTCTCGCGCATTTGCGCTTTTTCGGCCGGCGAGAACTACTCGGCGTCCGAAACCCTCGAGTAGCGGCCGGCCGGTTTTCCCAGGATCACAGATTGCCCTCTCGATATTCCCACCCCGATGTTGCGCCCACGCTCTGGCGGTTGCGCGAGATCCTCGGGTTGAGGCGCCCGACGCAGGTCGTGGACATCGGCGCCAATCCTCTGGATGAGGCTCCCGTCTACAGTCCTTTGATCGAAGCGGGACTGTGCGCGGTGACCGCATTTGAACCGCAGACCGAGACCATGCGGACCATCGACAATCCGCTCGTAAGAATTCTGCCCGACGCCGTCGGCGACGGAACCCAGCAAATATTCCGCAAATGCCAGCACTCGGGGTGGTCCAGCACGCTCGCGCCGAGCGCAAAGACCATCTCTGTCTTCTCGCAATTTCAAGATAACAGCCGGATCCTCTCCGAGCACGCCATGGAAACAAAGCGGTTGGACGATATCGAAGAGGTTCAGTCGATCGACCTGCTCAAGATCGACATCCAGGGCGGCGAATTGTCGGTCTTTTCAAACGCGAGAAAGAAGCTGGCGCGTGCCGTATTTGTCGATAGCGAAGTCTCCTACATGCCGCTGTATGAAGACCAGCCTTCGTTCGGAGACGTCGACATCGAGCTCCGGCGGCAAGGGTTCGTCATTCACAGATTCGGCGAATTTCACCATGCCATTGTTCCGCCGATGAGATTGAACGACAGTCCTTGGATCGCCCTGCAGCAGGTCATTGACGGGGACATCATCTACATTCGAGATTTTCGCGATCACGCCAATCTGGACGACGACCAGCTGAAGCAGATGGCGATGATCGCCCATGCGCTTTATCAGTCATGGGACATTGCCTGCCGATGCATCAGCGTGTTGGTGGAGCGCGGGTCAATATCGGCAGATTCGGTGGACGCCTATTTGCGTATCGTCAATGGTTTGCTGGCGAAGAAGGAGTGACCCGGGCAAGCTCACTCGCCCTTCCCCGCCAGCAGCGCTTTCAGCGCATCGAGCGTATCGGCCTCGGCGACCGGCTTGTCGCGCCGCCAGCGCAGCATGCGGGGAAAGCGGACCGCGACGCCGCTTCGGTGGCGCCTGCTTGGCGCGATGCCCTCGAAGCCGAGCTCGAACACCTGCGTCGGCGCGACGCTCCTGACCGGACCGAAGGTCTCGACGGTCGTGCGGCGGACGATTGCGTCCATCTCGCGGATTTCGGCGTCCGTGAGCCCCGAATAGGCCTTGGCGAACGGCACCAGCTCGCGCGCCGGCGCCTCTTCGCCGGCGCTCCAGACGGCGAAGGTGTAATCGGTGAAGACGCCCGAGCGGCGGCCGTGGCCGCGCTCGGCGTAGATGACCACCGCGTCGACGCTCATCGGGTCGAGCTTCCATTTCCACCAGACATTCGTGCGGTCGTCGCCCTTGCGCCGGCCGATCCCATAAGCGCCTTCGCGCGCCTTCAGCATCAGGCCCTCGCGCAACAGCGCGCGCGCCTGCTCGCGCTTCGTCGCCAGCTCCTCCCATGTCTCGGCGGCGACCGTGGGGCTGATCCTCAGCGGCAGGCGCGCGCCGCGCTCCTTTGCTTCCGCGAACACGCGATCGACAAGCCGTTCGAGAGCCGCCCGCCGCTCATGCTGCGGCTCGGCGCGAATGTCGCGCCCGTCGATTTCGAGGAGATCGTAGGCGATGAATGCGACCGGCAATTCGCGCAGCGTCTTTTCGCTCACGACCTTGCGGCCGAGCCGCTGCTGCAGGCTCGCGAACAGGGCGAGGCCGTCGAGCGAATCCGCCGAATATTCGCCCGTCGGCGGGATCAGCACGACGAGCTCGCCGTCGAGCGCAACGCCCGAGGGAAGCGCGCGCGCCAGCGGCTCGAGATCGGGATAGGCGTCGGAGATGAGCTCCTCTCCGCGCGACCATAGCCGCCAGTCGTCGCCGCGCTTCAGCAACTCGGCGCGGATGCCGTCGAACTTCCATTCGACGATCCAGTCCGACGGCGGCCCGAGCGCCGGCAGCATGTCGGCGAGCGGGCGGCTCCACGACTGGGCGAGATAGAACGGATAGGGCTTGCCTGAATCGAGCGCTTGAGCTTCGGCGTGCAGGACCTCGCCGATCAGCGCCTCGAAATCCGCCGCCGTTGGAATGCGCCTCGCCTGGGAATAGCCGATCAGCCTTTGGGCCATGCGGCCCTCGTCGACGCCCGCGACCTCGGCCAGAGCCTTCACCACCTGCAGCCGCGACACGCCGACGCGCAATTCCCCGGTGATGAGCTTGAAAAAGGCGAGGCGTTCGTCGCTCGGCAGCTCCTCGGCCCAGCGTCTGAGCCGCGCATAGCGCTCCTCCTCGCCGAGCGAGGGAAGCGGGAGGAGCCGCTCCCGCATCCATTGGTCGAGGGAAAACTCTTCGCCCGCCCCGCCCTCGGGCAAAATCAGCGACAGCATCTCGGCGAGATCGCCGACCGCCCCATAGCACTCCGAGCATAGCCAGTCGGGGTAGCCCGAGCCTTCGACGGCAAGGCGCCAGAGAAGCCGGGTCGGCGCGGTCTGCCGGGGCTTGCCGCCGGCGAGGAAATAGACCGCCCAGGCCGCGCTCGCCCATTGCGCCGGATCGGCCTTGGCGGCGGCGAAGAACGCGACCATCGCCGCCTGCTTGGCCCTCGTCGAGGTCGCGGAATCGAGGCGGCGGTAGAGCGCCGCAAAGGCCTTCACGCCTCGCTCTCCCGCGCCCCGCCGTCGCTCGTGTCCTCGTCGTCGCCGTAGGCCGTCTCGAGCGTTCGCGCGTCGAGGCCCTTCTCGCGCAGGTAGCGCGTCAGCGCTCCCGCCGAGCCGTGGGTTGCGAGAATGCGCTCCGCGCCGGTCGCCTCGATCGCGCCGACGAGGCCCGGCCAGTCGGCGTGATCGGAGAGGGCAAAGCCGCGGTCGAGGGAGCGCCGGCGGCGGTTTCCCCTGACCTGCATCCAGCCGCTCGCCAGCGCGTCGGAATAGTCGCCGAAGCGCCTGAGCCACGGACTCGCCGCCGCCGAGGGCGGAGCGAGAATAAGGGCGCGCGAGTACTCGCGCTTGTCGGCGATTTCCGTCGCCAGCCGCGTCGGCGGCAGCGCGACGCCCGCCTCGCGATAGAGCGCGTTGATCGCCTCGACGGCGCCGTGACAGACGATCGGGCCGAGAGCGGGGTCGACATGCGCGAGCACCCGCTGCGCCTTGCCGAGCGCATAGGCGAAAAGGAGACTCGCGCGTCCGGCGGCGATGTTCTCGCGCCGCCAGAGGTCGATTGCAGCGAAGATTTCCGCTTGCGCGCGCCAGCGGTAGATCGGCAAGCCGAAGGTCGACTCGGTGATGAAGACGTGACAACGAATGGGCTCGAAGGCGGGCGAGACGCCGTCGCTCTCGAGCTTGTAGTCGCCCGAGGCCACCCATGTCTCGCCCTTCGCGCTGACCCGAATCTGGGCCGAGCCGAGCACATGGCCCGCCGGATGGAGCGAGAGCTCGACCCCGTTGCGGGTGAGGATTTCGCCGTAAGCCGCGGTCTCGATCGCAACGTCGCCGAGGCGCTTCAGGAGGATCGGGGCGGTGTCACGATGGCAGACGTAAACGTCCGAGCCGAAGCGCGCGTGGTCGGAATGGGCGTGGGTGATGACCGCGCGCGGAACCGGGCGCCAGGGGTCGATGTGAAAATCGCCCGCGGGGCAATAAAGGCCGCGGTCGGTTGCAACGATGAGATCCAAGGGTAACTTGCGCTCGACGAGGAAGGCGGTTGATCGCCCAATATGGGGATAGGCTTAATGCCCAGCCAGTTGAACCGGTTTCGGCCTGAATTGACGCCCGCCAGACAATCGAACTGAAGGAGGAAATCGATGCGCCAGATGCTGATCGTTGCAGGGTGCCTGATGGCAGGCATGCCTCTCGCCTGGATCGCCGCCAATACGGCAAGTTCGCCAGCCAAAGGCAAGGAGCCCAGGTTTCCCCAATTGACCCTGGAGCAGCTCAACGACCAGCAGCGCCCGCTCGGCGAGAAGATCATGAAGATTTCGAGCGTCGGGCTCGGCGGCCCCTACAATCCGATGTTGCGCAGCCCCGTCTATGCCCAGCGCATGTACGATTTGCTCGACTATCTGCGCTGGCATACATCCGTGCCGACCAAGCTCAACGAAATGGCCATCCTCATCGTCGGCCGGCAATGGCGCTCGCAGGTCGAATGGTATGCGCATGCGCCCTTGGCGAAGAAAGCAGGCCTCGCCGATTCGATCATCGCCGACCTGAAAGCCAACAAACGACCCGCCGGCATGAGCCCCGAGGAAGAGGTCGTCTATGACTTCGTGACCGAACTGACCGCCAAACACGCGGTATCGGACGAGCTGTTCGATCGCGCCAAGACGCTTCTCGGCGAGCAGCAGGTTGTCGACCTGACGGCGGTCGCCGGAACCTATGTCGCCGTCGCCATGATCCTGGCGATGGCCGAAGAAGGGGTGCCCGCAGACAAGGAGCCGCCGTTCAAGGAGGGTGAACCTTGAGCGACAATCAAGCGGAGCTGGGGTAAGGTCAAAATCCGGCCCGTTGGACCGGTTTCGACTTCGCGTGCTGGCGTCTTGACTTGGAGGGCGGCTCAATGCTTCCGAAGGCGGAGAACGCCTGCTTCGCGATCGCCGACATATCCGGCTACACGCACTTCGTGTCCGGCGTCGAGCTCGACCATGCCCAGGACATCATCGCCGACGTGATGGACACTCTGGTGAGGGCGCTGCGTCCGCCGTTCCGCCTCGCCAAGTTCGAGGGCGACGCGGCCTTCGTCTACGCGCCCGCCGACAAGGTCGATGGACCGCTCGTCCAGGATTCGATCGAACAGGCCTACTTCGCCTTCCGCAAGCGGCTCCGCAGCATCAAGCAGGCCAATTCTTGCGAGTGCCAGGCCTGCAGCCGGATGCAGAGCCTCGACGTCAAGTTCGTGGTCCACCACGGCGAGTTCATCCGGCAAAAGATGGCGGGCCGCGAGGAGCTCGCCGGACGCGACGTGATCCTCATCCACCGCCTGCTCAAGAACGACGTCGGCAAGACGTTCGGCCCGCACGCCTACGCCCTCTATTCCGACGCCTGCGTGAAGGCGTTGGGAATCGATCCCGTGGGCCAGGGTCTCAAAGAACACGCCGAGGCGATCGAGCATATCGGCGAAACGAAGTGCTGGGTGAGCGACCTTGAAGAGGCGTGGACGCGGGAAGTCGAGACGGCGCGCACGCTTGTTCAGCGCGCCGGCGCCTTCATGGTCATGGAGAGGGATTTCCCGGCGCCGCGGCAGGCGGTGTGGGACCTTGTCACCGCGCCTGAAAATCACCTCCGCTGGCAACGAAGCGACGACGTTCGCGAAAACACGGCCAAGGGGCGTCGCGGCCCCGGCGCGCAGTTGCACTGCCTGCACGGCAAGGACGTGATCATCGAGGAAGTGGTTGACTGGCGCCCGTTCGATTATGTGACGCTGGCGACCCAGCTGCCGATCCCGGGCGCGCCGAAAATCCTGATGTCCTATACGTTCGAGGACAAGAGCGACGGCGGAACCCATTTCGAATTCCGCATCGCCAAGCCCAAGCCGAAGGATTTCGCCTTTTACGAGCAAATCCGGCCGATGGTTGAGGCGAACTTCACCGCCGGATTCGATATCCTGCGTTCCATGGTAACGGAGCGGGCGGCCGCTTCAGCGGTCGAGGACGAGCCGCCCCTGCCCGTCTCGCGCGAACGCTTCCTCACCCAGCCGCTCCACCCGCGCTAGCGAGCGCGCATGCCCACGGCCCCTTACTGCGCCTTGTCCGCCGCCCAGCGGATCGCATAGGGCGCGGAGAGCAGCCGCGACTTCAATTTCGCCGCCGCCTCGGGGCTCGACATCAGGAGGTCGTCGACCCTGGACGAAGCCGGGTCGCGCCCCCACGGGCGGCGCGCAAGTTCGCGATCGTTGAGCCAATAGTCGCTCCAGTCATAGGTCGTCTCGATCAGTTCGCGCGCGAACTCCGGCCCATATTCGAGCCCGCCCTCGACCACGGCGTCGATATAGGATTCAAGCATCGGATATTCCGCGTTCGCGGCCGGCAGCCCGACGCCGGGCTCGCCATTCGGCTTGACCGGAACGTAGACCCAGAACCTGCCGGTCTCGGGCAATCGCTGCCACGACACGGCCTCGATATCCTGCCTGGGCAATTCGATGCGCGCATAGCCCTGCTCACGGGCGTCGAACTTCGCGATGTCGTCGACGTCCGCGGCGTAGATGACGCCGTTGATCGTCGAGGCCTTCTCGCCCGGGCCCGCCTTGCGCAGGCCGAGCGCAGTGAATCCGGAGCGCGAGCGGTCGTTCCAGGCCCGGACATAGCCGAACGCAGCCGACACCCGCACGGGGATCGCCGGCATCATCTTGCCGGCGGTCGAATCGCGGGAGGCGGAGTTGATCAGCGAGCCATAGCCGAAGATGAACTCGGTCGGCTGGTCGGGCAGCATGACGCCCTGCCAGTCTTTCGCCCCAGCCGGATCGAGGAAAAGCAAGACCAGGCAAAATGCGATAAGCCACATGCGCGCCATTGCCTCTCCCCTTGTGCCTCGCCAGCGGTCTCCCCGACGCCCGCATCGCGCGGGCGCGCCAGCTAACCCCGGTTCATTCCAATTCGCAACGCCGCGAGGCTGTCACAATTGCTCGGCAACGAGAGAAGACAGGGGCGTCGAAACTCTATAAACGGGCTTATTGAGACTGGGATCAGTCGATAAGGAAGATCATGCGAATTCTAATCCGTGGCGCGATAGCGCTCGTTATTCTCGTTGCCGCCTATTGGGGCTGGGCGCTCGCCGGCGCGGCTCAGCTTGCCTCGGCCGCTTCGCGCGGCGACGCGGAGGCGGTGATCGAGCGCATCGATCTCAAGGGGCTCAGCAACTCCTTGAGCAGCCAGATCTCGCGCGCCTGGCTCGAGCAGAACCCTGAGCTTCAGAAGCTCCTCGCGCTCAAAGGCGGCGGAGGCGTGGTCGTCAACGCCGCCGCGGCCGAGATGCTGCTGCGCGCGTTTCTCACGCCGGAGAACCTCGCCGCGCTCCTGAACCAGGGCGCCGGCGCGGGCGGACACGACACGGGCGCGCTCTTGCGCATGCCGGCGCTCGGCGAGGCCTTCCGCGGCGGCGGTCTGATAGAGACCGTGACGCACTCCTATTTCGATGGGCCCCGGAGCTTCGTCGTCGGGCTCGACAGCCCCGATGGGCGCTATGGCGTCCACATGAATCTTTCGGGCGCGACCTGGCGCCTGTCGGGCCTCGACATCCCAGATCAAGTCACCGCCCGGGTGGCGCGCCAGATCGCGGACAGGGTCGGCGGATTGATGGACCGGCCGGGCGGGTGACAGTCAGGGCGCGCAAGCGGCTTGACCGCGGCGGCCCCGCTCACTCCTCCTTGAAGCCGTAGTCCGGCACGCCCTGTTCGGCGCCGTAATATTTGTACGGCAGGAACTTGCCGCTCATCACGAGCTGCACCCTGTCGCCCTTCGGATTCTGCAAGCGGTTGACCTCGAGGTCGAAGTCGATCGCCGACATGATGCCGTCGCCGAATTCCTCCTCGATCAGCGCCTTGAGCGCCGGGCCGTTGACCATGACAAGCTCATAGAAGCGGTAGATGAGCGGGTCGGTCGGCGGCGTCGGCGCGCCGCGCGTCGGGACTTCGTTGAGCATCCGCTTCTCGCTCTCGCCGAGCCCGAACAGGCTCGCAGCCCGCTCGGCGAGCGGCTTCGGCAGCTTCATTTGCCCGAGCAGCGCGCCGACGACCAGGATGGGCGACATTCCGCCGATCTCGTTGCAGATGTATTTCCAGCTCCATCCCTTCTCGCGCTTGATGTCGAGAATCTTCTCGGCGAGTTCTTCGCGCTTCATCGTCAGCGACCTCTTGTCGCCAATGCGTCGCCCGCATTGGCGTTAACGCCTGGACGCAAGTTTCGCGCCATCGGGATGGCCTGGTTGCCGTAATGAAGCCTCTGCCTGTCGCGCCTACCGCGCCGCCTCCGCCACATCGACAATCCTGAGCTGCGCCCGCTCCCGGCCGCCGTAGCGGTTCACCGAGAGCGTGCCGGCGAGATGCACCGGCGCGCCTCTGAGGCGGACGAGCGCCTGGCCGAGCGCCTTGCCGGCGGCGCGGAAGGCGATTCCCTCGACCGCCTGCCCATCGCCGGCGATTGCGCGCAGCCTTAAGTGATGGCCGCCGGCGCCGACCGGCATGACCTCCGCCAGCCGATGACGCGGAAGAGCGAACACCGGCTCCGGGTTGCCCGAGCCGAACGGCCCGGCCGCCTCGAGGCGATGGGCGAGCGCCGGCGTCGCCGCGTTCGCCGTCAGCGCCGCATCGACTGCGAGCCCCGCGTCGGCGCGCGCTTTTCCCACCGCCTCGCCGAGCCGCTCCTCGAGGAATGCGCGCCACTCGCCGAGCCGCTCGCTCGCAAGAGTGACCCCGGCGGCCATCGCGTGGCCGCCGCCCTTGATCAGGAGCCGCGCCTCGACCGCGGCCCTGACCGCCCGGCCGAGATCGACCCCGGCGATCGAGCGGCCGGAGCCGGTCGCCTGCGCGCCTGAGAGCGAAAGCGCGAAGGCCGGCCGCTCGAACCGCTCCTTGAGCCGGGCGGCGAGCAGGCCGACGACCCCCGGCGGCCAGCTTTCTCCCGCGACGACCACCACCGCGCCCCGTTCCTCGAGGCCGAGCGAGAAGAGCGCTTCGGCCTCGGCCTCGGCGAGCGCAGCGATTTCGATCTCCTGGCGGATGCGGTTCAGCCGGTCGAGCTCGACCGCGATCGGGCGCGCTTCGAGGTCGTCGGCGGCGGTCAGGAGCCTGACGCCGAGGCCGGCGTCGCCGATGCGTCCGCCGGCGTTGATCCGCGGACCGATGAGAAACCCCAGGTGATAGGCGCGCGGCGGTCCGTCCGCGCCGGCGACGTCGAACAGGGCCGCGAGTCCGGGACGGCGCCGCTGGCGCATGACCTGAAGTCCCTTGACGACAAAGGCGCGGTTCAAGCCGACCAGCGGCACGACGTCGGCGACGGTCGCGAGCGCGACGAGATCGAGCGCGGAGAGCAGGTCCGGGGCCTGGCGTCCGCGCCAGAATCCCGCTTCGCGCAGCGCGCGGTTCAGCGCCACCAGCGCCATATAGACGACGCCGGCGGCGCAGAGATAACCCAGTCCGGAAAGATCGTCCTCGCGGTTGGGATCGACCAGCGCCAGCGTCTCGGGCAGCGTCTCCGGGGCCTGATGATGATCGAACACGATCACGTCGAGGCCGAGCCGCCTTGCGTGCTCGAACGGCTCGCCGCTGACCGCGCCGCAATCGACCGTCACCACGAGGCCTGCGCCTTTGGCGGCGAAGGCGGCGATCGCCTCGGCGCTGGGGCCGTAGCCCTCGGTCAAGCGGTCGGGGATGTGGACGATCGTCTTGAGCCCGCAGGCGTTCAGATATTCGCTGAGCAGCGCCGCGCTGCACGCGCCGTCGACGTCGTAGTCGCCGAAGATGGCGACGACCTCGCCGTGCGCGACAGCGCGGCTCAGGCGTTCGGTCGCCGCCTCCATGTCGCGCAGGCCATAAGGGTCCGGCATCAGGTCGCGCAGGGTCGGGTCGAGATGGCGCTGGGCCGCCTCCGGCTTCACTCCGCGCCCGGCGAGGACGCGGGCGATGAGTTCGTCCTGCCCGCCGACCTGGGCGATGGCGAGGGCGCGCAATTCCCCCTCGGCGTCGAGCCGCGGCCGCCACGGCCGCCCGAGCGCCGAGCTTTGGACATCGAGGAAATAGCCGGCTCGCGTCAAAACTCTGGCCTTCGCTCCCCGCTGCGCCCCCCGGGGCTCAGGTGTTATGATTCGCGCGGCAATAACAACGGCCGCGATTCTGCGCCGCTCGGAGATCGTCTTGTCCTATTTCCTGTCGAGCCTTCCGATTGGGCAATTGATCCTGCTGGTGGTCGTCATGCCGACCCTGGTCGCCATGGCCGCGCAGCTCTTGATCCGCAAATGGGCCGGCGTCGACAAGCTGGCGAGGAACAACGAGATCGCCGGGTTCAAATTCGCTACCGTGGGGGTGATCTACGCCGTGCTGCTGGCCTTCACGGTCATCGCGGTCTGGGAAAAGTTCAGCGAGGCCCAGACCGCGGTCGCCGACGAGGCCGGCGCGATTTCCGCCCTCGATCATTTTGCCGGAGGCGACCGTCCGGAGGCCGTCGCCTTGCGGACCGCGCTGGTCAGCTACCTCAACGCCGCGATCAACGACGAATGGCCGATCATGGCGCGGGAGGGGGAAAGTCCCGCGACCGAGCATGCGCTCGGTTCGCTCTATCAGGCCGCGATCGCGCTTGGCCGGAGCGAATCGAGCGACACCGCCGACATGTCGGAAGTGTTTCGTCAGGTTGACGAGGTGACGGCGGATCGCAGGGTCAGGCTGCATCTGGCGACCGGGCTCGTCCCCAATGTCATCTGGATCGCCCTGTTCATGGGCGCGCTCTTGACCGTGGGATTCACGCTCTTCTTCGGCAGCGAGAATCCGATCGCCCAGGTTTCGATGACCGGCGTGCTGTCGGTTCTGGTGACCACGGGCCTCGTCGTCATCCTGTCGATCGATCACCCCTTTACCGGCCCGGTGTACATCCATCCCGAGCCGCTGGTCTCGGTGCTCGCGGAAATCTCCCAGCCCCCCGGGTGACGCCTTCCGCTCACCACCAGAGCCCGGGCGTCGCCAGTTCCACCAGAGCCTCGTCCGGATCGCGGAAATAGAGGCTCACGCCCCCGCGCGGCCAGCGATATTCGCCGACGACCTTGACGCCCCGGCCGGCGAGCCGCTTGCGCCAGCCGTCGAGATCCTTGGACGCGATCGAAAGCGCGAGGTGCAGGCGCCCGCCGCCGTCGTGGCCAGGAATTGTCCCTCTCGCGTCGACAATGTCGTCTTCGGTCGCGCCGGCCTGAAACACCAGCAATACGCTGCGCTGGGCGACATCGAAGGCGACGAGGCGCGGCGAATCGATGAGGGTCCTCAGCCCGAAAAGCTCGCGATAGAACGTCGCGGTGCGCTCAAGATCGCGCGCATAGAGCGAGGTCTCGAGCAGGCCGTCGATCGGCGGCGGAAGCGACGGGTCGGTCATGGCTCTCCCCCTTCTGCGCCGCTACAATACGCCGGGAGGCGCCAGAGCGGGGAATCCGGCGCGCCTGAAATTTCGCCGTCGCCAAGCCGGCCGGTCCGATCAATCGGTCCCGGCGGGCCGCCAATCTGAAAAACCGGCAATGCTGCATTTTCTTGACAAATTCAGAACTGGCCTATAGTCTGAGAGCCGATGGACAGACGGATCGGCCATGACGGGACGAGGCGGCGCGCAAGCGGCAGCCGGGCCGATCGGGGGGAGAAAAAAATGGTTTGAATCGCCCGTAACGCGTTGAAAAGTCTCGATTCCAAAAAGCAAAAGAAAGGAAATGAAAGCAATTTCGCTTTCGTCGGCTTTCGCCCGTTTTTGCCGGCTTTCGGCTCATTTTTGCGGATCTCGAGCGCGAGGCGGCCCGCAATCGGCCCTGGCTAGAACGCGAGACGGCCGCCGACGATCGCGAGCGTCCCGGCCATGATCGGCCGCAACACCCGGTCCGGAACGCGGGAAGCGAAATGGCTCGCGATCATGATTCCCGGGATCGAACCGATCAGCAGCGAAACGAGCATCGACAGGTCGACCGAACCCATCGTCCAGTGTCCGATTCCGGCGATGAGGGTCAGCGGCACAGCATGGGCGATGTCCGAGCCGACGATGCGGACGACCGGCAGTTTCGGATAGAGCGAGAGCAGGATGGTCGCCCCAATCGCGCCAGCCCCGACCGAGGAGATTGTCACGAGCACGCCGAGCGCCACGCCGAGCGCGACAGTCAAGACGCCGATCGTTCGCTCGCTCGCCCCATCGAGCCTGCCCGCGAGACGCGTGAGGAGCGTCCGGCGAAAGATGAGCATCGCCGCGGTCATGATCAGCGCGACGCCGAGCGTCGTGGTGATGAGCCCCCCGCTCGCCCTGGACGCCGGGCCGAGATGAGCAAGCGCCAGGAGCGAGAGCAGCGCGGCCGGCACGCTGCCATAGGCCAGCCGTCGGGTGATCTTCCAGTCGACGGCGCCGTTATACGCGTGCACCGCGCCGCCGCTGATCTTGGTGAGGCCGGCATAGAGGAGGTCCGTGCCGACCGCGGTCGCCGGATGAACGCCGAACGCCAGGACGAGCAGCGGGGTCATCAGCGATCCGCCGCCGACGCCGGTGAAGCCGACCAGCAGTCCGACGGCAAGTCCCGACAAGGCGAAAAGCGGCTCTATGCCATGCAACATGCAAGTTCCTGCGCAGCGACCGGGCGGTAAAGTTGACTGAGTTAGTAGACTTTGTCAATCACGGATCGGCGCCCGCGCCGCTCGCGCAGCGCGAGATAGGCGCCGCAGACGACGACCAGGGACGCGCCGATGAGAGTTTCGGCCGACGGCCAATCGCCAAAAACGAGGACGCCGGAAACGATCATCCAGATGAGCTGGGTGTAGGAGAACGGCGTCAGGGCTGGCGCCGGGGCGAACCGGTGCGCGACAATCAAGAGCGCGTGGCCCGCGGCCGCGAACGCGCCCATCCCGGCCATGACGAGCCAGACCTGCGGCGCCGCGGGATGGCGCCAGACCCACGGCAGCAACGGCGTCAGCAGGACGATCCCGGCGATCTGCGTCCAGGCGAGCGTCGTCTGCGGCGCGTCCTCGGCGGCGAGCCTGCGGGTGGCGAGGACATAGCCGGTGTTGCAGAGAACGCCGGCGATCGCGACCAGCACGATCGGCTGAAAGGCCGCCGTCCCCGGGCGCGTCGCTATGGCGACGCCGAGAAATCCGACCGCGATCGCGACCATGCGTTCGGCGCCGACCCGTTCGCCGAGCAGAGGCCCGGCGAACAGGGCGACGAATATCGGGGTGAGGAACGATATCGTCGCCGTCTCCGACAACTGCAACTGGCGCAAGGCGAGGACATTCGCAGTTGTCGAGCCGAGCAGAAGTGTCGAGCGGAGCGTTTGCAGCCAGGGCTTTCTCGAGCGCAGCGCCGAAGGCCGCGAGAAGGGTCGCGAGGCGGCGAGCGCGATCAGCGCGGCCCCCACGTAACGCGCCCAAACGATCTGGGTCGCCGGAAGGGTGAAACCCAACCATTTGGCGCAGGTGTCGAGCCCGGTGAAACAGACCATCGCGCCGCACATGAGCCCAACCGCGAGGACCCGCATGCGCCGATCCTCGGCTTCGCCCCCTTCGCGCGCCGCAATCATCGAGGATCAGCGCTCACACCGCTTCGCGTTCGATCCGAATGACCTGCGGCTTCTCGCGCACGACGCCATCCTCGACAGTATGTTTCAGGGCGTCCCTGATCGATGATTCGGTCGTGCCATAGGTCATGAGCACCACGGGGACGACCCCTGCGGCGGCCGCTTCCTTTGTGGCGCGCTTTTGCATGATCGCCTCGAGCGAGATGAGCCGCTCGCCCATCCGCGCCGCGATGGCCCCCATCGCGCCTGGACGGTCAACGACTGCGAGGCGCACGTAATAGCCGCCCTCATGCCGTTGCATCGGCACCCGATCCGCGTCGCCGAGCTCACCGGCAGGCCGGCCGAACGTCGGGACGCGGATCCCGCGCGCGACATCGACAATGTCCGAAGCCACGGCCGACGCGGTCGTATCGCCCCCCGCTCCCGGCCCGACCAGCGTCAATTCCCCGATCGCGTCGCCCGCGATGGAGACCGCGTTGAGCACGCCCATGGTCTGGGCGAGCGGCGCGCTTTTGGCCACCATCGTCGGATGGACCCTCTGCTCAACGCCGTGGGGCGTTCGCTCGGCGACGCCCAAAAGCTTGACGCGAAACCCGAGTTCGTCGGCGGCGTTCAGGTCGGCGAGCGTGATCGTCTCGATGCCCTCGACGGAGACCGCACCGGCGTCGATTTTGGCCCCGAAGGCGAGCGAGGCGAGAATCGCGAGCTTGTGCGCGGTGTCGAAGCCGCCGATGTCGAATGTCGGATCGGCTTCGGCGTAGCCGAGCCTCTGAGCTTCGCCGAGGCAGACTTCGAACGGCAAATTCTCGGTCTCCATTCGCGAGAGGATATAGTTGCAAGTGCCGTTGAGAATGCCGGAAACCCGCTGAATGGCGTTTCCGGCCAAGCTCTCGCGCAGGGTCTTGATGATCGGTATGCCGCCCCCCACCGCCGCCTCGAAATGCAGCTGCGCCCCGGACCGCTCGGCAAGGGCGGCGAGCTCGAAACCATGCGCCGCGAGCATCGCCTTATTGGCGGAAACGACCGGAATCCCGCGCCGAAGCGCGGCCTTGACCGCCTCAAACGCGACTCCGTCGGCGCCGCCAATCAGTTCAACGAAAACATCGATGTCGGCCGAGGAGGCAAGCTCCGTTGCGCTCGCGAAGTAGACGGCCTCGCCAAGGTCGACCCCGCGGTCGTGCTTGCGGCGCGCGCTATAGGCGACCACTCGGCATTCGCGCCCCGCCCGCGCAATGAACCCCGTCCGTTGCCGGTGAAGAAGTCGAATGAGGCTGGTCCCGACCACCCCAAGACCGGCGACGCCCAAGCGAAGCGGCTTCGTCATTTTCTCCTCGCTCCGCCGTCCGCGGACTCCCGGTCGCGACCTGCCTTGTGCCCGAATCGCGGCCGGGGATCAACGAAGCGCGTACGGTCTAGCCGTATCGTTCGGAGGCTGATTTCCGCTTCTTCTTTCGCTCCTTGCGCGCGGCGTAGCGAGCGTCTCGCTCGAGCTTGCGCTCGTATTCGACCTGCTCCTCCAATTCGCGTTGGCGCT
>Ga0335073_10001691_pt1 | contig 29677 bp, 17 predicted proteins | sample Lox_Sample_22_FD_207093 | JGI IMG/M metagenome (GOLD analysis project Ga0335073, IMG submission 207093) | Soil microbial communities from Loxahatchee National Wildlife Refuge, Florida, United States - Lox_Sample_2.2 | ecosystem: Environmental > Terrestrial > Soil > Wetlands | place: USA... | reverse complement strand
GGAACCGTCTGCAGCCATAGTGCGGGAGAAGAGAGAGGCGTTTCACTGCATCCGGAAGAATTGCGCAAAGGCTGCCCTGAGGTACGGCAAGGCCGGCGGGAATCCGCGTGGGTCGATTCGGATCCCCATGGTCAGGAGCACGATGTGCCGTTTGTTGGGGCGGCTGCGGCGCACGGGGACCGGTTAGCCCCCGCGCGCATGGTGTTTGCAGCCGCAACCTTAGCAGCAGGAATTGCTTCTTGCCGGTGCGATTCTTCTCACACCAGGTGAAGGCCGCCGTATTGAGCGCTGTAACGCCCGGTAACCGGCCCACGGACACGAACGCCGGATGCCTGCGGCGGCGACTGGAGCTTCGGCGACGATTTCACGATCCGAAGCCGGTACTTTCCTGGTGAGACCGCTGGTGCCGCATTCGCGGCGGTGTGTTTATTTGGAAGGTTGATGCGCTCTTCTCCGCAACACATGATCTGTTCCCTCGCCAATGGTTGGATTTCGGTGCGATTGAGCGCCGAGCCGAGGCTTCTCCCGGCCCGGCGCATTTCGTGTTCGGTCTAGCTTCCCGCGATCAGGCAGAAACCGACCGAGGCCGAGCTGCCATTCCAGTTACCCGGCGCGCTGTTGACGATCGTGTTGTCCCAGACATCGAGATCCACCACGTAACCGCAGGGCTGCATTTCCGCCGGCGCAGTCAGCGATAACGACCAGCTCTGACCCGGCGCAGGTCCGGTATCGGAGATGTCGCTGAACGATGAGGTTGGGGCATTGCCGCCCGGCAGGATCCCGAGATCCCAGTGGCCGATCTGTCCCACAGTTCCAGTGCCGGATTCGGTGGCCACAAACGTGCCGTCGATCGGGCTCTGGGCTGCTGTGAACTGCTTGCAGTCGCCGCCGCTGTCGATATGAACGGCCGCCATCGGCGCGGTGTTGACCAGCTGGATCAGATAATTCGGCGTCTGGCTCAGAACTTTGTCCGAAAGATCGGCGATCTCCAGCCACAGGTTATAGAGGTCGTTGCCGGACGACTCCCAGTAGGCGAGGTTGTCGTCGATGTTCTGGCTGTTCGGCAAGTAGGTGAAGAATCCCTGCGCATCCGGGAACTGCACCGTCGAGTTGCCATACTGATCGGTGGTCACGATGGAGTGCGTCAGCGGAGTCGGCAGCGGCGCGCTCACGTCCTGCACCCACACGCGATACCGGAAGCCCACCGACGGAGCACCCTGCACCACGATCTCGCCTCCGAAAGGACACTGCCGCGCGCTGTCGTAAGGATCGGCAGGCGTCCCCTGGAGAGCAAAGACCGCACCGGGCAAAGTCGCTCCCGGCAGGGACGTGATTCCCGCGGTATCAATCTGAGCCACGCCGATTCCGCCGATGATGGCAATGTTCGGGACGCCCGCCTGAATCGGTTGCCCCGACGGAATTTGCACCAGCGCATTTTCCTGATTGCCCCATACGGGAACGTAGTTCGGATCGTTTGCGGGCGGCGGCGTTTGCCACGACAGAATGGCTCGTACCTTTGCCGTCCGGGCCCCATTGGTACAGGACTGCATCTGGGTGGCCAGGTCCACGGGCAGCACCACCGCATATTCCAGCCCGCCGGATGGGAGCGAGGAAATATCGTGCGTGTTGATGGTGGCCGTGCCCACATACTGATAGCCGCTCCCCCAGTCCACCCAGAAGGCGACGTACTCGGTGCTGCCCGTGGTGCACAGGCCACCGCTGAACCCGTAAGGCAGCTTAACGTTCACCACCCCCACCAGCGTGCTGCGGTTCGGATCGAGGCCGATGCAGTCCAGCTCCTCGTAATCGGTGTTGCCGCTCGTGGAGAGAATGGCCGCAACAGCTTCTCCGAGATTCACGCCGGAGACAGGCAGAGCAGTGTTGCTCGCGGAGGAAGCGAGCTTCGTCAACGTGGCGACATTCTGCGTCTCTGACAGCCTGGTGATTTCCGGGTACAGGAACCGTGCCGCGGGCACCGGTTTCTCGTTGTACAGAGTCGCCAGTTCGGCTGGGCTCAGCGGCTTCTTTGCGGCGGCCGGGATTTTCTGGGTCAGATCCAAAGCCTGTCCGAGGTCCGAAGGCAGCTGGACTTTCGCCAGCGACAGCACCTTGTCCAGAATGATGAACTCGGACGCCGGGCTTTGAATCGTAACATCGACCACGTTGCCCCAGACCGGCACATAGCCGGGCGTATTGGCTGGAGGGATGTAGTTCCACGAGAGAATGGCCCTTGCCTGGGGCAGATTTTCGAAGAGGCAAAGGTCCACGGGGAGAGTGACAGGAAGCGCCACGCTGTATTCCAGCGGCTTGGGCCCGGGAATGTCATAGACAGTGAAACCCGCGACACCCTGATCCTGCCAGGTCGAACCGCCGTCGAAGGACAGGTAGAACCTTACATACTCCTGCGATCCTGAGCTGCAGACGCCACCGTCGTATCCGGAGGTTTGCTTAATGGATATGACCGCCTCCAGCCGGCTCAGAGAGAGAGACAGGCCAACGCAGCCTAACTGCTCATAGCTGGTATCGCCGCTGATATTCAGCACCGGCGTAAGGCCGCTTTCCGCAACGTTTCCGAAGTAGTTTGGATTGGCCAGCAGCAGCATGCGGAGGTTGGCGCGCGCCTGCTCGATGGGCAATTGGCTGATGGATATCATTCCGGTGCTCTTTTCCGCTCCGGATGCAGACGTGGAACTCTTTGACGTACTCATCCCTGTTCACTCCTGTGCACAAATTTCTCGCCCGACAGAAGTTCCTGTGCTGCCCGGCAGAGTTGAGGCTTATGCAGTCCGGAACGATCCGGCTGTACGTCCGCGACCGCGCGCATCGCAAACAGTTACCAGGCTGCGAATCTTCCGTTTCGAGGGAGAAGTCCGCACAGGAACTAAGGGGGCGATTTCGCTGTGCTGAGTAGTGACTTTCCGGCGCGGATCGTTTCAGCAACTCACTCCTTGTCAGAATCGCCGAGCCTGTTGGCGCAGCCAACCCCGCCGTTCTGTGTGGTAGCATGGCCGCAATTCATTTCTGACCTCTACAACTGAACCGATGCGGAGGACTCCGTGCCCCTGACCATCTCCGGCCTGTCCAAGACCTACCCAAACGGAGTGAAGGCGCTCCGCAATGTATCCCTGACGATCGGAAACACCATGTTCGGCCTGCTCGGCCCCAATGGCGCAGGGAAGAGCACGCTCATGCGCACCGTGGCCACATTGCAGGATCCCGATGCGGGCTCGGTCGATCTCGACGGCCTCGACGTTCTTGCCAGGAAGACAGAGGTCAGGAAAATTCTCGGATATCTGCCGCAGGAATTCGGCGTCTATCCGCGCATCTCCGCGCAGGACATGCTGCTGCATCTTGCGGTGATGAAGGGCATCACGAAGAGCGGCGAACGGAAAGAAGTGGTGGATGCCCTTCTGCGCCAGACCAACCTGTGGGAGGTGCGGAAAAAGTCGCTGGCCACCTATTCCGGGGGGATGAAGCAGCGCTTTGGCATCGCGCAGGCGCTGCTCGGCAAACCGAAGCTCATCATCGTGGACGAGCCCACGGCCGGGCTGGACCCCGCGGAGCGCAACCGCTTCCTGAACCTGCTCAGTTCCATCGCCGCCGACGTCACCGTCATCCTCTCAACGCACATCGTGGAGGATGTCCGCGAGCTGTGCCCGCGCATGGCCATCATCGCCAACGGCTCGGTGCTCGTGGAAGGCTCGCCGGCCGAGGCGCTCGAGGCCATCCGCGGCAAAATATGGTCCAGGGTCGTATCGAGCGACGATGAACTAAGAGCGCTGGAGGGGTCGATGCAGATTATCTCCACCCACCTGATCGGCGGCCAGCATGAGGTGCGCGTGCACGCCGACGCGAGCCCCGGCGACGGTTTCCGGCCCTCCGACTCCGAGCTGGAGGATGTGTATTTCCTCTCGCTTGCCCGCCATTCGAACAACTGAGCCGGAGAGGACGCCATGCGACTGTTTCTGGAGTTCTTCCTTTTCGAGCTGAAGATCCGCTTCAGGAGTATCTCCACCTACGTCTATTTTGGAATCTGGTTTTTCTTCAGCTTCCTCTGCGTTGCGTCGGAAAACTTCGGAGCCATTGGTTTTGGCAACGGCAAAGTTCTGCTGAACGGACCGTACGCCAACATCTCCAACGACATCAGCGCCTCTTTCTTTGGCATCATCATCGTCGCAGCGATCTTCGGCACCTCAATCCTGCGCGACTTCCAGCGCGACACGACCCAAATCCTGTTTACCAAGCCCATCTCCAAATTCGCCTATCTCGGCGGACGCTGGCTGGGCTCCTTCGTGGTCACCGTGTTCGTCTTCTTCGCTCTCATCCCCGGCGAGATGGCGGGCACGCTGGCTCCCTGGGCGGACCATACCCGCATTGCGCACGCACCGCTGATCTGGTACTTCCAGCCATTCCTCTCCATTGTCGTTGTGCAGATCTTCTTCCTCGGCTCGCTGTTCTTCCTTGTGGGAGCACTGTCACGGCGCGTCTTCATCGTGTATCTGGAGGGCGCTGCGTTCCTCGCTCTCTATCTCTTCTATGCCGGCGCGTTCCTTTCCACGCGGAGCCTCAACCGCTTCTGGCCGGGCATCTTCGATCCCGTCGGCATCCTCTTCAGCGATGGCATCAGCCGCTACTGGACGGTGGTGGACAAGAACACGCTGCTGTTCTCCTGGTCGTCGCACATCGCGCAGGGCCTTTTCCTCTATAACCGGCTCGTCTGGAGCGGCATTGGCATTCTTGCCATGGCTGCGCTGTGGCTCTTCTTCCCCATGTCTCTCGAGGCGCTCACCGCCCGCGTCAGCAGCCGCCGCGCCCGCCTCGCCGCCGAGCAGGACGAGGAGATTCGCTCCGTCCCAACCCTGGTCACCACGCGCGCCCCGCTCGTCCATCAGATGTTTGGTCCCGGCACCACCTGGGCGCAGTACTGGTCGCTCACGCGGCTGCGCATGCGCAACATCGTCCGCGATATCCCGTTCTGGGTGCTGCTCATTCTCATGGCCGGGCTCTCCTGCAGCAACGGCCGCTATGCCGGCAAGCTGGAAGGCGAAAACGTCTGGCCCGTCACCTACCTCATGCTCCAGGCCGTCGAAGGCATCGCGATCCTGTTCTTCTATATCATCGCGGCCTTCTACGCCGCTGAACTGATCTGGCGCGAGCGCGACACCCACTTCGAGGGCATTCACGATTCGCTGCCCGTTGGGGAAACGACGGACTGGCTGTCGAAACTCACCGCGCTGTGCTTCGTGGAGTTCGCCGTTCTCGCCGTCGCCGGGCTCTGCGGCATCTTCATGCAGGCCGTCCAGGGCTACTACCACTTCGAGCTGCTGCAGTATTTCAAGGAGCTCTACATCGTAACCTTCCCGCAGGTGCTGGTCTGCGCCCTGCTGGCCATGTTTGTGCAGACTGTGGTGTCGAACAAGTTTTTCGGCCACGCCATCGTCATCGGCGTCTTTGTCCTCGACCCCATCCTCTTCAATTTCGGCTGGGAAAACACGCTGTACCTCTTCGGTCAAACCCCGCCCTATACCTACTCCGACATGAACGGCTACGGGCACTTCGTCCTGCCGCTTTTCTGGTCCATCACCTATTGGCTTGCGATTGCCGCCTTCCTCGGCGTGCTTTCCATCGGTCTCGCGCGCCGCGGTGCTGAGGACTCGCTGCGAGCGCGCCTGCGCGTCTTTCGCCAGAGTTTCCGGCGCATCGCGCCGGCCCTCGCCGTCTGTCTCGCCGTCGCCGTCGGCAGCGGCGTTTGGTACTACTACAACGCCCACGTCCTCAACGAATACCTGACGGCCAAAGACCGCCGCGACATCCAGGCGGAGTACGAGAAAGACTTCAAGAAATACGAGCATCTGGCGCAGCCGAAGATCGTCGCGGTCGACGCCGCCATCGACATCTACCCGGACCGCCGCTCGTTCTCCGGCACGGGCCACTTTGTCCTGCAGAACAAGACGCCGCAGCCTATCTCCCAAATTCACATCACGAATGCCCAGCAGGGTGTCAGCCACGTCGTCTTCGATCGCCCGTTTCACGTCGTCTCATCCAGCCCGCGGGCGATGTACACCATCTACGCTCTGGACAAGCCTCTCGCGCCTGGCGAGACGATGAATATGAACTTCAATGTTGGCTACACCAGCCGCGGCTTTAAGGACGGCAACGAGCGCGCCGAGCTCGCGTACAACGGCACCTTCTTCGACTCCGGTTACTTCCCGACGATTGGCTATGATCAGGGCCTCGAGCTAAGCGACCCGCGCCGCCGCCGCGAAGAGCATCTCGGCCCGCAGGAGCTGCTGCCGAAGCGCGGCGACCCACTCGGCTCAGTCACCAATCTCTTCACGGCTGACTCCGACTGGATCGGCTACAAAACCACCGTCAGCACTTCCGCCGAGCAGATCGCCCTCGCCCCCGGATATCTGCAGAAGGACTGGATCGCGAAGGGGCGCCACTACTTCACCTACGACATGGGCTTGGTGAAGACACTCGATTTCTATGCCTACGTCTCCGGCAAATATCAGGTTACCCGCGATACATACCAGGGCGTCAACGGCCCCATTGCCATCGAGGTCTACCACCTGCCCCAGCACAGCTTCGACGTACCCGACATGATCGCGGCGGCAAAGGCCGGCCTCGCGTTCTACCAGAAGGACTACAGTCCCTACCAGTTCCGCCAATATCGCATTATCGAATTTCCCCGCTACCGCAGCTTCGCGCAGTCCTTCCCCAACACCGTGCCGTTCTCCGAAGGCATCGGCTTCATCGAACGCATGGAGAAGCCCACCGACATCGACTTCACCTACTTCGTTACCGCTCACGAACTCGCCCATCAATGGTGGGGCCACCAGCTCATCGGGGCGCGTGTCGCGGGATCGAACATGATGTCGGAAACCCTCGCCGAGTATTCCGCGCTGATGACCATGCAGCACCGTTACGGCGCCGCCAACATGCACAAGTTTCTGCGCTACGAGCTGGACCGGTACCTGCGCGGCCGCGGCGCGGAAGTTCGCCGCGAAGAGCCTCTCGCCCAGGTGCAGCAGGAAGCGTACGTCTGGTACCAGAAGGGCGGCCAGGTGATGTACACCCTCGCCGACTACATCGGCGAAGACAAGGTCGACCTTGCCCTGCACAACTTCCTGATGCAGTATCGCTACGCGAATGCCAGCGACGCGCAGTCCGGACCGTATCCCGACACGCGCGAGTTAGTCGCCGCTCTGCGCGCGCAAACCCCCGCAGATCTGCAGTACTACATCGACGACTCTTTCGAGAATATCGTGCTCTACGACAACAAGGCTGTTTCCGCCAGCGTAACGCGCACCCCCGACCACAAGTACAAGGTCACGCTGGTCGTCGAGGCGCACAAAGTCAGATCCGATGGCAGCGGCAACGAGACGCCGATGCCCATGCACGACCTTATCGACATAGGCGTGATGGCTGGCCCGCGGGACGCCGAGACACCGCTGTATTTGAAGAAGGAGTGGATCGGCGACGGACGCCAGACCTTCACCATCGTCGTCGATCGCATGCCGACTCGCGCGGGCATCGACCCGTACAACAAGCTCATCGACCGGAACGAGGATGACAACGAAATCGACGTTGTGAAGCAATAGGCAACAAGAGCCTGGCGGCAAGGATTTCCGCAGCTCCGATCGCGTTTTGCTCGCTCTTCAGTCGTTGAGGAAATTCCGCCATTCGTCCATCCTGGCGCCGAGACCCAGGCGATCCATGTAGTCACGATCCAGCGCGATTTTCGCGATCCCATCCGGCGCCGTGTGCGCCAGTACATCGGCGCAGTGAACCGCAGTGAGAGCTGAGAAGCCCGATTCGATCACATCCGACGGCCGATGGTGAAACGCCACGGCATGCACCAGAGATACCGGCAGCCCCCAGATGCTCAGCAGGTACGCTCCCAGCTGCGCGTGCGAACAGCCCAGCAACTCCACCTCCAGATCCTCGATCCCGATCTCGCACCCCGCCGTCACACGTGTCTGCATCTCGTTGTAGGCTGCGGGCCGCTCGCCCAGCAGAATCACTTTGCCCAGATCATGCAGAAGGCCGGCGGCGAAACACTCCTCGGCCATCGCTTTCTCGCCGCTCTCTGCCATGGCGATGCGCTGCGCCAGCGAAGCCACTCTGACGCTGTGTTCCCACAGGGACGCCACCTGCGCAGCTACAGATGAAACCCGGTCGAAGCGGGAAAACACATGGATGGTCAGAGCCAGCGTTCGCACGGTGTCGACCCCGATAAGCGAAACCGCCTGGCGCAGGCTGAGCACCCGTCCGTGCACGCCGATAAATGCGGAGTTGGCCAGTTGCAGAATCTTCGCCGCCATCCCAACGTCCTTTGCGATGATCTCCTCGATTTGCCATAACGACGTCGTTTCGGAGCGCAGTGCGGCGGTCAGCTGGTTGTAGATCGCCGGCAGGCTGGGCACCGAGCGCAGGCGAGCAATCGCGGCGGCGATTGAGGGCTCCCGCACCAGATCCCGCGCCGCAAAGGCCTGGCCAAGACGCACCTTCAGGTCGCGGATGTCGCAGGGCTTGGCCAGATACTGGTGCGCGGGAACAATCGAGCGCAGCATCGCCTCTTTCTCCGACTGGCCCGACAGAACGATGCGGATCACCTCGGGATGGCGATCCTTGATTCGCTCCAGCAGTTCCGCCCCGTCCATAGCCGGCATGCGCATGTCGGTGATCACCGCATCGAAGGGGTCCTTCGCCATGACATCCAGAGCGTCCTGGCCGCTTGAGGCGAAGCTCACCTGCCATTCCGCGCGCATATCGTGGAGGGCGCGGCGTAAGCCGGCCAGCACCATGGCGTCATCATCCACGAACAACAGCCTCTTCATCGTCACGGTTCCTCCTCGGACTGCGCTCCGTCTATGGGCAGATGAACGAAGAAGGCCGTGCCCTTTCCGGTTTCGGTTTCGAACCAGATCCGGCCCTGATGCTTTTTCACGATCACCGCGTGCGCCAGCGCCAGCCCCTGGCCGGTGCCGGAACCCACCTCGCGGGTGGTGAAGAAGGGCTCGAAGATGCGGTCGCGGATCCTCTCCGGAATGCCAACTCCGGTGTCCGTGACGGAGATCTCTGCGTATCGTCCGCGTACGCGGGTGCGCACCGTGATCCGCCCCTTCACCTCCTGAGTTCCCCGGTCCCCAATGGCGTGAGCTGCGTTGACAAGCAGATTCAGCACCACCTGATTGATGTCGCCGCGATAGCAGAGAACCGGAGGAAGCGCCGGGTCGAAGTCTGTCTCGACCTCCGCGACGTATTTCCACTCATTGCGGGCGACGGTGATCGTCGACGCGATGGCCTCGTTCAGATTGGCGGGAGCCTTGTCGGCGTAATCTGGATGGGAAAACTCCTTCATGGCGCGCACGATGGTCGCCACCCGGCGGGTACCGTCGAGGCTCTGGGCAATGGCCCGCGGAGCCTCCTCACGAATGAAGTCGAGGTCGATGCCCTGCGCAGCCTCCGCGAGCCCGGCCGCGGACTCACAAGGCATCGACGATTCGGATTCGCTGCACGCCGCGCTGTAACGATCGACGATCCCGACCATGGCCGACCAGGCATCGTTGAGGAAGGTAAGGTTATCGGCGACAAACTGGATCGGGGTGTTGATTTCGTGCGCAATTCCCGCGGCCAGCTGGCCAATGCCCTCCAGCTTCTGCGCCTGGCGCAGTTCGCTTTCCAGCGCGCGCCGCTCCGTGATGTCTTCCTTGACCGCCAGCAGGTGTCCGATGGTCCCGTCTGCGTCCATAATCGGCGAGATGACGGCGGCCTCCCAATAGATATCCCCGTTCTTCTTGCGGTTTCGGAACTCGCCCCGCCACTCCCCGCCCGACAGCACCGTGCTCCACAGCTCGTGGTACATCTCCGGCGAAGAGTGACCCGAATTGAGGATGCGCGGGTTGCGGCCCAGAACTTCCGCGGGACTGTAGCCGGTGCAGTCGGTGAACTTCCGGTTGACGTAGCTGATGCTGCCTGCAGGATCGGTAATGACCACGGAGACCGGGCTTTGTTCGACGGCGGCCGAGAGCTGCCGCAATGCGTCTTCGCGGCGCTTCCGCTCCGTGACGTCGCGGAAGGTCCAAACGCGGCCATAGTACTCGCCGTTCCGCCCGCGCACGGGCGCGGAGTACATGTCGAGGATCTTGCCGTCCCGGAGGACCGTTTCCTCGCGGCGGGTCTCGTCCGGGTGTTCGTAGAGGTGCGCGATCAGCGCGGCCGATCGCTCCGGATCCTGCAGCTTCTTCAGGATGTGACGGCGCACGGGAAGCTGTTCCGGAGAAGACAGCAGCTCCGGAGGGATGTCGAAGATCTCCGCCAGGCGCGGATTATGCAGCAGGCGCCGGCCCTCGGCGTCGACCACCAGGATGCCGTCGATCGCGCAGTTGGCCTGCGCCTCGAGAAAAGCGTTCTTCGCCAGCAGCTCCATCTCGGTGCGTTTGCGCTCGGTGATGTCGCGGAAGGTCCAGATGCGCCCGAAGTACCGCCCCCCCGCGCCGATCACCGGCGACGAATAGCGGTCCAGAATCGTCCCGTTTTTCAGCTCGATTTCGTCCCGGCTGCTTTCCTGCGGGTGTCTGTAAAGGTATCGCACTCGATCGAGAAACGGGCCTGGCTCTTTCGCTGTCTGCACGACGTACCGCAGCAGCGGAGCGTCGTCCGAATCGCGAAGAAGTTCGGGTGGGACATCGAAGAATTCGCCGAACCTGCGGTTATGCAGAATGCGGCGCCCGGTTTCGTCGACCACCAGCAGCCCGTCGAGGGTGGCATCGGTGAGCGCTTCCAGAAACGCGGTTTTCGACTGGAGATCGATTGCGGTCTGTTTGCGCCCGGAGATATCGCTGATCACGCCGTCGGCGCAGCGCACGCCCTGCTGCTCGTAGCTCCCCGTGGCGCGGTTGTGCAGCCAGATCCAGCTCCCGTCCCTGCGCTGGAAGCGAAACTCGGCGTCGAACGGTGCGTCGCCTGCGAACAGGGCGCGGATCGACTCGCGCAGCCGCTGCTGGTCGTCAGCGTGAACACGATGCAGGAGCGGTTCCAGCGTCATTGCCCGGACTTGCTCCGAGCTGTAGCCGGTCAGCTCTTCGATTCTGGGTCCCACATACAAAAAGTAGCCGTTCTCATCAACGGTCCAGGCAACGTCTGGCTGGTTGGCGAGGATGCGGCGAAATTTTTCCTCGCTCTGCACCAGCAGCGCGCCGGCCCTGCGCGCCGAGGACCGCGTGGAGCTCATCCATGCCGCCGCCAGCGCGCTCAGCAGGAAGGGCAGCACAAAGGGGCGCGCCTGCGCGCTGATGCCCAGGGTGTACAGCGGAGGAAGAAAGAAGTAATCCAGCACGAAGGGTGCGGCCAGAGCCGCCGCCAGCCCCGGACCGCGGCCGCCCATCCAGGCCGAACCAACCACCGCAGCCAGAAAGAGGTACTCGACCGAGTGCGGAATGACGGCGGAGACCAGTTGCGACAGCAGCACGGCTGTGGCGAGCAGGGCCGCCGCCAGCCCGTACCGGCGCAGGGCGCCCGGCAGGCGTGCTCTGATCGCAATGAGGCTGCGCTCGGCTTGCACCATTCCCTTATCGGCATTGCCCAACCGAGCGTGATGCCCTGCATCTGTTGTTCGGTTCGACTCTGCCGATCTACCATGCAGGTCCCGCAAGACCGGGACGTGCAGACTCGGCTGCCCGGCGCAAACAGCGCGCAGCTGGCGGCCCGCCTGCGGGGAAGGGCAGAGCATGGGCGACAAGATTCTGTTCGTCGACGACGAACCGGCGACGCTGGAGAGCTTCAAAAGATTGCTCCACGGCAAGTACGACATCCGAACCGCGATCAGCGGCGGCGAAGGCCTGGTCAGGATTCAGAAGGATGGCCCGTTTGCCGTGGTGATCTCCGACATGCGCATGCCGGGCATGAACGGCGCCGATTTCCTGGCGGAAGTGCGGCGGTGTGCGCCGGATTCGGTGCGTATGCTGCTCACCGGCCATGCAGATATGCACGACGCCATCGATGCCGTAAATCGGGGCAAAATCCTCCACTTCCTCACCAAACCCTGTCCGCGCGACGTGCTGGTGGCGGCCATCAGCAGCGGACTCGATCAGTACCACAGCGCGCTGGAAGAGAAGGGCCTGATACAGAAGGCCCGCGCTGTGGAACGTTCGCGGATCGACTGGGATGCGGCCGATCCCGGCCGCGGCGACGACTTCGAGAGCCCCGCCGGGCTGGCCGGCCCGAAGGATGCCCGAGCCTGCCTCGCGCCGCTGATGGGCAAGGACGCCCAGCACTACATCGTCCTGTTCCGGCTCCCGGTCCTGCGCACCGTGGAGCATCGCTACGGCGAGAACGGCGCCCTCGAATACCTGCGGATTGCCGCCGGATACCTGCAGCAGTCGCTGCGCGCCGGCGACCGGCTCTTTCACTGGCGCCGCGACGTGCTGATGGCGGTCCTCGAACGCAGCATCGCGCCCTCCGCGGTGCACATGGAAATCGAGCGCCTGATCGCCGATACGCGCAGCTATGTGATCGAAGTGCAGGGCCGGCGCACCATGATTGCCTGCCTGATCACGTTCGACCTGCTGGCCGCGTCGCAGTTCGCGGATTACGACGCCCTGATCGAAATGTGCAATACCCGTCTCGCCAGCCGGCCCCAGGAGCCTGCGGGAACGCCATGATCGCCTCACTCCGACGAAAATCGCGTGCAGCACGAAGCATGGCTGTTCCACCGGGACGCCCGGCAGCGCCGGGAGGAGGCTGAAGCGTGCCCCCTCAGCCAGGTGGATGCGACGAATGCCGGACCTCTTTTCCGTCATCGGCTCCGGCTGCGCCGTCATCGGCCTGCGGACCTGACGGCGAGTTGGGGGCGTGCGACGTGGAAGCTGTTCTTCGCCAGACCCAGGCACGGCTGCAGGCCATCTTCGAGGGAGTGGAAACCGGCATCTTCCTCATCGATCCCGAGCAGCACCGCATCGTGGACGCCAATCCGGTGGCTCTCGATCTGGTGGGCGCAACCCGCGCTCAGGTGGTTGGGGCCGTGTGCCACCGATTTGTCTGTCCCGCCGAGACCGGCAAGTGCCCGGTCACGGACCTCGGTCAGACGGTCGACAACTCCGAGCGGATCCTGCTGACGGCAGCCGGGGAACGGCGCGCCATCATCAAGACGGTTCGCCCGGTCAGCATGGAGGGACGGCCGTTCCTCCTCGAAAGCTTTCTGGATATCACTGGCCGCAGACAGGCTGAGCAAAATCTGGCCGAGCGCACCGCGTACCTGAACACCCTGATCGAAATCAGCCCCCTTGGCATCGCCGTTCTCGATCAGGAGGGCCGCATCCAGCTGTCGAACTCAGCCCTGGAGAGGCTGTTTCTCTATACCCGCGAGGAAATGCACCAGGCGTCATTCCACCAGCTGCTCGTTCCCGAGGATCGGCTGGTCGAGGCGGAGCATTTTACGGAGGAATGCCTGCGTGGGTGCACCGTGCACTTCATCACCCGGCGCCGCCGGCGGGACGGGTCTTCGCTCGACGTGGAGGTTTACGGGGTTCCGGTGTCCATCCCGGGCAAGCCGGCCAACATTCTGGCGCTCTATCAGGACATATCCGCGCGCGTGCAGGCGGAGGCGGAGATGGAAGAGCGCCATCGTCTGGGGGCTCTGGCGGCTGAGGTCGGACTGGCGCTCACCGGAGCGGAGAATCCCGGTCACGGACTGCAGCAGTGTGCCGACGCGCTGATGCGGAATACGGATGTGCTTGCGGTGCGGATCTGGAGCTGGAGTCGGCATACAGAGCTTCTCGAGAGTCAGGCCGTGGCCGACATGCACACGCTTTCCAGCAGCTGCCACTCCATGGATCCGGCGCGCATCGAGCGGATTGCCCGTTCCGGCATCCCCGATCTGGATGAGGCGGGCGGCGAAGCGGCAGCGGGAGGCTCGTTTGTGGGCTTCCCGCTCCGCGTCCGGGATCAGGTGCTGGGGGTGGTCGCCGTCCTCGGCTGCCAGCCTCTCAGCACGGTTGCGCTGCAGGCTCTGGAATCGGTCGCCCACAGCATTGCCCAGTTTGTCGATCGCCGCCGCGCCGAATCCTCGCTGCGCGATAGCGAAGATCGTTTCCGCACGGCGTTCGAGGAAGCTCCTTACGGCATGTGCATGACCGCCCCTGACGGACACTTTCTACATGCCAACGCCGCGCTTTGCCGGATGCTGGGGTACTCGGCGGAGGAGTTGCTGGCGGGCGCCTGGCAGCAGATCACCCACCCCGACGATCTGCCGCGATCCCGCGATGCCGCGATGACCTTCAAAAAAGGGCTGGCCACGACGCTCGAATTCGAGAAGCGGTACATCCACAAAGAGGGCCAGCCGATCTGGGCGCGGGTCCGCATCTCTCAGGTGACCGACGGGGCCGGCCGTCCATCCCACTTCATCACCCAGATTGAGGACATCTCGGAACGCAAGCTCGCCGAGGACCTGTTGCGCGCCTCCGAGGAAAACTATCGCGAGCTCTTCGAGAACGCCAGCGACCTTGTCTACACCTTCGACCTCGATCTCCGTATTACTTCCCTGAACCGGCTGGCTGAAAAGACGACCGGGTACTCCCGGCACGAAGCGGTCGGCATGAGCCTCGGACAACTGATGACTCCCGAGCAATGGGGTCGAGTCCAGGCGAGGGTTGCGGAGATGCTGGCTGGTCAGCTGCCGGCCAAATTTGAGGCCGATCTCCAGTCGAAAGACGGCCGGCGGGTCACCCTCGAAGTCAACCCCCGGCTGATTCTGCGCGATGGTGCTCCCTTCGGTCTCCAGGCGATCGCTCGCGACATTACCGGGCGGGATGTTGCTGAGATGGAGCTTCGCCAGGCGCAAAAACTGGAATCCGTTGGCCGCCTGGCTTCCGGAATCGCCCACGAAATCAATACCCCCATGCAGTTCGTGGCGGACAACGTGCGCTTCCTTCAGGATTCATTCCATACGGTACAGGAACTGCTCGCCAGGATTCGCGCCTTCTGCGCCGGCGCGAGCCTTACCGCTGAATTCCAGCGGCTCGAGCAGGAGCTCGACACCGCGTATCTGCTGCAGGAAATCCCGGATGCTCTGGCCCAGACCCAGGAGGGAGTTGAGCGCGTCGTCACCATCGTCCGCGCCATGAAGGAATTTGCCCATCCCGAGGGCCGCGGCTGCATCCGCGCTGATCTGAATAAGGCGCTCCTGAATACCCTCACCGTGGCACGCAACGAACTCAAGTATGTGGCCGACGTCGAAACCGATTTCGGCGAGCTGCCGATGGTGGAGTGCAGCATCAGCGATCTCAATCAGGTGTTTCTCAACCTGCTCGTCAACGCCGCACACGCTATCGCCGATGTCGTTCAGCAGTCGGGCACGAAGGGCAGGATCCGCATCCACACGGAATCCGACGGACACGAGGTATTGGTCACCATCGCCGACAACGGCGCCGGAATTCCGGAGAGCATTCGCGATCGGATCTTCGATCCCTTCTTTACGACAAAGGAAGTCGGCCGCGGAACCGGTCAGGGCCTCGCCATCGCGCGGACGGTGGTCGACCGCCACAAAGGGTCCCTGACCTTTGAGAGCGAACCAGGCCGGGGAACGACATTTTTCCTTCGTCTGCCCGTCGAGAGCCCCGAGCGCAGAAACGAGCCGGCGATCGATGCATCGTCCCCTGCCCAATAGTCCTGTTCGCCGGATGCAGGTCGTGCGACTCATCTGTCAATAACGTGGCGGCGAAACAGATGTCGGCCATTGTGTGCTTTCGGCCTTCAGGACTTCCCGGCTGCCGGTGTCAGGGATCTCCCGGAGACAGGCTTCCGTGACGTGCCGAGTCCGATCCGCTTGAAAAGCGATGAGGATCGCTCTGCCTCTCTCATCGATCGGATCCGGCCGGCCGGAGAGGAAAAGTGCGACCGCCAGGAGTTCCTCTCCCGGATTGGCCCGGGTGCCGAGAAGCGTGGGGCGCTCCGGCAGGAACTCCGGTCGCCGGCGGAGCAACTTCGCAGCTGCGCCTAAAGTCCCTGCCTTCTGCGCCGATACAAAGAGCCGAGTGCCTTCATGGATCTGGAGATACTGCAGGATTATCTGACCGAATCGCGGGAACTGCTGCAGGGAGCGCAGGAGGATGCTCTTCGGCTCGAAGCCAATCCCGGCGATGACGCAGCGCTCGCTTCTATCTTCCGGGCGTTTCACACCATCAAGGGCGGCGCTGGATTTCTCGAGGCGCCCAACCTGGTGGCATGGGCGCACGATCTGGAAGATCTGCTCGACCGGCTGCGCTCCCACAAGCTGCCGGTCACGTCCGCGCGCATCGATGCCATTCTGCGGGGCATGGACGTAATCACCGCGATGTTTGCCGAACTAAGCGAGGAGCGAGAACCAGCCGCGGGTCCTGCCGAACTGGGGGCAGTTATCCGAAATCTGGCTGCGACGGAGGCGCCCGCACCCGATTCTGCAGAGAGCTTGCCTCCCGGCGATCCGGCCGCGCGGTTATCGGAGAGTGCGCCGGTTCCCCCCTCTGCCCCGCGCGCAACAGTTCGCGGAGGCGAGGCTGTGGAGAGCTCCCTGCGCGTCGATGCTGCTCGTCTCGACGCGGTGATGAACCAGGTGGGAGAGCTGGTCCTGCTGCGCAACCGTCTCACCTCGGCGGTGGGGGCTCTCAGCCGGGAAGATGAAAATATGTCCCGAATCGCGCGCGAAATGGATCTGCGCGTGAGTGATCTGCAGAACACCGTGATGCGCCTGCGCATGCAACCCTGCCGCCGGCTGTTCCAGCAGCTGCCGCGAGTCGTCCGCGACGTCTCCCGCCAGCTGGGCAAGGAAGTGCGGCTGGAGATCGCCGGAGAGGATGTGGAGATCGACAAAACCGTCGTCGATGCCCTGGCTGGACCGCTGACCCATCTGGTGCGAAACAGCCTGGATCACGGATTGGAGTCACCCGGGGCGCGCCGCGCAGCCAACAAAGCGCCGGCCGGCCTGTTGCGCATTGCCGCCGTTCACCTGGGCGACAAGGTGCGCATCGAGGTCTGCGATGACGGCAAGGGGATTGACCGCCAGGTTCTGATCCGGAAGGCCCTGGAAAAGGGGATCGTCACGGCGGAGCAGGCTTCCGGTCTGTCCGAGCAGGATGCCCTCGAGCTCATTTTTCGTCCCGGCTTCTCGACCCGGGAAGAGGCCTCCGATCTTTCCGGGCGCGGAGTGGGGATGGATGTGGTGAAGGAGACCACGGACAAGCTGCGCGGGCGTCTCACCATCGAGACCCAGGCCGGGCAGGGAACGCTGATCGCGATGGAATTTCCGCTGACCCTCGCGGTGCTGCCGGTTCTTTACCTGCGCGTGCGTCACGACACCTATGCGCTCCCGGTATCGAGCATCGACAGCCTCGCGGACCTGGAAGAGCATCGCGTCCACCGCCTCGCCGGTCGCGTGAGCTATCGCGTCGACAGCACGCAGACCGTTCCACTCGTGGATCTGGGAGCGATCCTGCAGCACCGGCCGCTGCGCCTGGGGGCGGAGAATGTCGAGGGCGTCCTCACCGAGCGCGGTCTGTTCGTGGTTTCAGAAGTTCTTGGCAACGAGGACTCGGTGGTGAGACCTCTCGATTTTCTCTCCGGCCGCAGTCTCTATCAGGGCGCCACCATTTCAGGCCGCGGCAACGTGGTGCTGATCCTCGACGCTGCCGCGCTGAGCGCCGCCGGAGCGGAAGCCGCACAAGGAGCGCAGTGATGGACATCCGCCGCATCATGTACATCATGGACGTGTCTTTCCGGACGCGCCGAACCATCGAGCGATCGCTGCATGAGATCGACCGACGCGCCCTGAACGCGATGGTTCTGGTCAAGCGGCATGGAAACAAGCTGGCCAGCTACGGCGTGGTCGCGCAGAGTTTCCGCGAGCAGGCGGTGCAGCTGAAAAAAGCGGCGACCCCGCTGCAGCAGTCGATTGCTCCGCTGGTGCGGGTGCAGATGCGCATCCTGCAGGACGATCGGATGGTGGAGATGTTCCGCCGCGCAGTGGAAGCGGCCGGCGGCCGGCATCACGCGCTGGTGAGTTTCGACCAGTCGGAGACGACCTGGCGCCGCAACATTGAGGCGCAGCAGTCGGAAGTCATCGCCATCCTGCGCCGCCTCACCGATACCGTGAGCCGCCTGCAGGAAGGGATTACCGAGCAGGAATACGTCGTCACCAACGGCCGTATCGAGGCGGCGCTGTCGGAGCAGAGCGGCGCGCCGCTCATGCGGGTCTCCCACGAGATGGGACTGGCGGTGGCCAAAGTACGGGACGCGATCTGGAACTATCGCGGCGAACTGGAGGAGGTACTGCATGAAAGCGGCGCCGGTATTTGAGACTGGAGATCACCGCTGGTGGGTGTTGTACGACGCCGACGAGCGGCGGGTGATCGACTCCAACGTCTACGTGATGGAATCGGCGGGACAGAGCGCGATCCTCGACCCGGGCGGCTTCGAGATCTTTCCCCAGGTTCTTGCCGGAGTGGCCGAGGTGGTGCCGCCATCGACGGTCACCCGGGCCTTCGCCTCGCATCAGGATCCCGACATCGCTTCGAGCCTTCCCCTGTGGAATGCCTGCAATGACCGGATTCAGTGGCACATTCCCAGCCTGTGGGAAGGCTTTATCCGCCACTATGGCGCGCTCAACGCCGAGTTCGTCGGCATTCCGGACGAGGGCGGCTCCATGATGGTGGGCAGCCAGAAGCTGGATATCGTTCCCGCGCACTACCTGCATGCCTCGGCCAACTTTCATATTTACGATGCCGAGGCGAAGGTCTACTTCAGCGGCGATGTGGGCGCGGCGCTTCTGCCGCCCGGTCACAGCATCTGGGTGGGCGGGCATCAGGGTGCGGACTCGGCCCGCTCCTTCGACGAGCACATCCAGCATGCCCGGTATTTCCACCAGCGCTGGATGCCATCCAACGAGGCGAAGAAAGAGTGGCTGAGCCGCGTCGGCGAGATGGACATCGATTATCTCTGCCCGCAGCACGGAGCCATTTACGCGGGCGACAACGTAGAACGCTTCCTGAACTGGTTCGACGGCCTGACCGTCGGCACTGCGATTTCCCGATAAGGAGTCTGAACATGGCCAGCACCGTCATTCCCAATCATCAGCCAACCGGCAACGGCAGGGTTCCGGCAAAACCGGCGCCAGCCACGCCTTCCGCGCGCGCGGCGCGCCAGCACCGGGTGGCGGCCAAACCAGGGTCGCATCCGCCGGCAAGGCCGTCCCGGGAACAGGTCTCCGGCGCGCGCCAGCGCGAACTGCTTCTGGAGCATGCGCGCCTGCTCCTCGATCCGCTCTCGACTCTCGAGATGCTCTGCGAGGCGGACGAGAAGATGGAGAATCGCATCTTCTACATGAACCGCGCGGCGCTGGAAGCCATGAACCTGAATCACCGGCGGCTGAACGCCAGCCTGCGCGGAGCCGACGTGCGCAACGCGCTGGGCCGCTCCATCCACCAGTATCATCGCGATCCGGAGCGCATCCGCAGTATCTTCCGCGCCCTGATCGCCGACCCCTCCCGGGAACACAGCACGGAACTGGTGCTGGGCGGAGTCACCTTTTCTCTGGGCTTCACTCCGGTGTGCAGCGAGGCCAGCGGCCGGGTGATCGCATTCCACGCTTCGTGGCGCAACATCAGCGATGCAAAGCTTGCCGAGGATGTCATCGGCAGCATGGGCCGGGCGGCTTCCTCCAACGTAACCTCGCTGATGGATGTGGCCGGAGAGACCGATCACGCCATGAAAGCGGTGGGGGGCACCCTGAACGGACTGGCCGGAGCGGTGGCGGAAAGCCGCAAGGCGTCTCAGGGACTGATCGCCCAGGTGGGCGCCATCGGACGGATCGCGCAGACCATTCGGGAGATCGCCTACCAGACCAACCTGCTGGCGCTGAACGCTGCCATCGAGGCGGCGCGCGCCGGGGAGCACGGCCGGGGATTTGCCGTGGTTGCCGATGAGGTTCGGAATCTTTCCAAGCGGGTGCAGAAGGCCACCGAGGAGGTGCAGAGCAACATTGCCGACATCGACGGCTCGGCGCGGTCGATTGAGCGCACCAGCAACTCAGCGGAGCAGTCGGCGCACGGAGCCGAATCGGTGACACGTTCTCTGGCGGGGCGCGTGCAGTCTCTGCACAAGCTGGTGGCGGTGATGAACATCGACTCGGTCAGGAATGAGAGCCGGATCTTCGTGCGCAACGTGCTGGCGGAAATCAGCAGGCCATCGGGAGCGACGGCAGCCGCTGAAAGTCCGGATCATCACCAGTCGGATTTTGCCCGCTGGTACGAAGGGGCAGGCCGCGAGTCGTTCGGACATTTGACCGCATTCCAGGAAGTGGAAGCTCCACATGCCGGTTTGTTCGCGGCGGCCCGCGGCGTTCGCGCGGTGCTGCATGCCGGCGATCGCGAAGAGGCTTTGCGGCTGGGCGGCGAGTTGTCGCGCAACGAGCAGGAACTGCTCGGCAAGCTCGAGGCGCTGAACGCCGCCATCGGCGAAAAACAGAATTGAGGGATGCTGCCATGACGGATGTCCTGCAGGAAGTCGACGAGCGGTCGCGGCTGGCCGGTACGAATAAGTTCGAGTTGCTCATCTTTCGCCTCGGCGAAGACAAGAGCGCCAGCACGCGGGAAATCTTCGGCATCAACGTTTTCAAGGTTCGCGAAGCCCTGATCATGCCGCCGATCACCCCCATGCCGGGTTCGCCGAAGCATGTCCTCGGGGTGGCGAACATCCGCGGCCAGATTATCCCGGTGATCGATCTGCCCTCGGTTGTAGGTTGCACTCCCTCGGCGCGGAACATTCTTCTGGTGACCGAATACGAGCGATCGGTGCAGGGCTTCGCCGTGGAAGAAGTGGAAGAGATTGTGCGGCTGGAGTGGGGCCGCGTCGTCTCTGCGGAAAAGTCGGCGGCCGGCGCGCTGGTGACAAGCCTGGCGAGGCTCGACGAGGGAGAGGAAAAATCCCGCCTGGCGCTGATCCTGGATGTCGAATCGATCCTGCGCGAGGCACTTCCGTCCCGCTTCCGAAGCGGCGAGGAAATCACCTTCACGCCGGAGATCCGGATTCCGCAGGGCTCGGTCGTGCTCTATGCCGACGATTCGAGCGTCGCGCGCAGGCAAATCGAGACGGTGCTCAACCGTCTCAAGCTTCCGTTCGTGGGTGTGAAGACGGGCAAAGAGGCGTGGGACAAGCTGCGGGCATTGGCCCAGGAATCGCGATCCGCCGGAGTCCCTGTTACGCACAGGGTTGCAGCCGTGCTCACCGATCTGGAGATGCCCGAAATGGATGGCTTTACCCTGACCCGTCAGATCAAGGATGACGACTCGCTCAAGGCGGTTCCCGTGGTCATCCACTCGTCGCTGTCGGGCTCGGCCAACGAATCCCATGCGAATCGTGTGGGGGCCGACGGTTACGTGGCCAAGTTCGTGCCTGACGAGCTGGCGCGCGAAGTGCTCAAGGTGCTGGCCGGATCGGCGCAGGCGGCGCAGAGCCGGAGCTGAGACGACAGATTCCTCGCACGTTTCCGGGTGCCGCTAGTGCGTGGGATGAGGCAGGCTGACCGCGTAGAGAAACCAGGCCGCGTGGGGCAGCCACTGCTCGGTCCAGCGCCAGTCATCGTCTTTTCCGGTTACCGCATAGCCCTGGTTGAAGGCGATACCATCCTCGTCGTCCGGAGCTGCGGTGATACCGTTGATGATCGCGCCGGGGGCATTGACATACTTCCAAGAGTGGAAAAACATATACGCCGCGTTGTTGTGGCCGCTTCCCATCAGCATGGAGGTGTCGTAGGGATTGCGCCCGAGGATCCAGTGCAGCTGATCGTCGGCGTAGGTCTCGAGCGCGTTCGCGAACGGCAAATCGGCGGAGAAAAGAGGGGCCGCCATGCGGGCAGCGGCCGCCAGTGAGGCGAGCCGCGCGTTCTCACCCTGCCACCACGGCGCGGCCTCGGTGTCATGAGGGAAGAAGAAAGCCGTCCGGATTTGGCCGTCGCCCATGCGCACCAGCTGGCGCGCGTAATCGAACGGGTTGTTGACTTCCCTGGTGGTGGCCAGCTCAAACTCCAGCGATTTGCGGACCGCATCGCGAACCCGCTGCTGGTTCGGAGCGCTGGCGATGGTTGCGTAACGCAGCAGGCTGATGACGGGCAGGCCCGCGTCTGACGGATGGAAGAAGGGGCGGCTTCCCTGGTCGGCGCGCCAGTAGTTGCGAAAATCACCCTGGGTGGTGAACCGGGAAATCAGGCGATCCGCGCGACGGTCGGCTGCCGCACGATAGATCGGCAAATGCGTGGCGCGGTACAGCTCTGTCGCCGCCATCAGCGCGCAGTAGTCGTCGAGGATGTTTTCCGTGTGGTCGTTCAGCAGTTCTGTATTGTGCGCTTCGAGAAATGCGAAAGCCCCCTCGGCCGCCGTGAGGTACTGCGTGGGTGAGAAGTCGCCGTGCTCGGGCATGGTGGCGGCCAGCGCAAGAGCCGCGATGGCCATGCCGCCTCCTGCGCGGAAGCCGGCCTCGTAAGCGTGCGGCCCGACAGCGGGTCCGGCACGTTCCGACGATCCGATCGCAGAGGTTTTGATCCGGGTGCGCCAGTTGGGATTGCCGATGGCGCGATCGGCGGCCAGCTTGCCCGGGCCGGGAGCGCTGATGCTCTCCCAGAAAGAGCCGCCGGGGCGCCTGTCGCGCACCAGGAAATCCGCCCCGAAGAGGCCTTCGTCGAGCAGCCGCCGCTCAATCTCGCCGAAGTTGTCGTCTCCACGGCTCTTCAGTACGTCGTAGCTGGCCAGCAGCGACCAGACGACCAGCGGGACCTGCTGGGGATTGAAGTACGACGTCGGGTTCTGGTGCGAGAGGTGGATGCCGTAATCGCCGGTGGCGTCGTACCAGCCGCCGTGGTCATCGAGGAAATGACCCGGCTCGCCGGGAACCGCGAGGTGCCGGTCGGCGCGGTCGAAATCTCCGCTGGAGCGCTGACCTTTGAAGTAATAAACAACATTCGACAGGGTGCGGCGTTCGAGCAGATCGTCGCCGATCTCGAAGGCGCAGGAACTGATGACGTGGCCGCCACTGGTGATGCGCAGGCGATAGTGGCCGGGTGTACGCCAGGAAGAAAAGTCCGCCCTCCAGAAATGCCAGGGAACCCAATGGTCCACGGTGCCTGCCGGCTCGAGGGTTCCCGTGAAAACGGTGTCGCCCGTGGCATCGTCCACGAGTTCAAAACCGCCCGGGGCGGCATCGCTCGTGATTTCGATGAGAGCGACCTTCGGCGCGGCTGCGTCATAGCCCACCTGATCGACGAGGACGCGCGTCTGCGCGAAGGACAGCGAAGCCGCCAGTCCGCAGAAGCTCACAATGACTGCCGGCTTCAGAAATCGCAATGTCATGGCCGTTTATCCTGGTTGCGACTGTATGGTTGCGACTATATCGCAGACCAGGGAGCCCGAACGCCCGCGAGGGAGTGGTGGTGCGGTGCGGGGTCGGTCGTGACATGATGGGTGTGTTCGCTACGAGTCAGGAGGCAGTGAAAACGATGCCGGGCCTGCGAAGGGACAACGCGCGAAAAATTCTGGCAACGATGGCAATCGTCGCGGCGGCACTACCGGGCGCGGGGCAGACGAAAGCTGCCTCGCACTCGCCGGAGCGGCCGCAAATCATCGCGTACATTTTTCCGCGGGATCATGTGATCCAGCCTGGGGAAGTGGCGGCGACGAAGCTCACGCGCATTAATTACGCCTTCGCGAATATCCAGGATGGCAGGATCGTCGCCGTTAGTCCCGCCGACGCGCCGAATTTCGCCACGCTGGTTGCGCTCAGGCAGCAGAATCCCTCGCTGCAGGTGCTGGTATCGGTCGGCGGATGGCTGTGGTCAGGGAATTTCTCTGATATGGCGCTGACCCGCGCGAGCCGGGCACGGTTCATCGACAGCGTGGTCGCCTTCGTTCGGCGCTACAAACTGGACGGTCTCGACATCGACTGGGAGTTTCCCGGGCAGGTCGGGGCGGGGAATCGCTTCCGGGCGGAGGACAAGCAGAATTACACGCTGCTGTTGCTGGAGCTGCGGCGGCGCTTCGATCGCGAGCAGCGTGTGCTGGGGCGGCGGCTTCTGCTGAGCGTGGCAGCCGGCGCAGGCGACGACTTTCTGGAGCACACGCAAATGGCCAGGGTGGCCAGAGAAGTCGATACCGTCAACCTGATGGCGTACGACTTCTACGAGCCGGACAGCGACAAGATCACCGGCAATCATGCCCCGTTGTACAACGATCCCGCCGATCCAAAAGGGATGTCGGCGGATGAGTCGGTCCGCGATTTCGAGCGCGCCGGCGTGCCTGCGCGAAAGATCGTTCTGGGTGTGCCGTTTTATGGCCACATGTGGGGCAACGTCGGCCCGACGAATCATGGGCTGTTCCAGCCCGGATCGCCCGTGCCCCATGCCTACGCACACTACCAGGACATCGCGTCCACGCTGCTGCAGCATGGTTTCACGCGATACTGGGACGCGTCGGCCTCGGTTCCGTATCTCTACAACGAGCGTACGAAGCAGTTTGTCTCGTACGAAGATCCCGTGTCTCTGGCCGTGAAGTGCGCCTACGTGCGGCGCGAGGGGCTGGGCGGCGTGATGTTCTGGGAGTACACCGCCGATCCGTCGGGCACGCTGCTGGATACCATCAATCGCGCGTTCTCCGCGGAGAACAGTGCGTATGCGAGAGGTGGCCAGTGATCTCCACAGCCCCGGCTGTTTCCACCGGCATCGCCGGCCAGACAACCTCGACGCGGGTAGTATCGATCGACATCCTGCGCGGCATCACGATGGCGGTGATGATCTTCGTCAACGATCTGGCCAGCGTGCACGGGCTGAGCAAATGGACGTATCACATGCCGGCTCGCGTCGACGCCATGACGTATGTCGACATGGTGTTTCCCGCATTTCTCTTCATCGTGGGCATGTCGTTGCCCATCGCGGTTCGGAGCCGCCTGCGGCGCAATCCCTCGCTGGGCGGCCTGTGGCTGCACATTATCCTGCGTTCGCTGGCCCTGCTCGTGCTCGGATTGATCCTCGCCAACGCAGACCGCGGCGATGCGACGAGGATGCATCTTTCTCCGTATCTCTGGGCGCTGATCGGGCTCATCGGCGGCATCCTGCTGTGGAACGTCTATACAGGCGTCAGCCGGAAGTGGGTGCTGGCGCTGCGACTGCTGGGCGCCGGCATGCTGATCTTTGACTTCGCGATCTACCGGCGCGCATCGCACGTGGGCGAAGCGTGGATCCGGTTCTCCTACCCGGAAATTCTGGGCCTTATCGGGCTGACATATTTCGCGGTCTGCCTGCTGTACATTCCCACGCGCCGCTGGCGGTTTGCCCCGCTGGCGTGGTTGATTGTCCTCGTGGCCTATAACGCGGCATGCTGCGCGCACTGGATTCCGATGGGCAGGTGGTCGCTCTACGTATGGCCGTTCGGCAATGGAGCGATGCCCAGCCTGGTGATGGCGGGCATTGTGACGTCGCAGATCTTCATCGACGGCGGGGAAGTCATCCGCCCGTCGCGCAGAATGCAACTCGGGATCCTGTTCGCCATCCTCAGCTTTGCGGCCGGCTGGTTTCTGCGGCCGTTTGGGATCTCCAAGATTCGCGCTACCCCCACCTGGGCGCTTTGGACCGTGGCCGCCACCTGCCTGATCTTCACGCTGCTTTACTGGCTGTGCGATGTGAGGAAGCAAACGCGATGGGCGTGGCTGGTGCGGCCAGCCGGCTCCAACACGCTGCTCACCTATCTCATTCCCGACCTTTACTACTTCCTGACCGCGCTTACGGGAACTGCCTGGCTGCTGGAGCACTGGAATACCGGTTGGCCCGGCGTTCTGCGCGCGGCGGGATTCACCGTGGCTATGCTGCTGCTCGCGCATGCGGCGACCAGGGCGCGTCTGCGCATGCAACTGTGAGAAAGCCCCACAGCATCCGCTGATGCAGGTTTCATCGCTGGTGCTGCACGGAGCCTGCCCAGTATCGCTCCGGCGACGACGGTAAGCGGGCTGGGAACCTCAGCAGCATTCGCAGGAACCTGTCCGATGCCTGCGAACGCCGTTCCCGAGCGCAACCCGCGGGACGTCGCAGGGCCTTATCGCCAATGTGGATCGAGGCGTCACCGGGTCTCGCTCACAATGCGTCCATTCAGCGGCTGAATGGGTCGAGCGTCGTGAGGGTACAGCTGAGCAAATGCTCTGATTTGTGCGGCAGAAGCCGTCAAAGGGGTCTTGAGCACAATCCAGAAGACTGGCTCAGTACAGGGCGGCGCAGTTTGCGATCCTGTATAGGCGTAGTAACCGAGGCTGCGAGGAAGCAGGCCCGCAGGGTTGATGAGGACTCCGCCGGCAGCTTGCTGACCTTCAACCCGCGGCATGTGTCTCCAGATTTGCTGAATCGTCTGGTTCCCTGGGCCCCGGTCGATCAGGACAGCGACCCCCACAACGCCGCCATCGCTTCCGCGAAACATCAGGTGAGCTTCCATCTCGTATGGTTTCCCCTCAATGTATTCCTCGCTCGGGTGATGAAAATGAAACTGCGTGAGCTGATATCGTTTCGCCCCGACGACGAGAAAGTCGCCACTTCCAGGCGGGACGGCGTAATCCACGCGAATGGTATGGCCATTGTTGATGACGTATTTCAGAGGAGCTGCTCTGAATTCAAAGCGGATTGCAGGAAGATTTGCTTTCCGCGGGTTGCGAATATCGATGGGCGACTGCGCGTGGCCGGCATTGCACTCTGCGTACAACGGATCGAGAGCACTCCAGCGGTCAGCCTCTTCATAGGTCCATGGTGTCCGCCATGGAGATTGATAGTGCTCTGGGCTTTGTCCTCCCAGGAACGCCGGCTCGATCATCGCGGCAGCCAGGAACAATACTGCGGTCCAGTGGTTTCGCAACTCCGCCTCCCCATCCGTTTCAGGTGCGTTACGCGGAAACGCGGTCTGCGCTCCCGCCGAACATTCTCCTCGAAAGAAGGAGGAGATGATTCGTTCTCTGTCGAAGTGTCGATGCCTGACGCCGGCTACGCATGCGACACGGATCGAGATTTCGCAACGATCTGGCCTGGCAGGGGAGTGGCAGACAGCCAATCGGCCCAAAATCCCGGTGATTTCTTCTTCCCTGCCATTCCTATTGCATTCCCATAGCAGTCCGTGATATCTATTGGTTCCCAAGGGGAGAACCATGGGAGAGAAGACGGACGTCTGGCAGGGAACGCTGGCGCTGATGGTGCTGAAGACCCTGGAAGCGATGGGGCCGCAGCACGGATACGGGATCGCGCGGCGCATCGAGCAGACCAGCGGCAACGCGCTCGCGCTGAACTACGGAACGCTTTACCCATCCCTTCTGAAGCTGGAGCAGGAGGGCGCGATTGCGTCGGAGTGGGGCACTTCGGAGAACAATCGCAAGGCGAAATATTACCGGCTGACCCGGGCGGGACGAAAGCAGCTGGAGCGGGCAACGCGGGAGTGGGCACAGGCGACGGCCATTTTGGCGCGGTTCCTCGAACCGGCACCGGAATCGCGATAAGGAGGCGGAATGCGCAGTCTGCGAGCGTTGTGGATGCGGCTGAGGGGGATTTTCGGCGCAGGTCGCGCGGAGGCAGAGATTCGCGCGGAGATCGAGAGCCATCTGGCAATGCATATCGAGGACAACCTGCGCGCGGGGATGCCGGCTGAGGAAGCGCAGCGGCAGGCGCTGATCCGGCTGGGCGGGGTGGAACAGACGCGGCAGGCATGGCGGGACCAGCGGACGCTGCCATGGCTGGAAAGCCTGGGCCAGGATGTGAAGTTTGCGCTCCGCCAATTGCGGAAGTCTCCGGGGTTCGCAGGCGTCGTGGTGGCCACGCTGGCGCTGGGCATCGGGGCAAACACGGCAATCTTCTCCGTGGTGCGAGCCGTGCTTCTGGAAGCGCCGCCCTACGCGAAGCCGGGCGAGCTTGTGAGCCTGTCGGAATCCAAAGCGCAGGCGGGGATCACGGGCGAGGGCATGTCCTACCCGGGCTACCAGGACCTGCGCGAGCACGGCGGGGCCTTCAGCGCAGTTGCGGGGCTCGCAGGCCACTCCCTCACCCTGACCGGACACGGCGAACCCTCGGAAGTGAAAACGGTGGTTGTGACGCAGGATTTCTTCTCCCTGTTTGGGGTTCAGCCGTTGCTCGGGCGGACGCTGACCGCGAAGGATGGCGAGCGCGGCGCCGCGCCCGTGACGGTGCTCAGCGAGGCGTTGTGGCGGAATAAGTTTGGCGGCGATCCGGGAATCGTAGGCCGAACGATCACGCTCGATATGCGGCTCTGGACCGTAGTGGGCGTGATGCCGGCCGGCTTTCGCACGCCATTTCTCGATCAGGCGCAGCAGTTGTGGATCCCGCTCGACCAGGATCCGCTCTTCAGCGTGTGGATGACGCACCCGCCGCGCACCCACTGGATGGCGGCATTCGCGCGCCTGCGGCCAGGGGTGAGCGGGGCCCAGGCGCAGGCGGAGCTGGAGGCGGTGAGCGCTGGGTTGTCGAGCCAGTTTCCGGAAGAGAAGGGGTGGACGATCGAGAGCGAGCCGCTGCAGAAGGCGATCGCGGGAGACGTGCAGCGCCCGCTGCTGGTGCTGCTGTGCGCCGTGGGACTGGTGCTGCTGATTGCCTGCGCCAACATTGCCAATCTGCTGCTGACGCGGGCGACGTCGCGCTCAGCGGAAATGGCGGTACGCGTGGCCCTGGGGGCAAGCCCGCGGCGGCTGGCGCGCCAACTGCTGACGGAAAGCGCGCTGCTCGGGCTGCTGGGAGGCGCCGCAGGCATGGCCGCGGCGTGGTGGGGCGTGCGGGCGCTGAGGTCGATGCTGCCGCAGGGGCTGCCGCAGCTCCACCCGGTGCGGGTGGATGGCGCGGTGCTGGGATTTGCGCTGGCGCTGTCGCTGGTGGCGAGCCTGCTCTTCGGGCTGGTTCCGGCGCTGTTTGCATCGCGGAGCGATCCCCAGCGGTATCTGCGGGAGGGCGGGCGCGGGGGAGAGAGCAGAGGACCGCAGCGAGCCCGCAGCGTGCTGGCGGCAGCGGAGACGGCACTGGCCATGGTGCTGCTGGTAGCGGCAGGATTGCTGATCCGCAGCTTTGCGCGGCTGTCGGCGGTGAGTCCCGGCTTTGCAACCGCTCAGGTCACGAGGGCGATGGTCTCGCTGCCGCAGTTTCGCTATGCCAGGCCGCAGCAGTGGGCAGCGTTCGCGAGCGAGCTGATGCAGCGCCTGCAGGCGCAGCCCGGCATGGGGGACGCGGCGATCGCAGCGCCGCTTCCGATTCTGGATCTGCCGATCCCGCTGCGCTTCGACATTGTCGGCGCGCCGCCGGCGCCGGCGGGCGAGGCGATCACGGCGGACTACGAGACGGCAAGTCCGCGCTATTTCCGGGTGATGGGAATTCCATTGCTCCAGGGAAGATTGTTTGGAGAAGACGACACAGCGTCGACGCCGAGGGTGGCGGTCATCAGCCAGGCTTTTGCGCGGCGGTATTTTTCTGGGCGCAATCCTCTGGGGCAACACATTGTGTTCGGATTTCCTCCGGATGGCCGAGCGGCGCGCGAGATCGTCGGGGTGGTGGGTGACATTCGCGACGAGTCGCTGGCGAAGAAACCGGGGCCGATGATGTATGTGCCCTTTGCGCAGGCGCCGCTGTGGGGCGGCG
>Ga0335073_10001690_pt1 | contig 29681 bp, 24 predicted proteins | sample Lox_Sample_22_FD_207093 | JGI IMG/M metagenome (GOLD analysis project Ga0335073, IMG submission 207093) | Soil microbial communities from Loxahatchee National Wildlife Refuge, Florida, United States - Lox_Sample_2.2 | ecosystem: Environmental > Terrestrial > Soil > Wetlands | place: USA... | reverse complement strand
GGTCATGAGAACTGCCTTCACTACAGAAAGCAACGACAAGAGCCTGCTGTCCACCTCGACCCGCACGACCACTTCGTTGGGCGTAGTTTGCTGGAGTGGGAGGAATATTTCTCAGGTGGACAACACTCAGTTCTCGAATATCAATACCAAGCTCCATCGTCGGAGAGCAGAAGAGGGCTGCGAGCTTTCCTGCACGAAAATCCTGCTCCCGCTGTTCTCGATCTTTGGCGTCCACCTGTCCTGTATGGGCTTGTCCCTCAACACCAGCCAACTGTCGAGCCGTCTCCCGATAAAGCTCAGCAAAGAACTTGTTCGCCTGCTGCTCCACTTCCTCAAACTCTTCAGATACGCTCCTGCGGCTTCGGATGGGGTCTGGTTCTGGTGGTTTTCCATCCCCTAGTCGCCATTCAAACGCACTGGCTAGAAGTTGGACGGCTGGTGCTTGGGTATGAGTCTTAGTCGAGCGCAGGAAGCTCCCGTACAGGACACCCGCCAAAGCTTTGATGAATGACTCCCAATCGTCTGGTGCTATATCCCCCGAAATACCCCACGTGTCTGCTTTACGGAGATAACGGGCGACCTTGGCCCTGAAGTCGAGGCTTCGATCGCGGTCATTCTGTCTTCTGTCAGAACCGGGCAGCACAAACAGCGTGCTCGGACGAATGTAGTCGTCGCTGTCGAACGCCCACGGCTCCCGAAGGCTCTGAATTACCCGCTGCCTCAATTCCCACTCTTCTTGCGGGTCGAGTACCCCTGCATCAATCGCCATCTCCTTGCGTAGGTGATCGAGGAACACATGAATGGCTCGTTCCCGCTTTTCAGGCTTCGCCTGTTTGAGAACCGGATGGACTTCCCATACTTTCTCGTTCTGACAGAGTTCCTTAAGCCCGGGATACTCAATCTTCAGCAAACCGCACTGTTCTAAATTTGGCTGAACGATCCGCCAGCCACGCCTCAAGTCTTCATAGAGGCGGTATTCCAGCAATCGCTGCATCGCCTTTTCGTTGCGAGTTTTGCCGGGATCATACTCTGACGGTTGACTGGCATAGGCTTCCTGCTTCAGATCAAGGGCACGAAATACGGCTTGCGTAACTTGGGCGTGATCAAGGGCGATCCGTTCCGTTAATGCGCGGTACAGCGCCGAACGCACCAACGCCACTTGGATGAAGTCATTGAAATGCCCAGCTTGCAGAGAAGCGTCCTGCCGATTGTCAGTGAAGCTGAGCAGCTTCCTTGCCTCCTCCGGCACCGAACCATCCTGACGAAGCTGGATAATTGTTGATCCACCGATGAGAGTGGTGGCGGTGCTTCGGCCTGTGTGGCTCAGTCGTGTCAGTTTACGGAAATCGTTTTTCTCTCTTCGCTCGTATGCAACTCCACAGCGCAGACAGAACAGAAATGGGCTAGGTTGGAACCAGACAGGTGTTGCCCCAGTTGTGCTTTCGATCTTTGTCTTCCCGTCTGGTTGAACGAACAACTTCCGAGGGACATGTTCCCTGTAATCCTTCTTGATCCGTTCTGTCTTTCCGGTCTCCCACCAGTGGTCGGGCAAATTGTCAGTACGGTCGTCGCTCCATATGTTCTGTTCATCGAGCGCAAGGTAACCGGGGAGAATTTTCTCGTCATCATCCTCCATATAGAAGACAGGGGTGCGGGGCGTGATTTCGCCATCTACACCCTCCCGATAGCCGACGATGTAATATTCCTGTCCGCAGTCCCGGCAGAAAACCAGCGGGAAGAGCAGGTTCTCGCCACTGTTCCCGGCAGCATAGTACTGCCCCTCTAAAGAGCGTTGTCTCTTGTCCGAGGGTTCGAGTGTGGCATAGACGGTCCCACCTGCGGCGAGGAACTGGTGGAGACGAAAAGCAAAGACCGACTCGCCATCTTCGTTTTTCAGGGCGTTTCCTGCGTCCAAGACGGCCCGGAGTTTCTGTCGGCACAATTCGGTAGGTAGCCCAGTTGCCTCGGTGAGTTGTTTGACTCCTTCTTCAAACTTAATGGGGCTCCTGCGAACCAACCTGCCTTCTTGCACGTCGAGGCCGAAGGTGTTCTCCACCCACGCCGCCAGCGGATGACGGCAAAAGCCAGCCAAGTCAGTGGGAACATCCGTTTCGACGGACCTTCGCAGGGGGGCTCCGTCCTCCGGCGCTTTGACTTGGATCGCTGGTTTAAGGGTCTCATCTACGACGTTTTCAGGTTTTAGCTCTGAGCCAAAGAGTTTCGTCGCAACTGCCGCCACTGCGCGACGACGGTCCTCACGTTTGCCCTCGGTCGCCATAGTCGCGCTGGTGCCTATATGCAGCAGGTTCGGGTTGCCTGTGCGCTCTCTCAAACGGCGCAAGAGCATGGCAACGTCCGCACCTTGCCTACCACGGTAGGTGTGGAGTTCATCGAGTACGAGAAATTCGAGGTTGGCTGTCGCCTTTGACGTCAGATGGCGTTCCACTGGGCGCAAGAGCATGTATTCCAACATCACGTAGTTGGTGAGGAGGATGTGCGGTCGATCAGTTAGTATTCGTTCTCGGTCGTCCGGCTTCTCTTGTCCGGTATATCGAGCGAATCGGACTGAAGAGCCGCCCGCGCTCCTTTCGTAATCTTGGAGCGCTTTGAGTTGGCTATTGATGAGGGCGTTCATCGGATACACGATGATCGCTCTCACTTGATGCTTCTCAGGATTGTTCCGCAGGATGTGATCGTAAATAGGAATTAGGTAGGTCAGGCTCTTGCCCGATCCCGTCCCGGTGGTGACCACATACGGCTCACCTTTGCGAGCAATCTGGATCGCCTCGTACTGGTGTTTGTAGAGTCGGATCGGCCCACCATCCGCCCTGCGGAAGAATTTGGCAGTTTCCGGGAGGATCACTCTATCGGATGCAAGCTGATCTAGCGTGAGATTGGGTTCATACGCGGGATTCAGTTGAAGGATAGGATCGGGCCAGAGCTTTCCGGACCTAAACTGTTGTTGAACGAATTCGTCAATCCTCTCATCGCGGATGTGGACGAAGCTCTCGATATATTTCTTGTAGTCATTCACAACCCTTTCTCTTAGGGCGAAGACATCCATGGCTGCACAACTCCGTTGGCGGCAGACTACCAATTCTCCCGCTCAGATTTTCATAGCATCAACTGCACTGCAAAATTCTTTAAGCTTCTTTTCGTGATTCGAGCCAGCATCCACGGAAATACGCTCTGCAACGTTGCGTGCTATCAATGGCTTCGACCGCTCAGGGAAAAGGCCGAATCTATCCTGAGCCTCTTTTTCTAAAGCCTGATACTTGTCCCCGAAGACCGACCGTAGGCATTCTTCAAAATTCTTGCCGAAGATGGCGACATTCGACTGAATAATCCACTCGGTTGAACTCAGCAATTTTGCCTGTGTTTTCGCATCTATGCCGAGCGCCGTAAGAAGATCACTTCTCTTCTTTTGATCAGCATCGTCTTTTGCATCGTTGTCGAAGATTGGGTATGTTGGGATCGAATATGCAGCAAAAAATCTCCACCATTTTGCAAGGTTTCCCACCCCGTGGACCGGGATAACCGCAATTCCTTCCTTGAGAGGGTTGAGGCCTGTACGCTCCAGATAAATTGGCAAAGCTAGTGCCTCCGTCGGTCCCTCAACTAGAACGATCTTCCTCGCAAAAAAGCCCGAAAGTATCTCTTGAGTAGCTGCGGCTGCATAAAACGGCAGTATTGTGTCAGGGGTCGCTTTAGCTCCCGTTTTGGCGCAGGCTTCGGACAGTGCTTCTTTGGAGAGTTGCTTAACCCGAGTCGCCCCATTCTCTTTGCCTACTAGAACGAGACCTTCGAGATTCAGAACGTTCAGAAAAGCTGGGCTGTGGGTCGTTATAGCAACCTGAATCCCGCCCGTCTTCGCAAACTCATGTACTTTCCGGCTCACCCACTGCTGGGCAAGAGGATGAAGATGAGCCTCAGGCTCCTCAATGATCAGAACCAGACCTTCCGCCTTGCCATGAAAGGCCTTTGCGTAAGCATAAGCAAAGCTGAGCGCCAACACCTGCTCCTGCCCCGTGCCAAGCTCCTCCAACGTCCGCACTTCGCCATCCTGAACTGGTTGCACACGCAAGGAACGGAAGTAATTCGAAGGATCGTATGCAGAAAAGTCTACTTCGAGCCTATATTCGAGGTTTCGAGAGAAGTCGTCCATCTGCTTCTGGAGTTCGTCCGTGAAGACCGAGAATTCTTTGATACCTTCGAAGGATTGCCGAATCTCTTCGAATTTGTCCTTCAAACCTTTCACTCGATCCTTATCTTCTGTAAGGGATTGGTGAAACTGCTTCATCAGCTTTGAAAGAAAAGTGAATTTCGAACTGTACCCGAGTTGATACGATAACCTTCGATCCGCACCAATCAAGATTGAACGGCACTGATCGCGAGTTTCGTTGCTGACATATGTGTTCTCCGCACCATCGTTCATGACCATGCAGTATGGGCGATCGTCGCCGCCTGTATGCCTGACGATGAAGGCTTTTACCGCTGTTGTTCCGTATTTGTGACCGTGCAAAACATCTTCAACTTCAACGACTATTTCAAGCGGAAGATTCGACGGATCGCGCCCAAAGAAGTCATGGTCTTCAGGCTGATAGCTACCGGGCCAGCTTTCGCCGAGCACCAACTCTAGTGCACGCATGAGATTGGATTTGCCAGTGTTATTCGGGCCAACAATTACAAGTGGGCCTGCCTCTGGGAAGGCCAAATCAACACGCTCGTGGATCGACTTGTAATTCTTGATCGAGAGTTTAGTAACCCTGCCCACATTGACCACCTAACTGACTGAACGGATGAGCCACAATCTTCACTGTAGCCAAGCAGGTATTTGTCCGTCGGGAAGAGTGCCTACATCGTTGTGCAACGAGGTCCTCAAAATCTGATGTGGGATCTCAGGCACCAACCTTCCACGTTTTACCTGTTATGGTGCAATCTCGTTCGTCTCCTCGAAATCGATCCGACAGCGAAAAATCATCGAATGCGGACAGCACTAAACGCTGCGTTCGGTATTCGCCATACTCCCTTACTTCACGTTCCATTAGCACTCTGAAAGTTTCGCTCGGAAATTGCCGTCCGAAGACATCCTTGGGATCAAGTACGTAACGCAGTTCGTCCCGAGTCATGCCGTACAAGTGGGCATAGTAGGCATCCAACTCGGCTCGCTGCACAGGTCTCGCTTCCTCGTTCCAAAGCGAAACCTTCATAGAGCCGCTGCAAAGCGCCGATTGGAGTTGCTCCGAAGTAAAATTCAGAGCAATCACTCGCTCACTAACGAAGGTTGTATCTTCTTCCCTATACTGTTTGGGTTCGAGTGCTGGAACCTGTTGGAGGTAAGGGAAGCTTATGTTTATCCCGGGTACCTTCTGCCGAAGGACGTAATCGAACACGAGGCAGTTTAGATTTGCTAAGAGGCACGACTGGAGTTCCATCGGGAGCTTGAAAAAGATGATCGATGCACTATGCCCGACCCCTGCGGTGGGTATGAATGCAAAGAGTCCAGTGCGGACGTCAACAGCCCGTCCGATATTTCGGAAAACCAGTAAGACTCTGGCTTCTCTGAATCCCGCATCGGCGAGACGCTCTTGAACATGAGCTTGTGAGACCCAATACCTTGCCTTGATTTCGAAATGGGGATCACACTTTTCAACCACACTGACATCACGAAAATCTCCGTCCTCAAAAGTAGCCCAGCGATGGTCAAACTGGTGAAACATTTTCGCTTCGTACAATGGTAAGAGCCCTTCTGATGGTGCGTCTTCGAACAGATGGCTGTCGCCTGTCATGTGAAATAGACCCTGTTGTAAACGCAGGCCCCATGGATTGTTCTCAGACGTCGTGTTGATGAGTACTGGTGCTCGCAAAAACAGCTTCGAGGTGAGCTTCGCGTCTACACCAGTGCGGAAAACTGGACAGGTTCGTGTGTTTGGACTGAGTAAGGACAATTGTTCAGTGGAAAGCGTGAAACGACGGGCGGGATCAGCAATATCTTCGAAATGACGACAAAAAAACGTGAAATCTGCTGGTGTTTCATCCGGAGAACCACTGACTGTCACCGCACAGAATTTGAAGGCATGGTGAACGCCCTTGAAGATAAATGACTCATTTTCGAATCCCAAAACTTTCCGCAATCGTTTACGTGTAACAAGGTCACCGAAGAATTCTGAAGAGGTTTCTTCGGTGACGATCCCTATCGGCAACACCAATCCGCTCCGTCCCTCTCCATTGATTAGTGCTGAGGATAACTCTGCAAACAAAGTGTAGGAATTATTCCGCCCTCCAGACGTCAACGGAAATCGGCCTGACCATTTCGCAAATTTGTTGACCACCTCGATCGAACGCCGATGTTGATTCCAAGCTTTAGCCAACTCTGCGTTTTGCGACTCTAGGTCAGCTATAAGCTTTTTCCTACGGTTGCCTGCCGCATTTGCGATTTCTGTTGCACCTGCGGCTCTAAAGAAGACTTGCTCCTCCGGCTGTAGGACATCCCAAGGGGGGTTCCCCAACACCACATCGAATCCGCCCTTATCAAATACCTCTGGGAACTCTAGGAACCAATGGAAAAACTTGTACTCGCACGCAATTGCTTCAGTTGACGAGAGGAACTGCGGTTGGTGTACATGACCATATAGAAATTCGGCAAAAGTCTCATAGGTCGGTAAAGCAGGATCGTTGTGCTTCACAAGAGGCAGGAAAAAAACTCCTGTCCATGCATTTGCGACTTGTGAATCGTGGAACCAGTGAACGTTCGCACGAGACTGTTCGTATAGTATTGCCTTCTGTCTTACGTCCTCGGGGCGATCTTCCCTTAGATCGCTAAGTCTCTGGGCTAAACCTACGTATTCCCGGAGATGCTCATCAGTCACAACACCGAAATCGAATTGTTGTTGAGACCGTGACTTTACATTGGATTCATACTTGTTTCGCTTCTTGAAAGCAGATGCGACTTTCTTATCGTCACCTGTAATTGAGGCGAATGCCTCGTCTGGAATGCCTTCTTCGAAAATGCTTGGATCGAGAACACCAATAAGGCTGTTACCACAGCGAATCCGGTGGTCGAGAAAACTCAAGGGCTTACCTGCCCAGTGACCCTCCAACCAAAGCGCAAGTTTACAAAGATCGACTGCGAGAGGATTGATACAATGGGATGTCACGTCGCGGACAGCGATATGGAATTGCTCTGGCGTTGGTTCATCTTCACCTGCCCGAATTCGAGCTAACTCCTTACCTAATCTCCGGGCAGCCTCCAGAAGGAAGTGTCCTGACCCACAGGCCGGATCACAGACAGAAATTTCCAAAATTGCTTTGCTCTTCTCTTCTTGGATTTCGTCGGCAGATTTGCCCTCCGACTGCTTCTCGGCCTCAGTTAGACGGTTGTCGATTACGGGAACGAGTGTGCTCTCAACGAGTTCTCGCACTAATTCAGGGCGGGTATAGTAGGAGCCCGTGGTCTTGCGTTCGCTCCCGACCCCGAGATCGAACCTCCAACCGTCAGCTTCGTTCTGCGCAAGAGGCTGAAAGTCCAGCAGGCTTTCGTAGACTGATCCCAGTTCTTCTACGTTGAGCGCAGCATAGTTGACTCTCTGCTGGACGTTCCGTTCTCGATAAAACATCAGCCATCGGACAGCCTTGAGCAGATCAAGGTTGGAAAGCTGTGCCCCCTCAAGATCTGGGATCGTGATGTGGCTGAAAAGATCCCCGTTTAGGGGTGGGATACCCAATGGGTTGGTATCGTTTGAATCGGCAAACAGTTTGAACGTCTGTGTCAATCCACTCCACAGATCGCTGAATCCAGAATCGTCAAGGATTCCTTCTGCTCTCTCCCGCAACTTACCGATGCTGTAGTAGTCCCGGTAAATACCTTGGTTTCGGTCAGCACTTTCACCAACAGAAATTATTAAATGGCGGTCCTCGGCTACTGCTAAGAAAAGTAGTCGATAGACCAGCAGCAGGAGTTGGCGGTGATATTGATCGGCGTTCAGAGCACCGGAGCCTACTCGTTCCTTTAGGGTTGGGTTCTCTGGATGCCGAAGAAAACCCGTTCCGAGAACCTTGAGCGCCTCTTCCACCCCATCCCGAAGGTTCTCCCGAACTCTACCGCCCTTTTCGATGGACTCTAGGTAGTACTTCTCTAAAAGACAGTCCTCCGGGGGACGACCCGGCTGAGGCAATCGTGTCCGGTGGCAGAGCCGATAGAAGAGCGCAAATTCACTGTAATTCCCACCTTCGAGGATCGTTTCGAGATCGAACTCCAAGTAGGTCGGGCGAGCCGTTCGCACGCTATCCCGTAACAGGCGGAAGCGCAATCCATTGGTCGCCACGCCCCAGAGGTGAGGTTCGCTCCGGTTTAGGAACTCCTGAACCATTGCCTGCGGACTGGTGCGGTACTTGGGTGGGCGCTTGTCGAGTTCGATGTCACAGCCTTCAATGTGAACGGGTGGACTCTCTGCGGCTTCGCCTGCCCGATGTGAAATTGCGAACGTCAAACCGTCCAGAACAATGGCTGATGATTGATAGTGCAGGTCGTAGCTGAGGCGAACCGGATCAGTTAGGAGCGGCCCAATCCAGCGATCTCGGGTCAGGGTAGTTCCATGGGGGTCTTTCTCCGACAGCTTCTCTCGCCCTGCTTTGAAGCGGCTCCAAAGCTCCTGCGCATCGCTCCAGACTCGCTGGATTTCGTCAGAGAGTCTGCGCCCCTTGGGCAGTCCGAAGTCGGCTGGCTTTTGACCGGGGGCAGTCTCCGTTAGAATCTCGTCCAGCAGATCGTAGGGGAGCAGTCCACCTTCGGAACGGATCGCCGTGTATTTCACTGCGCTCCTCCCGGAAGAAGGGCATAAATTCCAAGGATGTCAGGTGGGTATGCTTTCGCCTTGACCGTCTTCCCACCGATTTGTTCTCGAAGCCGATCATGGGCTTCTTCGAGTTCGTCAGCACGGGCGTCAGCGATTCGTTGCAACTCGGCTTCGTTGGCACGAACTTCTTTCAGCGCGTCCTGCAAACGCTGCTGTTTTTCGTTCTTGGTGATGTTCCCAGTAACCTTGGCAGTCTCCAGAAGAGTCAGGAGTGAAGCATCGTTGGCCGGATACCATGTGAGTTTGCCGCCTTCTGCCCGGAATCCTGCCGTCACAATCTCTTCCGCAAACTGGTCTTGCTGGCTTCGGCGGCTCAAGATGTACCGCAGTCGCAGCATTAAGATCACAGTCCGACTCTTGACCCCGGATGTGTAAGCCGCACCGCAACGGAAGTTGTCTTCCGGAGCTTTCGGGCGGAAAGCCATACCCGTAATCTTCTCGCTTAGGTGCAGCGTGAATAGGTGATTGCGCCCGACGAAGACAGCATTTTCAACATCCTGCGGTGGAGGGCTATCAAATACGATTTTTACTGGCTTTTGCCAACCGAGTTTCTGGCGCAATTCCTCGGGAAGTGGGCTGACATCCAACAGGGAGTAGCTTCCCTTATTCGCAATGCTGATTCCGAGCCTTTGGGCGGCATTGAGCACAAAGGTGCGAACTGCCGTAGGGTCGCCAAGAACTGTATCCGTGGCTTCGATTTCCTTCGCAACTTCGTCCGGCTTTATCGAGTACTGAGCAAATCGAGTGCGACTTTCTTCCTCTCTTTTTGCATCGAGTTCCAAGCCAAGAGTGAACTGCTTGGCCGTCTCCGATTCCAAGAACTCGAACCCAAGTTGACTAGCTTCCTTGGCTTTGCCTTGAAGAATGGACTCCACGAGCGCCTGCGCTACGCTCTCGGTGTCAGAAGCAAATGAAACCCTAATACCAAGGGTGCTGTAAATCTCTCGGACTTTGCGGATAAGAACCTGAAGCACTACCCGGTCAATCGGGTTATCCGGGCTGAAAAGCACGACGGTCCGGATTTCCTTCTTCGGTTGCCCAAAGCGATCTACTCGTCCGTCTCTCTGTTCTAGCCTATTGGGGTTCCACGGAAGGTCATAGTGGAGCACCGCATCGAAGTTCTCTTGGAGGTTCACTCCCTCGCTGAGGCAATCCGTCGCCACAAGAACTCGTTTTTCGCTATCGGCCAGCGATTTGACGGCCTCTTCCCGTGCTTCGTCGTCGCCAGTCTCGCCCGTGACTGCAATAACGTGGATATTCGGGAACCTCACCTTCAGACGCTCGGCCAGTTCTTCAGCAACGTACTTAGCAGTAGCAACGAATCGACAGAAGACGACGGGATGATGCCCAGATTCGACCATGCTCCGAATAATCTGCGAGGCTTTCTCGATCTTTGGGTCTTTACCAGAATCGAGGATCGCCTGCGCTCGTTTTCCGAATTCACGTAGCTTGGTGCGGTCACTCGAAGCTAAATCGGCACTACCAAGTTCAATAGCTGGTTCGGGAACGGAGTCGAGCACTCCGCCTTCGCTAGTCGGGTCGAAAATTTCCCGGGTTCTAAGCTCTTCGATTTCGGCGCTTGCTGCATCATCCCCCGGCAAAGACTTTTCGTCGGCTGTTCTTGCTTCAAAAGCCCTTAAGGCTGCTGCCGGACTCGACATGAGGCACCGGAGCAGAGCGAGTGCGGCCCAGTAGCGAACTCTGCGACGGTTTTCTTTAAGACCGGGAGTCTGTACTGTTTCACGGGTGAAGTCCAAAACATCCCCGTAGAGCTTGCCGTACTCCGCAGTCAGGGGATAGGTCTCTTCGAACGGTGGGACTCGTGTTGGGAACGGCGTGTCTCCAAGCGGCCATTTCGCCACATCACCTCGACGGCGCTGCACAAGGTTCTTTGCAAGACCTCGACGCTGATTCTCCGATAGATTCTTAAGGTCTAATCGCCCGTAGTCTTCTTTCAGGAGCCCAAGTAGAGAACGGAAACTGTCCTCGATACCACTATGCGGAGTTGCGCTCAGCATAATTAGGTGTTTGGAGGAATCCTTCGCTACTTCACGCAGCAACTCGTGGCGCTGTTGTTGCTCCTTTGAACTCCCGAAGCGAGGCTGAGCAGCGGAGTGAACCTCGTCCACGACCACTAGATCGGCACAGTCGTGCAGGAATTGAAATCTGCGACGGTCACCTTTCGCAAAATCAATGGAAACGATCGTATGCGGGTAATAACGATAAATGCTGGAACCGATAGGCACACTTCGTTCCAACTTCGCAATTGTGGATGTCCGAATGACCGCAGCATGAATGTGGAACTTGTTGGCGAGTTCGGACTGCCACTGTTCACATAGGTGAGGTGGGCACAATACGCAGAGGCGTTTGGCATCCCCCCTGTCCAGCAGTTCCCGCACAATCATCCCAGCCTCTATCGTTTTTCCAATGCCAACGTCGTCCGCAATGAACAGGCGAACAGTGTCCATGCGAAGTGCCATGATGAGCGGAACGAACTGGTAGGGACGGGGGCGAACGGAGATTCTTCCCAGCGACCGAAAGGGACCAGCGCCACTTCGCAAGCTGAGTCGGGCTGCGTTTCTGAGGAGCTTACCCCCCAAATAATCTCCGGCTGTAGTGAGATCAGGATCAGGGAATGCAGCGGGTTTAAGCTGGCTCTCTTCCAAGAGCCTGTGGATTCCGATGGTTTCGTCTTCACGTCCACTCAACGGACGGAGCCGGATCACGTCGTCACCATCGGAGGGAATAACTACCCATTCCCGCCCGCGCAGGAGAACTAAAGACCCTACCTCGAACTGGGACTTCTGGGCCGTTGGCATTCGGATTCTGTCTGGAGCGAAAAGCTAGAGCACGACTCGTATCATAACTAGGCACCTACCCACATGTAAAAGGTTTATGTCTGAGGAGGTTGCCCTCTGTCTGCCACTCAAGAGCCTCACTTAATTGATGTATTTTTAATTGATGTATTCTGAAGCTCAGAACAGCAATTCTCCACCTTTTTGGATCAGCAACTTACAGAGGCTCCGGAAATAGGGATTTTTGAAGATTGCTTAAATCGTAGTTGGAAGCCACTTTTTATACGAGTTTGGTGCTCCCCATGTATTCTTAGAATATGGGAAGCACCCCAATGACCCGACCCGAAAACCGACAACGAATTCTAATCTGTGACGATGATGATGCGCTAATTTTCTGGCTTCACGAGAGGCTAACAGCAAACGGCTTCGACGTACAAACCACATCGCAAGGGGATCAGGCGCTCGCCGCATTTCAAGAGAAACGACCCTTCGATTTCGTCATTAGCGATTACCAGTTCTTGCCCGGTCGGCGCATCAAAGATGGGCTGGGGCTCGTGAATGCCATCCGGCAAATCGACCCCAACCAAACTATCATCGTTCACACTGGCGAAAAGGGGCTGAAGGCTCCGTGTCCGGTCGTCTACAAACCGTATCCCTTTGAACGTATGCTTCAGTGTCTTAAAAAGCCCGTTGAACCTCGCCTGTTTTGATCCACTGGTCCTTGTCCAAAAACCTGTGCTATTTTCACCCATGGAAGGCACGGGTGCCGCAATGTCTACTGTGAACGCCTTAGCAAATCTCGACCGAGTGCGAGTTGCGCTCGAAAAAGCACGGACTCTTCCGGAAGTTAAGAAAATTCGGGACATTGCGGAAGCAGCCCGGGTGTATGCGAAAGCCGCGCACATGTCGAAGGACTCCCTCGATTACGCCGCCGAACTCAAATTGTCGGCTGAACGGAAAGCGGGAAAGATTCTTGCGAAACTCCAAAAGTCGAGCGGCGGGAGGCCGGAAAAAACTGCGGCAAGCTTTGCCGGAGTTTCTGAATACCAAAAGACCCTCGAAGAGACGGATACGCCGACGCGTACCGCACGTTATTGGCAGGAGGTTGCGGCAATCCCAGAAGAAATCGTGAAGACTTACGTCACAAAAGCGAAGTTAGACGACAGGAATCCGGTGACCACGAGCGGTCTGATTCGCTTTCACGACAGACTGACGAAGCCGGGCATTTTCACTACGGAAGAGAACGAGACGAAAAAACGATTGCTTTGTTTGGACGTAGAACTGACTCGCTTAAGAGACGGCAACCAAAGTTTCTTTCAGTTCCCCCCGCACACCATTTCTCTGGGAGGGGACAGACAATCTCGCTATCGCATGACCATCGAATTTAGCTGCACAGAGGACATCGATCACTTCATTCAAGTTATTCGAAAGGGCTTGCAATGAAGGCGTGGCAACGAACGATACGAGAAAAAGAAGCTGAGAAAGACCCCCGTCCAGTCGTGGGACTAAAGAACGCGATGGTTGTCGAAATCTCCTACGAAAAGGCGAAGGAAATCATTTTGAGATTCGAGTGGTTGCGGTCAATGGGAACCACGGAGCGGTCCTTCGCTTTACTTCTGGACGGAGAATTAGCGGGTGTGTGCTGTTTTGGAAGAACGGGAGGGACTGACACGGCAAGATCGGTTTGCGGTGAAGAATGGGCGCAGTACGTCGTCACGCTATGCCGTGGTGCGTGCTGCCATTGGGCTCACAAAAATGCTGCAAGCTACCTCATCAGCGCAGCATGCAAGCAGATGGCGAACAGCGGCAGAACAACGAAGAACGGGAGAGTGGTTCTGCCTGCGTACATCTTCGTCGCATATTCAGACACGGATGCCGGAGAGATTGGAACCGTCTATCAAGCCTGCAACTGGTTGTACTGCGGCAAAACTTCCGGCACGACCATGTACCGTGATGTCACAGGCAAATTGCGAGATTCGAAGTTGATTCATTCGGCGACACGCAGTCGTAGGGGTCGAAGCGCCCGTCCCGATGAATCAGGTCGCCGCTTCTTTCTCCGCGACGGCAAAAAACATTACGTGGGCGATACGTTGCCAGACGGCACCGTGGTTGGGGGAAACAAGCTCTATCCGTACATCGTGCTCTCAACAAGAACGGAAAGAAAAAAGCAGTTGATCGAACAGGAAGTAGTTTTCGAAAAAGGAAAGCCTAAGCACCGCTACGTCGGGATATATGCACCAAACAGGCGAATCAAACGCACGATTTTGAAGGCGCTTCGTTGGCAAACATTTCCCTATCCCAAGCGTGGGTTCGAGTCATCTGAAGTTAGCAGTGTGGGTGATGGTTCTGGGTTGGCAGTCCCAGTTGGTTCCTCATCAAGTGCTACATGATCGACGTTGGGAACAATCCAGTGTCGTCAAAGAACAGCGAGTCACGCAGCCTCGGGTTCTGTTCGGGTCTGAACTTCGTTGCGGGTCTCAAGGTACTGCGCAGCGAGCTTCTTGGCATGGATGAACTTGCCTGCCAAGATAGCCTTTGCCATACGGTCTGCGTGCTCTAGCAACACTTCGTCAGGTGAGTGCCCGTCACTGTGCTCCCGCTTTGCGGATTCGGGCAGAGTTTCCTCAAGCAGTCCGATGGCTTCGTCGGCTGTGTTGGAGCGATAGAACCATTGCCTCACGGTGTCGGCGTTCAGTCCTATCTTTGCCAAGCTGTCATAGAATCCGGGCTTCTTTCGGTACGTCCGCTTCCGCAGTTCCACTAGTGCCGGAAGCAGGCGTTCCCGCATTTCCCGATTCATCTGATTTCTGTGGTAGGTGATAGAACCAATGCAGTCTTGGATTTCCTTGAGCAGCCCTTCGACGGAGAGCGATCTATAGTAAGTGTCGTTGCGCCCCTCAGGAACCGTGACAGTCACGTTTCGTCCAGCGTTAGGCTCATGCACCCAGATGCACTCGGTGCGGGACTTCCTGACATCCCGTAGCTGCGCAGCCCTCAGTTGCACTTCTTTTTGGTGTGCTGGTTCTCCAAAAGCCGCAACGTAAAGCGGTTGACGATATTCGCACAGAATCCAGCGGAAAGGTGCCGATTTGAGATGCTCGATTAATTCTGTCGGACAAATGGCTTCTGCATCATAGGGACCGACATCGCAGCCGAGGTAGGGCGCATCCACAATCACCGTATCGTCCGGCCCCGGCTTCTCGGCTTGCAGGCAGTTCAGCCAGTCGAGATCAGTAATCTTTACACGTTTCTTCCGCAAGAACTGGCAGGCTAGGCGACACATCTCCATGTAGGTGTCCGGGCTCCTGCGACCGCCTCCCGTTCCTTTCTTGCCGTTCGTTGCATACGTGCCACCGTTAAAACAAACGTACGGCTCCATCAGCAAGCCGTGGGGGTCGCCCTCCTTCGCCAGCCTCTCGCAGCGATCGTATACGTGTCGAGGGCACTCCTTCGCACAGTCGTCCGCTACGAATTTGTCGCCGTGGTCACGCAAAGCCTGAAAGAACGGTGCGGTGAGAATGTCGTTGACCACCCAATCCTCGTACTCCAATTCGTCGTGGATCGCACGGAACGTGATGTTCCCTCGCCCCGCGAAGAGGTCAATGAACTTCCGCCCTTGTTTCGGAACAAATTTGAGGATTTCGGGGGCGAGCTTGGATTTGCCGCCATCCCAAGGAAATGTAGGGATTTTGATTTGCGTGGGCATGACAACGTTATGCCATGCAAACTGGGATAAGAAGTTGCAGGATGCCCAAACTGGCAAGTGGCAATTAGGAAGCGAACCTTCGGGGCCGCCCCATCTGCCAGCCGTCGAGTTGCAATTCGTTAGGAAAACAGAGCCCCCTCTTTCGCATGTCGAAACGCACGCCGACAATCCCACACTCGATCTCGTGTTTAACTCACGCCCGAATCAAACCAATCTAAACAGGAGTTGACCGCTCTCTACGGCACCTTCATATTCAGATGACGATCGCGTGAAATGGAGCGATGCTGCAATCTGGTAATGAGAGCGGATGAATCGGCATGGATCAGGAAGCACCAGAATACATCCGCAAGAGCCCCCGGCTGATGAGGGCTTGGTCACGGTCGCGCCACATCCTCCTGAAGGCAGAATGGCCGGGGGGCAGTCACGGAACACTGCCCCTTTTCTCGTCCATTCTTATCGAGCGTCGGCCGCTGCGGCTTCACCCTCTTTGAGTTTTTGAATGTCTTGTGGTGTGAGTTTCGGCCGCTCTACGGCAATGGTGAGTTTGTTGAGCTTGCCAGTGAAATTGAAGGGAACTTGGTAGTCACTGTCATCGACAGGTGTACCGGTGTCCGCTCCCACGTCAAAGGTTTCGTCTATGGAGAAGATGATTGGAATCGTCCGCTCCATGGTTTGGGTGGCGACCACTTTTCCGTCCACCTTCAACGTGCCAGTGGCAGGGCGGCCGATTCCGCTAAGGTTGTTGAAAGCGAGAGTGGCGAAGCCAAGTCCCTCGTATTTAAACTCGAACTCAACGGTATGTTTGCCGGGAGTCAGTGCTTCGGGGCTCTCCCAACGAGCTCGCTTCAAGTCCAGCAGATTCCACACGAAGACCGGCTTGCTTTTCAGAAGATAGAACCCATAACCACCAAAGCGCCCACCGTTCGTGTTGATCATTCCTTCCGCACCACCCTGCGGGACTTCAACGTCCGCAGTCATAGTGAAGGAAGTATTGAGTAAGTTAGGCGCTGCCCCACCCGGTATTCCGGTGACCGTTCCGCCAGTGTAGGTAAACACTTCGCGTCCGGCAGCAAGGCTTGGGCGAGGCGCGACCGCACGAGTTGCAACGGAGGCGTCCAGCGGCAACACATTGTATTTTGCAAATTCGCCGAACATCAGGTCTTTCATCTCTTCGACTTTCTTCGGATATTTTGCAGCGACGTCGGTGTTCTGCGTCCAGTCATGTCGAACATCATAGAGTTCGAACTGGAACGCAGTGGCCGGATCGGGAATTGCTGCGCCAGCCATAACCCAAGGTGGGCGAGTCGGAACCGCGCTTAGCATCCAACCATCGTTGTAGAGGGCCTGCACACCGAACATTTCAAAATACTGAGTTTTGTGAGGTGTTGGTGCGTTGGCGTTGGCTTTATCGAATGTATAAGCCATGCTGACACCTTCGATAGGCTTTTGGGCAATTCCGTCCACCATCACTGGTGCTGGGATGCCCGTCGCTTCCAAGATCGTCGGAACAATGTCGATTACGTGATGAAACTGCCAGCGAATGCCGCCAGCATCCTTGATGTGTCCCGGCCAAGCAATTGCCATGCCTTGCCTTGTTCCGCCGAAAAACGATGGAATCTGCTTCGTCCACTTGTAAGGGGTATCAAAAGCCCACGCCCATGGCACAGCAAAGTGATTGTAGGTTTTGTCCGTGCCCCAGACGTCATAAAACTTCATCTGTTCGGCCACAGGTAGGTCCACGCCATTGAACGTCAACAGTTCGTTGGGTGTTCCGTTTGGAGTTCCTTCGGCGCTCGCTCCGTTGTCTCCGCTGATGTAGATGATCAAGGTGTTGTCGAGCTTGCCTTCGCGCTCGACCTCGCGGATCACGCGGCCGATTTCGTCGTCGGCATACATTAAGTAGGCGGCGTAGACTTCAGCTTGGCGGATGTACAGCTTCTTTTCTTCTGGCGTTAGGGTTTCCCAACGTTTCAACAGTTTGTCGGGCCAAGGTGTGAGTTGCGAATCTTGCGGGATCACGCCGAGCTTTTTTTGGTTGGCGAAAATCTGATCGCGCAGAGCATTCCAACCATTATCAAAAAGGTGCAGGTTGTGTGCCTTCTCGATCCATTCAGGGGTTGGGTGGTGTGGAGCGTGGGTGGCTCCGGGAACGAAGTAACAGAAGAAGGGCAAAGACGGATCGATGTCATTCAACTGGTTCATCCAGTGAATCGCCTCGTCGGCCATGGCGGTCATCAGGTTCCATTTGGGATTTCCGACGTAGGGATGAATCGGCGTGGTGTTCTGAAACAGCGTGCCGGGTTGCCATTGGCTGGTGTCTCCACCAATGAACCCGTAAAAATATTCGAAGCCCATCCCCGTAGGCCACTGGCTAAAGGGTCCCGCTTGACTGGCCATGTAAGTTGGCACGTTATGATCCTTGCCAAACCACGATGTGCGGTAGCCATTCTCGAGAAGGATGCGGCCGATCGTTGCGCTGTCCTTCTCGATGACGCTGTTATAACCGGGATACCCGGTCGATTGCTCGGAAACCACACCAAATCCGACCGAATGGTGATTGCGACCAGTAATGAGAGCAGCCCGAGTGGGCGAGCACAGTGCCGTCGAGTGAAAATTCGTATATCGCAACCCCATCGACGCTACCCGATCCAGCGTTGGTGTCGGGATTACTCCACCGAACGTACTCGGCGCTGCAAAACCCACATCGTCAGTCATGATCAACAGGATGTTTGGTGCGCCTTTAGGCGGCACGACCCGCGCCGGCCAGAATGGCTTGGATTGCAATGCGTTCAACTGAATATCCCCGTCGAACCTCTGGGGTGGGGCTGGCAAATACTTGCCGTCAATTGTGGTGGTGGCTTCTGGCGAACCGGGAGCGCCCGGGGTTTGCTGGGCCATTGAACCGCTTGCGCCAAACGTGGTTAGCGCACACGAGATTAGAACCAGACGACGGATGCGCGCCGTCTGAAGCCGGGAAGAACCTCTGGAAACGCTATAGCTTAGGTAGCTGTCACTCATCAATTTCAGACTCCTAACTAGAATGAAAAACTCTAGGCTATCTATTTGGAGCTAGGATAGTGCCGTTCAATCCACAGGTCTGAAGGGGAGATCAGAAATGAGGAAGTGTTGACCTGTGTTGCCAATATTTTAACTCTACATCTTTCCGAATTGTCCAGTAACAAAACCAACGAGCCGCACTTCCTGCGAAGTTGAATGACAACCCCGTGTGACGCTCGTCACGGTCGCTCGTCTGTCTGCCAGTAAATACTGTTGGAGAAATTTTTCACCCCATGCGGGCCGATGGCAGGAGACGGTCGATCTGCCCGGGGGCCTCCGATCAACAGAGAAACGTAAGCCGGAAGGAAAAGCTAATGCGAATTTTCATGCGATTTTGGGCATTTGGGATGTTCATGGTTCTCGCGGCCATTGCCGCCAGTTCGAGCTATGCACAGCAGTACAAAATGACTACGCCGATTGCTCCGGGCGTTGCCGTGCCGGACAAAATTGAATCATCCATTGGCACACTAAAACTGTCTGATGGCTACCCCGACTCCGAAACCGCCAACAAAATCTATGACAATCTTGACCACTCTCGGGCTTTGCAGGCATATCTCTTGGCTATTCCCATCGTGAACCAAGCCGGAATGCGCGACTCGATTCGAAAATTCGGACCGGATAACCAGACAGACGTAATCTGGGAGCATCTAGTCGATTCAAAAACTGTCGAACTGACCGCGAACGACAACACTGTTTATAGTTTCGTTTGGCTCGACACTAAAAAAGGGGCTTTGGTTTTGGAGATTCCGCCGAAGGTTCTCGGCGGGGTGAACGATTTTTACTATCGTTGGGTCGCCGATGTCGGTATTACTGGTGTGGATAAAGGAAGAGGCGGCAAGTATCTCTTGTTGCCCCCCGGCTACGATGGACAGATTCCCGAGGGCTACACTGTCATGCGGTCTTCCACATACGGAAACTGGCTGTTCTTCAGGAGTTTTCTAGTGAATGGCTCTCCGGATCCCGGTGTCGAACTGGTCAAGAAAGACCTAAGAATCTATCAGCTTGCCGATGCAGCCAATCCACCCGCGATGACGTTCGCAAATGCTTCTGGCCTTCCTTCCAACTTCGTCTCCCCCGGAGATTACTCATTCTGGGAAATGCTCAATAAAGTCATTCAGGAAGAACCGAGTGCTCCCAACGATCCAACCATGATGGGTCTGTTTGCGTCACTGGGCATCGAAAAGGGAAAGCCCTTCAATCCCGATGACCGCATGAAGAAGATTTTGACGGATGCGGCCAACATCGGTGCGGTGACGGCGCGTACAATCGCCTTCAAAATTCGAGAGCCGGAGGCGTACTTTTATCCAGATGCTCATTGGCGGTTGCCCTTCTTCGGCGGCTACCAATTCCTGAAAGCTCCGGGAGTGACCAACCTCGACGGCTACATCCAATACTACTATTTTGCAACTGGCATCACCCCCGCTATGGAAATGAAGATGGTCGGCGAGGGCTCCCAATATCCATGGACCGTACAGGATTCAAAGGGCAATCCTTTTGACGGTGGCAAAACCTACAAACTGCATCTCCCACCACACATTCCAGTAAAGGACTTCTGGTCGGTCATCGTCTACGACAACCAGACGCGCTCGATGCTACAAACCGACCAGCAGTATCCGAGCGTGAGCAGCCAAACCAAGGGTCTGAAAACGAATGCAGACGGCTCGGTAGATGTTTACTTTGGCCCAAAGGCTCCCGTCGGCGAAGAAAACAACTGGGTACAGACTCTCCCGAAAAAGGGTTGGTTCATGATTCTGCGACTCTATGGACCGCTGGAACCGTGGTTTGACAAGACGTGGCGACCAAACGAGATCGAACTCGTAAAGTAAAAGGGCTGAACAATTCAGACGGAGACGAGAAGGCATGGCATTTCACTCTCGTCCTTAACGTTTGTCATAACCCGGATTTCGTTCCGACCTCGATTGCCTCACGATTGCCTCCTCTACTGCTCTGACATCGACGCCGAAATGAGCCGCGATTGCGGCCAGCGTCCAGCCAGCGTCGAGCATGGTCACCATCGTGTCGGCCTGTTCTCGCGTTACCATCACCTCACCTTGAACAGTTCAGCGTTGCGCTGGGGTCGAACCTCCAGACACCGCTGAGTTATCTGTCACCTGCTTCCCAAACCTCCTAAGGAAAGCTGTTGCGGCGTGGATTGCTTCTGGATGATAGAAATCAAGCAACACGAATAGCTCCTCCGCAATGGTAAAGCGGGTGGCTTCGTCCTCAGAAAGATCGGCAGACACGAATCGCCTTAGCTCCTGCGCTGCACGCTTCAGGGATTCGATTGTTTCCTCTTCTAGCTCATAGAGACGCTTCGTGTTCTCTCCCTGACAAATCATCCCCTGACCAATGAATGCAGTGAAGTCGTCCATGTCGCAGCCCTCCAATAATCAGTAGCCTGACGCCCAATCAGCAATGGAATCAGATTACTCCTCGTACCAACTTACTTAGCCATTCAGGTCAACAGGGCTGCACACTGATGTTCCCAGCACGATCAACCCACAGCTTTCCAGTCGGGGTTGCCACAAACGTGTCATAAACCAATTGCAGCGGAATGACTTGTATTCCTTGCATCAACTTTGGTTCTTTGCAATTACAAAAAAGCATAAGAACGCTGCCTTGTGAATCTCGATAGGCAAAGAGGTCATCTATCTTTTTCTGACAGGATTCAATGTCTTTGTATGTGACTTGTGCGAACAACAGATGACCTGAGACTGTTATTCCACATATGTCTATACCCCTCATAGTGCGCCCCACAGGAAGCAGTAAATGAGCTAGTTTCGTCAATCCAATTTTCTCGGCGCTATCAGAGCGAAGAAATTCGCTACACATGATTTCTTGCTGGTCTGGAAAGAGATGCCCAAGTTCAATTTTTGATTGTCGCCCTTCAACCGCGTTTTCGACAACGTTTCCCACTCTTTTCCAACGCATGATCGTGCCTTGCCGTGGCCGCCCCACAAAAACCACAGCAAAGTCAGAAGAATTCACCAATTTAACCTTCTTCAGCCGGAGGGTCTTGAGAATGGCTTGTCTGCCCTCGTGTTTTGGTGACCCCCACTTTCCTCGGAGCAGTTCGATCTGTGAATCGGGATCAATAAAGCCCAACATCGATTTCTGCTGTCCATAATACTCAGCGCAGACGTATCCTCCGGTTTTGGCAAGTTCAACTAACGCTCGCACAGCCCTTCGGGCACGGCTCGGATAATCATCAACGTCAAGACTGGAATTATCGGGCTTTCCCCCCGGAATCTTTCCTTTCGGGTCTTCTCCGTATTTATATTGCGGAAAATGAATTGCGATCCTGCGCTCGCTCCAGAGCTTTTCACGAGTTGCGTCATCAATGTTTAGATGTTCGGTGTGCCGAATGTAATAGGTGTCCATAATCATTGTCACCTTTAGAACCAGATTGTTGCCGCTAAACCCTTCTCGTCCGTCTCTGGTTCGCAAACTTGACGAGCTTCACCTTGCCACAATCTGAGGGCTGTCCACGCTGCGACCGCTGCGTCGAGAAGGTCGTCTTTCCCTACACCAACAGGACGAGTTTGAAGGTGGGGTTCGATGTCCGGAAAGACAGTGAGGAGCAGGGCAAGCCTCTCGTTGATGCCATCCTTTGACTTCTTCTTGTGCCTCATTGGGCGTTCGCCAGCAAGAGCCCAGAAGCAGACTTCGGGATGAACTTCAAAGGCCCATTTCTGGTTCAGAGGACTGATAGCGTTGTCCACTTGCTTAATCTTCTTTGCGATGCCCCACGCTTGCAAGGTCAACTTCCTTCCGGTCCTGTGAAGATTTGTGACGCTTGCAGTATCGTGATCTTTGGCTGAGACAGACGCACGACAAGGAACGGGAAATACACTCGTGCCACGTTTGTTGCCCAAGATTTTTCGTGCTGCCTTGTCACATGCCCGGGTTCCGTCGAACAGTCCAATCGGAATATCGATAGCAAGTGATGCGAGATCGCTTGGCTTGTTCCCCAAGATGGAAGGAAGATCGACAAGTTCTACCGAAGTGCCCGAGGTCGCCAGATCAACTTTGAACGCTACCCAGCCTCCGGGGTAGCCGTCGATTCCTGCAACGAACATATTCCAATCCCCGAGTGTGGCATTAACTGGTTCTATCCAACACAATAGACCCGTCGGGAGGGCAATTCCGATAGATTTCTTCATCCGCAGGGCGATTGCCGTTCGTCTTCACTGCTGTCACACTCTGTGAGTTGGAGACCTGTGTTTAGCCTTGAGGAGGCAAATCCATGCAGCATCCTTCGGTGCTGTGGTTCCCACGGTTGCTTCCAAAGGTGTTTGTAGCAATGGCACTCGTTCCGCTGCTGGGGGTCTGTCAGACAGTCAAAGAAACAGTTCAGAAAGGGTCGCCACAAGATCAATTGATGAGCGCACTCTACGTCGGCTATTTCCTTCCCTCTGGAATGAGAGACATTGGAGCCGAAGAGGGATGGCGAAATCTCAAACTGGATGCGTCTAGCCTTCTAGCTCGGAGCCCCGAAGACACCACACTAAAGTTTGTCGTAGCCTTTGCAGATGGTGAGTTGGCTCGTCGTGCGAAGGACTTCAGGACTGCTGAAGCACAATTCCAATCGGCGAGTGTCTTGAACCGAAACTTTGCTTTGCCTTACCTTGCTCTCGCCGAAACCGCCCTTGACAAAGGTGATTCTTCTTCCGCCCATGGAATGCTTTACGCGGCAAGTATTGAAGTCCCGAAGACCGTGCCAGCATCCTTTCTACATTTAGCGTTCACTCGGCTCGGTGAACTGTATGAACGAGATGGCAAGTTCACTGATGCTTTGAAAGCGTATAAGTCTGCTGTGGAGGCAAAGCCAAAATGGTTGGGAGGACGAACTACACTTGCGGCAACCTACCTCAAGCTTAATCAAGCCGCGCTTGCCTTGCCACAAGCTCAGGAGGCGATTGCCATTGCTCCGAAAGACGCCTACGCGAACGCATTGTTGGGACAGGTTCAAAGTCGCCTTGGACACCATGAGTCGGCTGTCAGAGCATTCAAAAATGCAATCGAAATCGATCCGGGTAATGCCAACTACCAGTACATGCTGGGGCTAGAGTACGAAAGTTCAGGCAAGAAACTAGACGCCCTGCACTGTTACAACGCCGCAAAACTAATCGCGGAAAGGGACAAGTCGTACGGAGAACTCTTGCCCAACATTCAGCAAGCACTCTCCCGTTTGCAGTGAGGTCGGAGGTTCCTTGCTGACACACTCTGTCCCCGGCATTGGTCCCGAGACCATTTGGGTAAGTTGGGTCGTTGCACCCATGGACTGCTGACAACGCTTAAGGTTCTTCTAATTGCCGGAACTTCTCGGCAATCCATTCCGGGTCAGACCAACGGATCAGGTTCCGTTCCATGGCGTCGGCGTGTTCCTCGCAATACCAAACGCCCTGCATCTTGACGGACGCAAGTTGTCCACATTCCTCCAGCACCATTCCTTGGATTTCTTCTTCGCAATAATGCATATCGCTTTCTCCTCCTGCTGTTCGTGCATCAATTTAAATGCTTTCGCATTAGTGGTGAGGACCGATTGCCTTTCTGCACGTCTTGATCACAGTGAGTAGATTTCTGCCGCAGTGATCCCCAATTTGTCGGCACTCTTTTCGTACCGAGTAATAAGCCTATTCAAATTTCTCAGGGCCGCTGCTCGTTGGACTTTCGTGTAGGCCGCCCCACACCGAAGGATTGACAGATACTTTCGCATTCGTTTTTCGATCAAAATAGGCTTCAATTCTTCTCGGCATCGCATGTGCTAATCAATCACTCCTGTCGTTTTCCTCAGTTTTGCTGGGATTGTTGCTAGAACCTGCCATCAGGGTGTCGGTGCAAAAGCACCTGATGTGGCTTCTAATGAAATGACTCGAAAAGTCGGGAAATACCCGCGAATGTCAAATGAAAGGGATTTTAATCAAGAGACTTTCGACAGCTTGTGACCTTCTCGCCTAATCGACACAGCATTTCTTCTGAAGTCAGTTGTCGCCGTCTTGTGTTTCCTTAGGCTCTTGACCCATGAAATCGCTAATTACCATGCCGAAGGCTTTTTCAAGCTTGCCTACGGCACCTGTCCCGGGTGAGACATTCACAACGAAGTTTGTTCCACGCCCTATGGTCTCATCCAAAACCATCACGTTGATGGTGTGTTTGTCGATGTTCATGATTGCTCCTTGAGTCGGATGTTCTTCCTGATCCATGCCTGATAACGTTTGATGGTCTGGGCTCTCAACCGAAATGCCCGTGCTATTTGGTTAGGTGTAAGGCCCGCCTCCATCAAAGCCAGAGTCGCAAAACGCTGCGGACCGATCCTGAATACTTCTTCGCCATATTCTTTGGTGATGTGGCGTGCCAAACCCCAGCATGCCTCCGTGAATTCACAATCATTCATACTGCGTCCTCCTCAATGTCAAATCCCTTGCTGACTTCCTCATCTTTTTCCCCCGAGGGATTGTTCACGGCATTCTTCAGGCAATTAGCAGCAGTGCTTTTGTGGTCATTCGGTTTGCATTCTTTGGCGCTCTGCTTTTTCTTGAGCACGCTGGTCAGGTAATCCACTTGCTCAACGGGGTCAAACAGTTCGGACTCTTGCGCCTTGGACATCCAGCGATGATACGAATTCTTGACGAACCGCCACTTCTTGAAGAAGTCGTTCCAAGTCTGGATTCGCTCCAGCCATTTGTTGCTCTTGGCGAAGAGCCAGAGCAGGGTGATGTTGAACTCCGGATCGTCCATCAGGTCGGCAAGCTTCAGGGAGTCTTCGGGATCATTAATTTTGCCCAAGTGTTCCATGAGAGCAAAAAAGGGCCCGCCGTCCCAGAGTGCTTCCTTCTCCAGTGGTTCCAACTCAGGATGGTTTTCTGGTTCCTGCTCGACTAGGAGGGTTTGGGAATCTTCAAACAAAGTAGAAGACTGACCGACTGGACTGGACGGGACTGACTGGACTGATTCAACTGTCTCTGATTCAGGTGTAGTATTTGTGTCTCTGATTCTTATCCGAAGATTTCGGATTCCGTCCGACGCTGAAGATTTCGGATCGGATGGCATCCGATTTTTCCGTATCCGGTTTTTTCGGCGACCGTCCCTGATTTTTTCAGGCACGGTGCCAACCTCGCAGCGGTAAACTGGCACGCCGAACTCACCATCAGTCCGGGTTTCCCTGACTTTGACCAGCCACTTGTTCTCAACCAGCCAGCGCCGATGATTTGCCAGCGTATCCTTATTCAAGCCCAGCTTTTTGCAGAGGGTCTTTGTGCCGGGCCAAGATTCACGGCGCTGCCCTTCTTCACAGGCGTAGTGATACCACCAAATCTTGAATGCGCTCGGTGGGAGCAAAAACACCCGATCCCACTTGTCATCGCCCCGATAAATCGGCTGGAAGGGCCACGCCAGCATTTTCTTCCTACTCATCGATGCGATGCCCGTCTTCGTTGTATTGGGGAACCTTGCGTCCGGACAGCTTCAAAACATATTCGACCTTGGCAATTTGTTCAGCGCCGTATTCTCCGTTCTGTCCGTAGTGCAGCAGATCGAGACAGTCTTCAAGTAGGTCTAAGAGTTCTTCTTCATTAATGGTGATTGGCACTAGAGCCTCCAATGTTTCGGGCCGCCCATTGGAGGTAAGCGGCCCGTGATTCCCGCTGGCAACTTTGGCAAATGCCCTGCGGGTGTACAGGGGACTAATACTCGGCCTTTCGGTCTTCCAGCACGAATTGTTGGAAAATGAAACCCCCTAGTACTTTTGCCCAGACCGCGATCAGGCATATGAAGATGTGGCGCTCCGATGATCGGGCACTGTGAACTGCGGTTTTTTACTGAATTTGGAGATCGGCCTACCTGAAAACGTAAATCGAGGTCAAATGGTCTCAAGTTAAGCAAAAACTGGAACTGACGTACTACGAGTTTTGACTCCATTGCGCTTGCAGTGGCCTACACCTCGCCTGCGAAAATGGTCGAGTATTTAGCTTTCCAAAGGAGACCTCTATGAAAGGCAAGATGAATAAAATCGGAGTGGCGGACCTGCAAACTAGCAAGCAATACCCCGACATCGCCGATCTTGTCCGCAACACGTTGGTGACAGCGGAGCTTGTGGATGGCGACATGGTGATGGAGTTCGACGATTGCTCCGTGATTACAGTAAGCGAGAAAGCAGAGGAAGAGGAGCAATCGTGAGCAAACAGAAAACAATTCATGATCTTGATTTAACAACTGCCGCTCCTCGGTGCGGAGCGGCTCCAGCACGGGGCAAACGCATTTGGGTCTCTCGCCGTATCGATGCCTCCGATGTCAACTGCGAGGAATGTCTGCGGGGGTTGCGCCGTCCATCCCTGCTAAAGAGTCTGGATGCGTATATCCGTAAGGAGGCGCAATCATGAGCGGCAAGTCCAGATTTCACGATGAGGCTCTTTGCACTAATGCTCAAGCGGCATGGCCCGGAAAGATCGTGAATGAGACCGGGAATATGTGGTCACATGCAAGAAATGCGGCCGAATTAATCACGAGCATTCCGGGGTGTGACTGCGCTTCCCCTAGCTGCCAACACACCCTGACAACAATTGCCAGAAATTTCGGAGGCCGATGCGCCAAACCTCGGCCGGAAGAAGAAGCGAAAGCCGTACAAGTCTCTGAAATTGCGAACTTTAAGGGTCTGACTTTGGAATTGTGAACTCCAGTATTTCCGATAAGCTAATTTTGAGGTCAGTTAGTCTCGATTGAGGGCGAGCATGACTGGAGGAAAGACCGATGAGCAACATAGATAATCTCCGAATGTATCTCCGTGAAGTTGACACGGGTGAAGTTCCCTATGGACAAGCCAGCGAAATCGAGCGATTGCTTGCCGATTGCTGGCACGAAATAGAAATCACGACCGACGACGAAAAGCTCGAACCGCACAAATTGCTTAATCGGGCCGAGAGCCTAACTTGGAAGGAGCCGTTTCTAACCTTCGAAATCGAGAGGCATGGTGCAACGGTGAGTGGTTCAGTTTATGCGGAGGTTCACACGTGGTCGATAAACGTCCAAAACGGTCAGGCCGGGCTTGAATGCAAGCACAGGCGACAGGTCAATCCGAAAGACAAGCCCCTCAATGTCAAGCCCCTTGCGCAGGAGATTGCGGAACTCATTTTAAATAGTAAGAAGGATGAGCGGCTCCGGTGGAAGGGCTCGGAAAAAGTCTACGTGGAGATCAGCAAGGTCATTCCCGCTACGAACGAACAAACGACATCGGGGCGTCGGAAGCGGTTTCGCGTCGAACTCTGCCGCATACTCCATGGACATGGTTGGGAGATGACAACAATCAACAGCTTTTCACCAGTTACGGCAAAAAGATTGTCTGAACAGCCGTCCTTAAGTCGAGGTGAAATCGTTCCAAGTTGAAACCACTACTGCTTCGCCACAGGATTCTTGGGAGGCAGAAAAAGCAGTAACCGGGGTGTAGTGGATAGATACCCGGCAATCGGGAAGCCCGGCAACAACGATAGTCCTGCCGGGAGCGACCGCCGAATGCCCAGACAGACAGCGGTCCCGCAAGCCCAAACTACTACGTGGGTGACGAGAAGGAGCACCGTCAGAGACCTTACCTAATTCGGAGGTCGCTCAAAACTCGGAGCGACTTTCGTGTCTGTTATTAAGCGTTATTGGCGCAAGCCACCGGAACTTTTCCAAGAGCTACAAAATGAGTTTGCATTCGATTTTGCCCCCTACCAGTGTCCTCGTCCCCATGGATACGACAGCCTCCAATTTGATTGCGGCCCAGTCAATCACTTGAACGCGCCTTTCCGGCGTCACGACGGACCGATCTCAGTAGTCACATCTTCCGTCCCTGAGACATTGCTCTCGAACAACAAAACCGCTAATGTTTGCTCGGTTAAAGTGCCGAGTCAGCGGGACGGAAGAACAATGTCTCGCAGGCGAGGGCAAAGAGGCAGTGTCAGGGTTGTCGGTGAAAAATACGTTGGCCGTTATCTGGTTGACGTGCCCGGCAGCAGAAAGAGAGTCAAGAAAGCAGTGGAAATCGGCAGCGTCCACGAATTGAATAAGTCCGAAGCCAGAAGATGGCTGGCGAATTTTATTGAGGAGGAGGGAGTCAATAGCTCCGCTCATCTGGCTCGCTCGCAATCGCTGGTCGTCAATTTCGAGGATGCGGCTGATATGTGGCGGCAACGCCAGCTTATCGCTTGTGGCAAACCATCGTCACAAAGCAGTATGGGCTGCGAACTTCGAAAGCATGTCATTCCTCTGCTCAAGGACATCCCGCTTGAGGAAGTGAACGACTATTCTCTCATTCGGGATTTGATCGCCACTTGGCAGGAAGAAGAACGTGAGGATGGAGAGGTCGGCTATTCCTACAAGTCCATGAGGAACTTCTTTGCAAACATCCGAGCGGTTTATAACTTCTTCAGGGACGAAACGTCCCAGAAGGGTAAACCGAGAATCGGGGAGTGGTTTGTGAAGTGGGAAAGAGTTGCACCGCCAAAACCAATAGAAGAGGAGCAGCCACATTTTTCTGCTTCGGTCACATCAGCCATCGTGAATAAGGCTAAGACTCAGATGGAGAGAGCCCTGTACGCGATGGCAGGCGGAAGCGCCGGACGGGGCGGAGAAGTGTTCGGTCTGCACGTGGAGGATGTTCGGGATCAATCGAATGGCACAGGCATTGTCTGCATTCGGCGTTCGGTCTTTGCGGGCCGAGAGAACACGACGAAATCCGACAAAATTAGAACTGTGTCAATTGATGCTTCCGTAATGGCAGAAGTTAAGAAGCACTTAGGTGAGCGAACCTCGGGTTACGTTTTTCAGACCCGTAACGGAACCCCTCTTCGTCTGAGCAATGTGCTGGAGGATTCCCTCCATCCCATCTTGGACGAACTCGGGATTCCTCGAACGGGGATGCACGCCTTTCGCAGAGGGCGTATCTCTGAGTGGGTGTACAGCGGTGTAAGTCGTCAGGTTATCCGTGATTGGGCTGGACACGGCAGCGATAAGCTGATCGACCTGTACACGAAGAAAATGTGGCAGTATCACTCGCCAGAGATGGCGAAGGTCAAGCCATTATTGGACTCGAATTGGACTCAAAATGGGGAGGAGGAAAGTGGCAAGAGTCCGCAAGTTGTTGTAAATTAGAAGTCTACTTAGCGGTTCCCCGGTAGCTCAATGGTAGAGCATTCGGCTGTTAACCGAAGGGTTGCTAGTTCGAATCTAGCCCGGGGAGCCATTTCTTCTTAATCACAACAAGCGGCATTTTCCAGGCGATCCCGACGGCTG
>Ga0335073_10001689_pt1 | contig 29692 bp, 22 predicted proteins | sample Lox_Sample_22_FD_207093 | JGI IMG/M metagenome (GOLD analysis project Ga0335073, IMG submission 207093) | Soil microbial communities from Loxahatchee National Wildlife Refuge, Florida, United States - Lox_Sample_2.2 | ecosystem: Environmental > Terrestrial > Soil > Wetlands | place: USA... | reverse complement strand
GGCTGTGTCAAAAATGGTAGCGGGGGCAGGATTTGAACCTGCGACCTTCGGGTTATGAGCCCGACGAGCTGCCAGACTGCTCCACCCCGCACCAGGAGGGCCGCGCATTCTACAAGCAGGAGGGGCGGGGGGCAACCGGAGTTCAGTCCAGCGCTGCGCGCAGCTTGGCGGCGAGCTCGGATCCGGCTTTCTGATCGAGGGGCTGGGCGGCCCAGCCGAGGCCCAGGCCCTCGCCGTGGCTCGGCTTCGGGATGATGTGAAAGTGCACGTGGGCGACGGCTTGGTGGGCGCCCGCACCATTGTTCTCGAGGACGTTGTACTCCCTGACCCCGGTGACGGCGATCACGGCGCGGCAGATGCGCGGCAGGACCCGGCCCAAAGCGGCGGCGGACTCATCGGACAGCGCGTCCAGGGTCTCCACCGGCTCCTTCGGAATGACCAGGGTGTGGCCGAAGGCGAGGGGATTGATGTCCAGGAAGGCGAAGACGCGCTCGTCCTCGTAGACCTTGTGGCAGGGAATCGCGCCGCTCAGGATCTTGCCGAAAATGGTCTGTGACATGGGATGCTGCTCCGCTGGCTCACCCGGACGAAAAACGCATTGTCGCGCAAGCGCGAGGGCTGCGCGCGACCCAAGCTCGATGCGCGAAGCCGCAGTACGCGATGCACCACCATAGGGCGAGCCGGAACATGGCGGCCGGTCGACCGTCTACCTCAATCGCATATTGAGAAGCGTGCAGCGGCACACAAATACGGACTAGCGGAGCATAGTGGCGCTGCGGGGTCGGTAGCGGACATGCGCGTGATCGAGGTATTGCTGCGTTGGTTCTTGCCGTTTCGGCTGATGAAGGATGCGAGCCGCGGAACGCGCGAGGAGCGTATTGCTGCTTACCGGTACAACCGGCGAAGGCGCGGCGAGCTCACGGCCTACATGCGCCGGTGGACCCTCGTTCTCGTGGTAGCGGCGCTGCTCACGGAGTGGTTCGACGCACTCGGCGGGGCCGGCGGCCGCGCCGGAGCGCCGTCAAATGTGTTTGTCTATTTTGCGGCGGCATCCGCCACGTTTCTCGTCTACTCCCTTTGCGTCCTTTTCCTCACCGCCTACGTCTACGTCTACCTCACCGCCCATGAGGGTTAATGGACCCATGAGGGTTAGCCCGAAAGCAAATCATAAAGCGGCCCAGGGCCGCTCCCTGGGCCGCGAGACGAATCCCTGTCAAAGGGCTGGCCGCGCAAATCGCCGGGAGCGATTTGCGCCAATAGATAGACTAGTGCCTCGGCGGCAGGGTGATGCCTAGCCGGCGCATCTTGCGGTAGAGCGTGTTGCGTCCAATCTCGAGCTTCTGCGCGACACGGCTGATATTGCCGTGGTGCACCTCGATCTCCTTGAGCAGGGCGCCGCGCTCCGCTCTCTCCAGCGGGTTCAAGCCCTGGGCCTCGAGCGGCAGCTCGCACTCGTCCGCCGCGGTAGGCTCCGGCTCTCCGACGCCATAATCGGCGGGCAGGCAGCTCCCGTCGAGCCGGTCGCCGGAGCGCATGGCGATCATCCCGCGCAGCACGTTGCGAAGCTGACGGATGTTGCCTGGCCACGCGTAGGCGCGCAGAGCATCCGCGAGGTCGTCCCCCAGGGTCACGGACGGCGTGGCGGCGCTCTCCTGGGCAAAGATGTGGCGGATGAGGGCTGCCTTGTCTTTGCGCTCCCGCAGAGGCGGCAGCGTCAGGACGAGGCTCTGCAGGCGATAGAAAAGATCCTCGCGGAACTCGCCGCGGCGCACTTTCTCTTGCAGCCCGCCGCGGGCCGCGCTTACCACCCTCACGTCGATGCGGACCGGTGCTTCCCCGCCCGGGCGCAGCACCTCCCGCTCCTCGATCACGTGCAGCAGACGCGCCTGCAGGTCGAGAGGTAACTCGCCGACATCGTCGAGAAACAGCGTGCCGCCGTTTGCCTGCACGATGCGCCCGACGTCCTCGTCTACCTCGGTCTTCTCGCTAGCCTCAGGGCCTTCGCCCGGAGATACGGTCGCGGCCGGGGGCGGTGCCGCAACGGGGCCGGGCTGGGCAACTCGCGGGCCAGAAGGCCGGCCGAAGAGCTCCCGCTCGAGCGGGCCCTCGGGCAGGGAGCTGCAGTTCACGGACACGAAGGGCTTGTCGGCGCGGTCGCTGGAGGCATGCATGGCGCGGGCGAAGAACTCCTTGCCGGTCCCGGACTCCCCGAGAAGGAGGATCGGCACCTCGCGCGATTGCGTCCGCCGCGCCGCCTGGATGTTGCGCGCCATCATGGGGTCGCCGAAGTCGAGCTCATCGAGCGGGCTGCGTCCCGGGTCGGGCAGCGGCAGCTCCTCGACGCGCGTCAGCCGCTGTTTGCTGCCGAGGGCGCGCTTCGACTGCGGGGCCTGCGCGATGGCGAAGAACCGCCCGCCGTGGCGGGCGTCGTAGATGGGCACGGCGTGGAAGGACTTCTTCTGACTGCGACCGACGAGTGCGCCAAGCGAGATGTTGAAGACCCGCTCGAGCGGCGCGCCGGTGACTTCGGCGGCACTCTTCACGCCAAGCTGGAAGATGGCATTGCGGTCGAGCGCCGCTATCGCTCCGGAGGCATCGAGCGCGATGATGCCTTCGCCCCAGGTGCCGACCAGCTCCGGCCGGCTGTGGAAGCGCACCACGAACTCGTCCTTGAAGCGGTAGAGGAAGAGGCGATTCTCGATCATCTGCGCCGACATGTTGACCAGCACCAGGGTGTGCTGCTGCGCGCGGTCGGATTCCCCGGAGGCGTCGAGCACCGCCACGAGATCGCCACGGTAGTCGAAGATCGGCGCCGCACAACAGGTGAGGCCGGTGTTGCGCGAGAAGAAATGCTGGTCGCGGTGGATGATGAGCGGCGCCCGCTCGAAGAGGCAGGTACCCATGCCATTGGTCCCGCCGTGCTCCTCGCTCCAGACCGCCCCGAGCACCAGGCCGGTGCGGAAGGCGGCGTTGCGGAAGCTGAGATCCCCGTAATAATCGAGGAGTACGCCGTCGCGGTCCGTGAGGATGATGGAATAGCCGGAGCCGGCGAGCTGATGATAGAGATGCGCCATCTCCGCATCGGCGAAGGAGACCAGCTCCAGGTTGCGCTCCTTGCGCGCCAGCCGCTCGTCGCGGGGCAGCACGTAGGGCTCCCGCTGGGACTGGGGGTCGAGGTGGTATTGGGTGAGGCAGCGCAGCCAGGAGCGCTTCACGTAATCCGGCGTTCCCGAACCCTCGTCGCGTGCGGTACCTCGCAAGACGGACTGAATATAGCGGGCGTGACTGCCGATCGGCTGCAGCATGGAGTCCCCCTCAGAACCCGGGGCGGGATTATGCCATGGGAAAATCTCCCGCTGCCGCCAGGATCGAAACCGGTACAGCGGCGCAGTGGACTGTTCTATATTGGAACAACGGCCCCTCGCAGGTGCCGCGGGCCACGCGCCACGCGGCTTCCGGCGCGTCCGCGGCTAAACTGAGCGGCGCGAGGAACCTGAGAGGATACGTATGAAAACCAAGGCAGCCATTGCGTACGCCGCGGGCAAGCCGCTCGAAGTCGTGACGGTCGACCTCGATGGCCCCAAGGCCGGGGAGGTGCTGGTCGAGATCAAGGCGAGCGGCGTCTGCCACACCGACGAATTCACCCGCTCGGGCGCCGATCCGGAAGGGCTCTTCCCGGTGATCTTCGGACACGAGGGTGCCGGAATCGTGGTCGACGTCGGCCCGGGCGTCACCCTCAAGAAGGGCGACCACGTCATTCCGCTCTACACGCCGGAATGCCGGCAATGCAAATCCTGCCTCTCGCGCAAGACCAACCTCTGTACGGCCATCCGCGCGACCCAGGGCAAGGGTGTGATGCCTGATGGCACCAGCCGCTTCTCCATCGGCGGCCAGATGGTCCATCATTACATGGGCTGCTCGACTTTCTCCAACTACACGGTGCTGCCGGAGATCGCGCTTGCCAAGATTCGCGAGGACGCGCCGTTTGAGAAGGTCTGTTACATAGGCTGCGGAGTGACGACCGGTGTCGGTGCCGTCATCAATACGGCGAAGGTGGAGCCGGGCGCCAACGTTGTCGTATTCGGCCTGGGAGGTATCGGCCTCAACGTCATCCAGGGAGCCCGCATCGCCGGTGCCAACAAGATCGTGGGCGTCGATTTGAATCCACGACGCAAGGCGCTCGCCGAGCGCTTCGGCATGACGCACTTCGTCAACCCCAAGGAGGTGGGCGGGGATCTGGTGCAGCACCTGGTCGCGGTCACCGACGGCGGAGCGGATTACAGCTTCGAGTGCGTCGGCAGCGTCGACCTCATGCGCCAGGCGCTCGAGTGCTGCCACCGCGGCTGGGGCGTCTCCGTGATCATCGGCGTCGCCGGGGCGGGACAGGAAATCAAGACCCGTCCGTTCCAGCTCGTGACCGGTCGGGTATGGAAGGGCACCGCTTTTGGCGGTGCGCGGGGGCGCACGGATGTTCCCAAGATCGTCGACTGGTACATGGACAAGAAGATCAACATCGACGACCTCATCACGCACGTGATGCCGCTCGAGAAGATCAATGACGCGTTCGACCTCATGCACAAAGGCGAGTCGATCCGCTCCGTCGTGACGTTCTGAAAGCCAAACAACTCCTGCGAGGATAAACACATGGCCATCTCGATCCATCCGGCAGTCGATCGCGGCGTCAAGCCCGGCAATTCGGGGTTCGCGGGCGGCACGCTCACCTGCAAGTGCGCGAGCTCACCCGTGACCGTCAGTCTGGGGAGCAACGTCGCATACGATCACGTTTGCGGCTGCAGCAAGTGCTGGAAGCCCCAGGGCGCGCTCTTCTCGCTGATTGCGGTGCTGCCGCGCGACAAGGTCACCGTCACCGCCAATGCGCAGAAGCTGAAGGTCGTCGACACCAATGCCCCGATCCAGCGCCACGCCTGCACCGGCTGCGGCGTGCACATGTACGGGCGGATCGAGAACAAGAACCATCCGTTCTACGGCTTTGACTTCGTGCATCCGGAGCTCTTCCGCGAGCAGGGCTGGGCCGCGCCGGAGTTCGCCGCGTTCGTCTCCTCCATCATCGAGGCAGGGTTCCCGCCGGCGCGCATGGGCGAGGTCCGTGGCCGGTTGAAGGAGCTGGGACTCGAGCCCTACGATTGCCTCTCGCCCGGGTTGATGGACGCGATCGCCACGCACGCCGCCAAGGCCAAAGGCGTGGCGGCCTAGCGTAGGAGCGAGATCCTCAGGTCGGCTACGGAACGGCAGCCGAGCTGGCCGAGAACGCGATCGAGCTCGACGGCGAGCATGTCGAGCGCGCGCCGCACGCCGCGCTCGCCGTCGGCGGCCAGCCCGTAGAGCGTTGCGCGCCCGATCATGACGCCGTGGGCGCCCAGGGCGAGCGCCTTGGCGATATCAGTCCCGCGGCGAAAGCCGCTGTCGATCACGATCGTCAGCCGGTTGCCGACTGCTGCGGCGATTTCACCCAGCACCTCGATGGGCGCCACACAGTGGTCGAGCTGCCGGCCGCCGTGGTTGCTGAGGATGATGCCGTCGCACCCGGCATCGGCGGCGCGGCAGGCGTCCTCGACGCTCAGAACGCCCTTGATGAGGAGCTTTCCGGGCCAGTGCCGGCGTATCCAGGCGATGTCCGCCCAGGTGATCGTGGGCTCGAACATCTTCGGGATGATGGTGCTGCCGCCGACGGCACTGGCGGCGCCGGCAGGCAGGAAAGCCTCGATGTTGTGGAATTGCGGGATGCCCTTGCGCAGCAGCACATCGATGAGCCAGCGCGGGTGGCGCATCGAATCGAGGGCGGCCGACAGTCGAGGTCTGCCCGGCTTGAAGTAGTTGCGCTTGTCCCACTCCCTGCTGCCAAAGACGTTGGCATCGGAGGTGAATACCAACGCTTCATACCCAACAGCCGCGGCCCGCGCCATGATGTCTTCCGCGATCGCGCGGTTCTTCATGACGTAGAGCTGCATCCAGAGCCGCCCGCCCGCCTTGGCTGCGACGTCCTCCAGGCGTGTCGTGGCTAGCGTGCTCAGCGTGTAGGGGATTCCGAAGCGAGCCGCCGCTCGTGCGAGGGCAAGATCGCCGTCCGGATGCAGCATGCCGTTGAGCCCCGTGGGAGCGATGGCGAGCGGTGCCGCGCAGGGCCGGCCGAACAGCGAGGTGGCGAGGCTCCTCCCCGAGGTGTCGATCAAGGTTGGCGGCACGAAGCGTAGGGCCGCAAGCGCCTCCAGGTTGTGCCGCAGCGTCGCCTCGTCCTCCGCGCCGCCCTCGACGTATTCGAAGGCGAACCCCGGCACGCGGCGCCGCGCGATCTCGCGCAGATCCGCGATGTTCAGGGCGCAGGCGCAGTCGCGCCCGCTGAAAGCGCGCCGCTTCCAGGGCATATCGGACTACTCGAGTGCCACTTCCAGCCGCGATGCGGTGAACGTGTTGGTCGCCGAGTCGTAGGAGCCCACTGCGATGACCCGGAAGACGGACGTCGAGCCGTTCAACGTGGTACCGAGGTCGCTCACGAAAGCGCTCGACGTGCTGAACATGGAGATGCCGTTGGTCGAATTGCCGATTGCAAACTGGTTGCCGCCCGAGATGGTGATGGCAGGCGTGCCCGAGAGCGTGATGGGCTGCGGGCCGACAAGGACCTCGGCGATATCGGTGCCCGAGAGATTGAGCGTGAGATTGGCGGTGTCATAGGAGGTGAATGGGTCCGTAGTGCCGCTGCCGTTGTTCCACTCGACGATGAGGTCGGCGGACTGCGAATCGCCCGGGAGCACGTCGGTCGCGGTGAAGTCCGGCGGCGCGGTGCCGACAGGCGTCGGGAAGCCGTCGACCCGCAGCAGCGTGCCGGCAGTGGTCGCGCTTTGGTCGGCCCCAGTCGTCGCTCCAGTGGTGTCGATCTCATAGCCCCCATAGGTCGCGTCATTGGCGCTCGAGGTACCGGTGCCCGCAAAATCGAAGTAGTGATTGGTTGCGGGGAAGTCGGTGTTTCCCATCGAGATCAGGTCGAGCGTGGCGGAGCCCGACGTGCCGGAGTCGAGCGTGCCCCAGATGGGGGTGGACTGCAACCGCACCAGCCCGGAGGTCGCATCGAGCGTCAGCACGTTGGTGCTGCTGGTCGAGCCGACACCGATCGCATCGATTTGCGAGCCGACCGAGATCGACGTGGGGCTGAGACTCGAAGCCGTTACGTCGACGTTGTCCTGCGTGATGACGGTGGACGAGCTCAAGCTGATCGTGGCGCTCGGGTAGTAGGTAAAGCAGAGATTACTCTCACAGTAACCCTCGTAATACAGGTATGTCGCGCCGAATACGTTGAGGGTGTCGCCGGTTATGGAAGAGACGATCCCGCGGACGTGCTCGTACTCGCCGTTGGAGACGACAGTGCCCGCGTACACCTGGGTCGCCGTGAATGAGGGAGTGACGGTCGAGTTAGAACCCGGAGGCGTACCGTCGAGGGTCCCGTAGGCCTCTATTGGTGTATTCGAAGCGAGCTTGTTTAGTTGCGTCAGTCCGGCGGCCCCTGCGAGGACCGTTCCGTCGATGTTGAAGTATGTAGTCGCGGTGGTATTGACTGTCAATGCGCCGACGGTGGCGTAGACGTTGTCCTCGAACGGTCTGATGTCCTCGATGAAGTTATTCTGGCTCGGGTTGGCGACCACAATGAGGCCGCGGGCCCGGACGAGCTCCGTGTCGTTGGACGGCGTGATCGCTTCCACGAACGGCCTGACCGTGACGACGTTCGTGCTCGCATCGATCTGGTTGCTGGCCGCGAGATTGAAATCGAGGGCCAACGGCGTCGACTGGTTGAGATTGACGACCAGCGGGTGCGCGGGGTCAAGCTTGACGGTGACGTAGACGATGCCCGGGTCCACCGTGCCGGAGGTATTCTCCACCGTGGCGGCCGTCGTTGCACCGTTGAGGTAGACGACAGGCACCGAGTAGTCGATGCCAATGACCAGCGATGTATAGGTGCCAGTCGGGATGCCGACTGCGTTCAGCAGCTCGGTGAGGTCGACCCGCTGGGTCAGATCCGCGAACTCCTCCGCCGTGTAGCCCGCCGGGTAAGAGATGTACCCATCGGTGCGGGTCAGGCTGTAGACACTTATCCCGACCACATAGGTCGAGAAACCCTGTGCCGCCTGAGCATTGACGGTCACCACCGGCGTGCCGTTGCTAACATTCGTACTGGTGCTGCAGCCGGCCAGCGCAGCGGCGAGCGCCGCTACGAAGCCGCAAATCCAGAGGCGCAGAGCGCCCAAGGCGCCCGTTCTTGCGCGAGCGCGGTCGAGAATCATCAAAAGCTCCCCCTGTCACACGGGATGGATGGGCATGTCCTCAAGGCCGGACCACTCGGGACCCATATGGCTTGGTTAGAGGTTCCGGCCTCCATTCCGTTCACATTGCCCGAAACCACGTAGTCTAGCCATTCTCGGGGCTCGACGCGCGGCCGGAAAGCCGGTAGAGTCCGCGCCGCAGTCCACTGGGCGGCCGTACCCCGGCCCCGCTCTTCACGTGGCGATGTCCACCAGGCCCAGCGGGCCGCTCGCTGACGCGAGCCAACACAGAGGTTCCCCGAAACATGCCTTTTACCGAACTCGGGCTTGCGCCCGAGCTGGCGCGCGCCGTGGCCGAGCAGGGCTACGAGACGCCGACCCCCATTCAGGTGCGGGCTATTCCCGCCGTGATCGCCGGCCGCGATGTGCTCGCCGGCGCGCAGACCGGCACCGGCAAGACGGCAGCCTTCGTCCTGCCGATTTTGCAGGCGCTGGCACAGGGACCTGCCGGCCGTACGCCCCGGGCGCTGGTCCTCACTCCCACGCGCGAGCTGGCCGCGCAGGTAGCGGAAAGCGCTCGCCAATATGGGCGGCACACGAATACGCGCATCTGCGTCGTCTTTGGCGGCGTCAGCATCAACCCGCAGATCGAGTCGCTGCGCGGCGGTTGTGACCTCCTGGTTGCGACGCCTGGACGGCTTCTCGATCTTGCCGGCCAGCGCGCGCTCGACCTTCGCGCGGTGCGTCACTTCGTCCTCGACGAGGCGGACCGCATGCTCGACATGGGCTTCATCCATGCCATCCGCCAGGTGCTGAAGCTCCTGCCTGAGCGGCGGCAGAACCTGATGTTCTCGGCCACTTACTCCGATGACATCCGCGATCTCGCGACGCGCCTGCTGCGCGATCCGGTGACGGTCGAGGTTGCCCCGCGCAATGCCACCGCCGACCGTGTCGATCAGCGGGTCTACCGCGTGCCGAAGGAGCACAAGCGCCATCTGTTGGCGCACCTCGTCCGCGATGGGGGCTGGCACCAGGTGCTGGTCTTTACCCGCACCAAGCACGGCGCCAACCGTTTGGCCGAGCAGCTCGCAGCCGCTGGGATAGCGACGGCGGCCATTCATGGCAACAAGAGCCAGAATGCCCGCGCCCGGGCACTTGCGGAGTTCAAGACGGGCAAGATCACGGCGCTCGTCGCCACCGAAGTCGCAGCACGCGGCCTCGACATCAAGGAGCTGCCTTTCGTGGTCAATTACGAGCTGCCGAATGTACCGGAGGACTACGTGCACCGCATCGGACGAACGGCCCGCGCCGGCGGCGCTGGCTGTGCCATATCGCTCGTTGCGCCCGATGAGGCAGGATTCCTGAAGGACATCGAGCGCTTGCTGCGCCGATCACTGCAGGTCGCCGCGACACCGGAGTTCGCCGTGACAGCGGAACAGCGTCCGGCGCCTCGCCACGCGGCGCCTCCGGAGCGCGCATCGCGGCCGCGGCAACACGCTCCCCGGCATTCCCGGCCCTCCGGCCGCACTTTCACTTCTCGCGCGCGCCGCTTCGGCTCTTAACGGTCCTGATTCAGCGTACCGGTCGGGGACGAGGCGCTGCCGAACATGAACAGCGTGTATACGCCCTGGGACGCGAGCGTGACCGGGCTCGCCGAATAGAACTGCTGGGATGTCGTCGCGTCGGTGACGCTCAGCGCGGCTGTCGTGCTTGCGGCGATGGTGGTGTCGTAGCCCGAGGCTTCGCCCGCCGATACGTCGGTGAGCACGGGGACGGAGTCCACCGCCAGCGAGATGGGATCCGTCAATCCGGACATGGCGTGCACGAGCCGTACGCTCGCATCGCCGCTCACCGGCAGGCGATTGATATCGATCAACCAGTTCCCCTCGATGCCGTTCGGACCCTGATAGACGAGCAATGTGTAGTCCTGGCCCGCGGCAAGCGCCTGGTCCGGTGACGAGACGGCCGAGCCGGCGGCGGTCACTGCGACCGATACCGTTCCGGTGGGCACCAACTGATACGCGCCGATCGAATTGGCCGGAGCATTGGTGACCAGCGGGACCGATCTGGCGGTCGCGGAGATGAGGGCGCCGTTGGACAATGCATTCACCGCCCGAACCCGGGCGTTGGGATTGAGCTCGGTCGTAAGCGCGCCCTGCTGCGGCAGGACGTAGGCATTGACGAGGTATCCACCCGCGCTTTCTGTGACTACGATCGTGACAACCTCACCGCTCTTGAGGGTCACGCCCGGGACTTGCAGCCGCAGGTCCGAACTGTTGCCCGTTCCGGTGACGCTCATGTCATACGTGCCGGAGGTGACGGAGGTGAAAGCTGTTGCTTTGCCGACGGAGAGGTCGGTGAAATTCGGGGTTGCGCCGGATAGAGTGCTGGAGCTGGTGAAGTACACGTCGAGGGCACCGGCGTCGTTGGCAGTATCGAGTACCTCGACATTGGCGTTGCTGCCGCTCGCGGCAGCCTCGTTCTCATTGATCTCGTACTCCGCGAACTCTCCACTGTTACCGTACGTGACATAGGTCCGGTGCTCGCTCTTCACGAACGTCTCAGTCTCGGAGCTCAATGCATCCGTCTGTGTATTGGCGCCCTCGGTGAAGTAGAGAGTCTGCGAGCCGGTTGCGATGCCGGAATAGCTGCTGAGGTTGCCGGTAGGGACGTCCGCGACACTGGCCGTGACGCTGGTGCTGCCGACGTAGATATTGACGCCGGTGTAATCCTCGCTGACGTTCAGCACGCGGATCGCGGCGTTGTCGCTGCTACCGCAGCCTGCGAGCAGCAGGAGCGGAGCCATGAAGAGGCTGGCGCGCGCCACGAAGCGCAGGGGCTTCGCGAGCGGGAAATGCGCCGCGGTCGAGTCGTCCAGGATATCCGGGTGATGTGACATGAGCTCTCCTCGCCGCCGGCGATTCTGGACAGCGGTAGAGCGTGGATTGTGAGCGATTGTCATTCGATTGCAATGAATTGTCGCAGCCACGCGGTGGCGCTCCTTCAGGGCCGGCGGGACTTCGTAACGTCGCCGACGGTCTCCTGGATGACACGCGCGCCGTTCTCGAGCAGGTAGGCGCGAAACGCCGAGGCGATGGGCGAGAGGATCTTCTCGCGCAGGTGAATCACGTACCAGTCGCGCACGATCGGCAGCCCGACGACATCGAGAATGGCGAGCTTGCCGGTCTCGGCCTCGAGCCCGATGGTGTGCGAGGAGATGAAGCTCAGTCCCATGCCGGCCATGACCGCCTGCTTGATGGTCTCGTTGCTGCTCACCTCCATGGAAGCGCGATACGTCACGCCGCGCTCGCGAAAGACATGCTCCATGGAGGCACGCGTGCCCGAGCCCTGCTCGCGGATGATGAAGCTTTCGCGCGCCAGCGATTTGAGCGGGATGCGATGGCGCCGCGTGAGGGGATGCTCGGGCGAGGCGATGATCACGAGAGGGTGGCGCGCGAAGGGCTCGGCCGTGGTATCGAGCTCCCGCGGCGGGCGTCCCATGATGACGAGGTCGAGCTCGTTCGCGCCGAGGAGCTTCACGATCTCCTCGCGGTTGGCGACGGTGAACTTGATAGCCACCTCCGGATAGGCGGGCGTGAAGGCCGAGAGCAGTGTCGGCGCGAAATACTTCGCGGTGCTCACGGCCCCGAGCTTCAACACGCCGCGCTTCAAGCCGCGCATCGCGGCGAGCGTCTCGCCCGCCTCCCGCAGCAGCTCCGTGACCTGTGTTGCGTAGCGCAGCAGCTCCATTCCGGCGGGCGCGAGGCGGATCCTGCGGCCACTCTGCTCGAACAGCGGCATGCCGACCTCCGCCTCGAGGAGGCCCACCTGTTGCGAGACGGCCGGCTGCGTCAGGTGCAGCTCCTGCGCCGCCCGGGTGAAGGAGAGATGGCGCGCCACGGCGGCGAAAACCCGCATTTGTCTGAGTGTGACGTTACGCATGCATAAGAGAATCTTATTCGGACGCCAATAATATCTAACTGGACCTAATACAAATCAAGCCTGAGGATCGGCGCGTACCCAAACCGAGCATCCGTGGGAGCCCCGCATGAGAGTCCTCGATGACAGCAAGCGCGCCAAGTCCGGCGCCGCGCGTTACCGGCCGGGAGTGCTGAAGTACGCGCAGATGGGTTACTGGAACCCCGACTACTCGCCGGCCGCGACCGACGTGCTGGCGCTCTTTCGCATCACCCCGCAGGACGGAGTCGAGCCGGAGGAAGCGGCGGCGGCCGTGGCGGGCGAGTCTTCCACGGCCACCTGGACGGTCGTCTGGACGGATCGGCTCACGGCCTGCGATCGATACCGGGCGAAGGCGTACCGTGTGGAGCCGGTGCCGAGCTCGCCGGGGCAGTATTTCGCCTATATCGCCTACGACCTCGACCTCTTCGAGCCCGGATCCATCGCGAACCTGAGCGCCTCGGTCATCGGCAACGTCTTCGGCTTCAAGCCGCTCAAGGCGCTGCGGCTCGAGGACATGCGCTTCCCCGCAGCGTACGTGAAGACCTTCGCCGGGCCGCCGACCGGGATCGTGGTCGAGCGCGAGCGGCTCGATAAGTTCGGGCGGCCGCTGCTCGGCGCCACCGTCAAGCCCAAACTCGGGCTCTCCGGCAAGAACTACGGCCGCGTGGTCTACGAGGCGCTCAAGGGCGGCCTCGATTTCACCAAGGACGACGAAAACATCAACTCGCAGCCCTTCATGCACTGGCGCGACCGCTTCCTCTACTGCATGGAAGCCGTCAACCGCGCGCAGGCCGCCACCGGTGAGGTGAAGGGGACCTACCTCAACGTGACCGCCGGAACCATGGAGGATATGTACGAGCGGGCGGAGTTCGCCAAGGAGCTCGGCTCGGTGATCGTCATGATCGACCTGGTGATCGGCTACACCGCCATCCAGTCGATGTCGCGCTGGGCGCGGCGCAACGACATGATCCTGCACCTGCACCGCGCGGGGCACTCCACCTACACGCGCCAGAAGACCCACGGCATCTCCTTCCGGGTGATCTCGAAATGGATGCGGCTCGCCGGCGTCGACCACATCCACGCCGGCACGGTGGTGGGCAAGCTCGAGGGCGATCCCAACTCCGTGCAGGGCTTCTACAACGTGCTGCGCGAAGGGCGCAACGCGCTCGATCTGCAGCGCGGCATCTTCTTCGAGCAGGACTGGGCCGGGCTGCACGGCGTCATGCCCGTCGCTTCCGGCGGCATTCACGCCGGGCAGATGCACCAACTGCTGCACTATCTCGGCGAGGACGTGGTACTGCAGTTCGGCGGCGGCACCATCGGGCATCCGATGGGCATCGCCGCCGGGGCGACGGCCAACCGCGTAGCGCTCGAGGCGATGGTGCTCGCGCGCAACGAGGGCAGGGACATCTGGAACGAAGGGCCGCAGATCCTGGCCGCGGCCGCCCGGGACTGCGCCCCCCTCAAGGCGGCGCTCGATGTCTGGGGCGAGGTGACCTTCAATTACGCGAGCACCGACACACCTGACTTCGTGCCGACACCGGCCGTTGCCTGAGGAACCATCCATGAGAGTCACCCAAGGCACCTTTTCCTTCCTGCCCGAGCTCACCGACGAGCAGATCGCCAGACAGATCGACTACTGCCTCGGCAATGGCTGGGCGGTGTCCGTCGAGTACACGGACGATCCGCATCCGCGCAACACCTACTGGGAGATGTTCGGCAACCCGATGTTCGACATCCGCGATGCGGTGGGCGTCATGACCGAGGTGAGCGCATGCCGCAGGACTTTTCCGAACCACTACATCAAGGTCAACGCGTTCGACTCCACACGCGGGCGGGAGTCGCTGCGGCTGTCGTTCATCGTCGGCCGGCCGGCCGCCGAGCCGGGATTCGCTCTGATGCGCGAGGAGGGGCCGGGCCGCAGCGTGCGCTACACGACGCGCGCGTATGCGACGGAGCGCCCGGAGGGGGAGCGCTATTGAGCGCCGGCCATGAACGCGAGAGTCGATCCTGTGCCGTCCCGGGATGGACCGAATGCCGCGCTGACCGCAGCTGAGTCCCTCGACCTTGAGGCGGCCTACCGCGACTCGCACGTCGGGGAGGTGCTGGACAGCCTCGACCGCGAGCTCGTAGGGCTGGCGCCCGTCAAGAGCCGCATCCGCGACATCGCCGCGCTGCTGCTCATCGACAAGCTGCGTCGTGCCGTGGGGCTTTCCGCCGGCCCCCCGGCGCTGCACATGTCTTTCACGGGCAACCCGGGCACCGGCAAGACCACGGTGGCGATGCGCATGGCGGAGATCCTCCATCGCCTGGGCTACGTGCGCAAAGGCCACCTGGTGGCCGTCACCCGCGATGATCTCGTGGGGCAGTACATCGGGCATACGGCCCCGAAGACTCGCGAGGTGCTGAAGCGGGCCATGGGCGGGGTGCTCTTCATCGACGAGGCGTACTACCTCTACCGTCCGGAGAACGAGCGCGACTATGGCCAGGAGGCGATCGAGATCCTGCTGCAGGTGATGGAGAACCAGCGCGACGACCTGGTCGTCATCCTGGCCGGGTACAAGGACCGGATGGAGACTTTCTTCCGCAGCAATCCGGGGATGTCGTCGCGGATCGCGCACCACATCGACTTCCCGGACTACACCGCGGCGGAGCTGCTCGCGATCGCGCGGCTGATGCTGCAGCAGATGCAATATCGGTTGAGCGCGCCGGCTGACGAGGCGCTGCGGGAGTACATCGAGAAGCGGCGCGCGCAACCGCACTTTGCCAACGCGCGCTCGATCAGGAACGCGCTCGACCGGGCGCGGCTCAGGCAGGCGAGCCGGCTGTTCGAGCGCAAGGGCGGAACGATCCGCCGGCAGGAGCTGGAAACCATTGAAGAACCCGATATCCGGGCGAGTCGAGTGTTTTCTGCGAACGCCTGAGGGGGGCGACGACCATGACCACGGGCACCATCACCAGATTCCTCATCGAGGAACAGCGGCGGCTCAATGCGGCGGCGGGCGAGAGCGGGCCGGTCGGGAGCTTCACCGCCCTCGTCAACGACGTGCGTCTGGCGTGCAAGCGAATTGCAATGCTGATAGGCAAGGGGGCGCTGGCGAATGCGCTCGGAGATGCGGGCACGGTCAATGTCCAGGGCGAGACGCAGATGAAGCTCGATGTCCTCGCGAACGAGATCTTCGTGCGCACCAACGAGTGGGGCGGACAGCTCGCGGGGATGCTCTCGGAGGAGCAGGAGCAGCCGTACCCCATACCCACCTCCTATCCGCGCGGGCGCTATCTGCTGCTTTTCGATCCGCTCGACGGCTCTTCCAACATCGACGTCAACGTTTCCGTCGGCAGCATCTTCTCGGTCCTGAAATGTCCGGCGGGGGTTCGCGAGCCGTCCGCGGCGGACTTCCTGCAGCCGGGCAGCGCGCAAGTGTGCGCGGGCTATGCGATCTACGGGCCCGCGACCATGCTGGTGCTGTCGACGGGCTGCGGCGTCAACGGATTCACGCTCGATAAGGAGATCGGGGAATTCATGCTGACGCACCCGAATCTGCGGGTGCCCGAGACCACTGCCGAGTTCGCGATCAACGCGTCCAACTCCCGCCACTGGGAGCCGGCGATCCGGCGCTACGTGAACGAGTGCCTGGCGGGACAGAGTGGACCGCGCGGCACGGACTTCAACATGCGGTGGATCGCCTCGCTGGTGGCGGAGACGCATCGCATCCTCATGCGCGGCGGCGTATTCATGTATCCGCGCGACCGCAAGGATCCGACGAAGCCCGGGCGTCTGCGGCTGCTCTACGAGGCGAATCCGATCGGATATCTGATCGAGCAAGCCGGCGGGCGGGCGAGCACGGGCCACGGACCGATCCTCGATGTCGTCCCCGAGAGCCTGCACCAGCGCGTCAGCTTCGTGTTCGGCGCGCGCTCGGAGGTCGAGCGCATCGAGCACTATCACCGCGACCACAACGAATTCGAGCTCGACGTGCCGCTCTTCGCCGCGCGCGGGCTCTTCACCCAGCGCATCTGACCGAGGCGATACCCATGTCCGCGCGCCATCCGATCATCGCAGTCACCGGCTCCTCGGGAGCCGGCACCACCTCGGTGAGCAAGACATTCGAGCAGATCTTCCGCCGCGATCACCTCAAGGCCGCGTTCGTCGAAGGCGACAGCTTTCACCGCTACGACCGTGCGGGGATGCGGGAGCAACTCGCGGCGGCGCTCGCGCGGGGCGATCACCGCTTCAGCCACTTCGGCCCGGAGGCGAACCTGTTTGCGGAGCTCGAGGATCTGTTCCGAGGGTACGCCGCGGTCGGCGCCGGCAAGGTGCGCAAGTACCTGCACGATGACATTGAGGCCGCGCGCCATGGTCAAAAGGCCGGCACCTTCACGGAGTGGGAGGACGTGGCGGGCGATACGGACCTGCTGTTCTATGAGGGGCTGCACGGTGCGGTGGTGACGGACGAGGTCGACGTGGCGCAGCACGTGGATCTGCTGATCGGCGTCACGCCGGTCATCAACCTGGAGTGGATCCAGAAGCTGCACCGCGACAAGTCGACGCGCGGGTATTCCGCCGAGGCGGTCACCGACACGATCCTGCGCCGGATGCCGGATTACCTCAGCTACATCTGTCCGCAGTTCTCCCGCACGCACATCAACTTCCAGCGCGTCCCGGTCGTCGATACCTCGAATCCCTTCATCGCGCGGTTCATCCCGACGCCGGACGAATCGTTCCTGGTCATCCGCTTCCAGGATCCGCGCGGCATCGACTTTCCCTACCTGCTCTCGATGCTGCACGACTCCTTCATGTCGCGGCCCAATACCATCGTCTGTCCGGGCGGCAAGATGGATCTTGCGATGCAGCTCATCTTCACGCCCATGATCTGGAGGCTGATGGAGCGGCGCAAGGATTGCCTGGCGCGCGAGCGGGGGCGGGTCGCGCATCCGCTTGATCACTCACACTGAAAGGGGAGAACGGCATGGCATTCATTTCGCTCCGGCAGCTGCTCGATCATGCAGCCGAATTCGGCTACGGCGTTCCGGCTTTCAACGTCAACAACATGGAGCAGGTCCAGGCGATCATGCAGGCAGCGGCCGAGAGCGACAGCCCGGCGATTCTGCAGGCATCAGCCGGGGCGCGCAGCTACGCCGGAGAGCCCTTCCTGCGCCATATCGCGCAGGCGGCGGTCGAGACCTGGCCGCAGATTCCGGTGGTGATGCACCAGGATCACGGTGCGAGCCCCGCGGTCTGCCAGGCGTCCATCCGCTCGGGATTCACGAGCGTGATGATGGACGGATCGCTGCGGGAGGACATGAAGACACCGGCCTCCTATGAATACAACGTCGAGGTCACCGGTCGCGTGGCCGATATGGCGCATGCCGTCGGCGTCTCGGTCGAGGGTGAGCTCGGCTGTCTGGGATCGCTGGAGTCCGGCGCCGCAGGGGAAGAAGACGGCGTTGGAGCCGAGGGAACGCTCACGCGGGAGCAGCTGCTGACGGACCCCGCCCAGGCAGCCGATTTCGTCGAGCGCACGGGGGTGGACGCGCTCGCCATTGCGATCGGTACGTCCCACGGGGCATACAAGTTCTCCCGCCAGCCGACACGGGAAGTGCTTGCGATCGCGCGCATCGAGGAGATTCATCGCGCGATTCCCAACACTCACCTGGTCATGCACGGCTCATCGTCCGTGCCGCAGGAGTGGCTGGCCGTGCTGCGCAAGTACGGCGGCGACATCCCCGAGACCTACGGCGTCCCGGTCGAGGAGATCCAGGCGGGCATCCGCCAGGGCGTTCGCAAGGTAAACATCGATACCGACATCCGCATTGCGATGACCGCCGCGGTGCGGCGCTCGCTCGTCGGCAGTCCGGACGACTTCGACCCACGCAGGTTCCTCAAGGCGGCGACGGCGGGCGCGCGCGAGATCTGCAAGGCGCGCTTCGAGGCGTTCGGCTGCTGCGGACAGGCAGCGCGCATTCGCCCGGTGCCGCTCGAGAAAATGGCCGATCGCTATGGACCGCGTGAGCGGTTACGCCGCGCCGGCTGATGCTGCCGTAAGCCCGTATTTTTGCAAGCCGCGCGCCAGGCACAGGGATGTGCCCCGCCGCCGCAGGTGGCGGAGCCGCGGGCAAAAAACCGCGCTTTTTGCCTGCGGCGCGCTGGGCCGGGCAGGAGCCCGGATCCAGCGCTTCAACGAGGAGTGCCCCGCCGCCGCAGGTGGCTTCAACTAAGGTGTCTGGCCGTCGATCCAGGTCTCGAGCACGTTGAGCTTGTCGTCGGCCATGACGAGATTGGCGCGGTAGCCAGGCTCGATACGGCCGAGCTCGTGGGACAGGCCGAGAAACTCGGCCGGATAGAGGCTCGCCATGCGCACGGCCTCGGCGAGGGAGACGCCGAGCAGGGTCACGGCGTTGCGCACACAGCTCGCCATGTCGATGTTGGAGCCGGCGAGGCGGCCGTCCTCGTCGATGCAAACGTTGCCGGAGACGGTGATGTCGCGGCCCTCCAGCTTGAAGGAGCGGGCGTTGGTTCCGACGCTCGGCATGGCATCGGTGACCAGCATGAAACGATTCGACGGTTTGCAACGCATCGCGAGGCGCAGAACCACCGGCGAGATGTGCTGGCCGTCGACGATGATGCCGCACCAGCTGTCGACGCTTTCCAGCGCCGCGCCCACGACGCCGGGCTCCCGGCCCGTGAGCTGCGACATGGCATTGAAGAGGTGCGTGAAGCCGGTGAGGCCATGGTGCAAAGCGGCAACCACCTCCGCGTAGGTGGCGTTGGTGTGGCCGGCGGAGACGATCACGCCGGCGGCCTCGAGCTGCCGGATGATCTGCGGCTTGGTCATCTCCGGAGCGAGCGTTACCAGGGTGCGTCCGATGCCGAGCGAGGTCAGCAATCCCACGGCGCTGGTGTCGAGCTCGCGCAGCTTTGCCGGATCGTGGACGCCCTTGCGCTCGACGTTGAGGAAGGGGCCCTCGATGTGAATACCGAGCACTCCCGGCACACGAGCCTCGATCGCGCCGCGAGCAGCGGCGATCGCGCGAGCGACGACGTCGAGATCTGCGCTGATCAGCGTCGGCATGAAACCCGTGGTGCCGAAGCGCCGGTGAGCGCTCCCGATCTGTCTGATGGCCTCGACGCTCGGCGAGTCGTTGAACAGCACGCCGCCGCCGCCATTCACCTGCGAGTCGATGAACCCCGGCAACAGCAGGTTGCCGCGCAGGTCGACCTGAGTCGCGCCGCGGCTGCTTGGATGATTCTCGGGAACGATGTCGAGAATGCGACCGCCCTCGAGCAGCACGCAGCGGCCTTCGACGAGCGCCTGCCCGCGCAGCACCCGCCCGTTGTGAAGCGCAATGGGCATCAAACAGTCTCGGTCACTTTTCTCAGGTTCGGGGGGCGGTCGGGATCGAGCCCGCGTGCGAGCGACAGCGCATTCGCCATGCGATAAAAGGTCTGTGCGATCAGCATGGGCTCGATCACGGGATGGGCGGGCTCGGCGGCCAGCTGCAGGGCGCCCTGACACCGGGAGCCCGCGATCATGACATCGGCCTTGCGGGCCACGAGCTCGCCGGCAAGCACTTCGACGCCGGCGCGGGCCTCATCGTTCTGGGAGAAAACGAGCACGGGGAAGCCCGGTCGCACCAGCGCCATGGGGCCGTGGCGCAGCTCCGCCGCGCTCACCGCCTCGGCGTGCAGCCCGCAGGTCTCCTTCAGCTTCAGCGCCGCTTCCTGCGCCACCCCGAGTCCCATGCCGCGGCCGATCACGTAGAGGTCGGTCGCAGGCTTCAAACGCTCCACCGCCGCACTCCAATCGAGGCTCCAGGCGCGCTCGAGGTGCCGCGGTGCCTTGCGGATCTCCGCGGAGAGCTCGCGATCCCCGGCCCAGCACGACACCAGGTGAATGATCGCGGCCAGCGAGGCGATGAAGGATTTGGTTGCCGCCACGCTCGTCTCGGCGCCGGCGCAGAGCGGTACTACGTGATCGGCGCGCTGCGCGAGCGGTGAGTCCTTGGCGTTGACGAGTGCCACGATCAGCGCACCGGCCTCGCGCGCCTTGCCCACTGCTGACAGGAGGTCAGGGCTGGCGCCCGATTGGGAGATGGCCAGGCACACGGACTTGGTGAGGTCCGGGCGAGTGTCATAAACGGAGCTGACGGAGGGTGCCGCGGAGGAGGTGAGCACGCCGAGGCGCGTCTCGATCAGGTACTTGGCGAAAGTCGCCGCGTGGTCGGAGCTGCCGCGTGCGCAGGTGACGACGGCCCGCGGCGCGAGCAGCCGCAGGCGCTCACCGAGCCGCTCCATCTCCTGCGCGTTCGAGAAGAGCTGATCGCGAACCACCTGTGCGGCTTGCCCGGCCTCGATATGCATCCGGGTCGTCATCTCGCGCGCGCTCATGAGGACACGCTCAGTTCCGCGACGAAGTCGTAGGTATCGCCGCGAAAATAGGACTGCGTGGATTCGACCACGCGGCCATCATTCAGGAAACCCAGCCGCTCGACGAGCAGCCCCGCATCCTTCTCCTTCGCTTCCAGCAGCTCTGCCTGCTCCGCTGTGAAGAGCACCGCGCGCAGCCGCTGCAGCGCTCGCGCGGGCCGGTTGCCGGCGCGCTCCAACGCCTCGTAGAGCGATGACTCGACGGCATCGACAGAGGGCAGGCAGGAGGCGAGCACCGTCGCGTACTCGACGCACATCGGTGAGTCATCCGCGAAGCGGATGCGGTGGAAGCGATAGACGGGCGTTCCGGGACTCGAGCGCAGCGCCAGAGCTTCCTCCGGCGTCACGCTGCCGGCGGATTTCTTCAGCCATACGCTGCGGGGAGTGCGGCCGCGGGCACGCATGTCCTCCGAGAACGAGGTCAGCTTGGAGAAGTTCTTCTCCACGCGCGCGGAAACGAATGTGCCCGAGCCCTGGCGCCGGACCAGCATCCCTTCAGTGATCAGCCCATCGATCGCCTTGCGCACGGTGATGCGCGACACATGGAAGTCGGTGGCGAGGTCGCGCTCGGGCGGCAGGGCATCGTCGGGCCCCAGCACGCGGCTCTCGATGGCCTGTCGCAAAGCCCGCTGCAGCTGCAGGTAAAGCGGCAGGGAGCTGGCTTCGTCCAATTTGCCCAGCGTCTGCGACAGCGTCAAAGCAACTCTCCCATGGGCGGATTATTCATCTGCAACATTACCAATGCAAGACCAGTTTGTGCCATGACGTCAAGGGTGTCAATGATAAGTCACTGTATATACGTGAGAAATATCTCATCTAGATGACTGGTCTTGATTGGGATAGCATTTTGTCAGTAGTGGTACTATAGTGGCATTCAAATGGTCCCTCCCGCTGACTCGGGGCGGTCTCGCGTAAACGACAACATCGGGGTGAGAGTAGAGTCATGAGAATCTCAAGGTCTACGTTGGTCGGCACCGCCGTTGCAGTAGCGCTGTTCGGCGGTAATGCAGCGTTCGCACAACAGACTACGGCGGCGCCGAGCGCCAGCCAGAACGATGCGGACAATACCGGGACGCTGCAGGAGATCGTGGTCACCGGCATCCGCTACTCGGTCAAGAAATCGCTGGCCGTGAAGCGAGCCGAGACGGATGCGACGGAGGTCGCCACCTCCGAAGACATCGGCAAATTGCCCGACAAAAACGTGGCCGACGTGCTGATGCGCCTGCCGGGCGTCGACACGCAGTCCTCAGCGTTCGGCGAAGGCGGCTTCGGTGAGAACGATCGCGTGAGCCTTCGCGGCACGCCTTCGAGCCTGACGCTGACGACGATCGACGGTCACAACGTGGGCAGCGCTGACTGGTTCATCGAGGATCAGTACGAGGATGTCGGCCGCAGCGTGAGCTACGATCTCATGCCTTCGGAGATCGTCGGTCAGTCGGTCGTCAATTTCGGCCAGAACGCGAGCCTGCTCGAGGGTGGCGTGGCCGGCTCGGTCGATATCCAGACCCGGCATCCGCTCGACTTCGCTCAGGGCGTGTCCGGTTTCGTGAATGGCGGCGCCGCCGAGACGACTCTGGCGTCGAAGACGACCCCCCAGGCCGATGCGATGCTGGCCTGGAACAACGGCACCGTCGGCGCCTATGTCCTCGGCTTCTACGAGAAGCGCGACATCCGGCGCGACGGCCAGGAGTTCCTGGGCTACTCACAGGTGACGCCCGCGGTCGGCGATGCTTGGGCGGCTGCCAATCCGTCGCTGGGAAATCTGACCAACGACTATTACCCGACGCTCATCGGCCAGGCGCTGTTCACGCAGACCCTGCAGCGCGAAGGCGGCATCATCGACCTGCAAGCCAAGCCGTCCGATGCGCTTTCGTTCGATCTGACGGGTTTCTACTCGAACCTGGAGGCTCAAAACGACAACAATAACTTCCTGTTCTGGGGCACCGACGAATTCGGTGCGGCGGGGTACCCGCCGTCGTCAGTGACCGTGCAGAAGGGTTATATCACCGCCGCCAGCTTTCCGTCGGCGGCCGGCTCGCCGGCCTCGATGGTGTATGACCAGATCTACCGCCCCGATGCGCAGGCCAAGACGTCCTTCGTCAATCTGGACGGCACGCTCAAGCCCACTGACAACATGACTTTCGACGGCCAGCTGGGCTTCACCTACGCCTTGGGCAATTCGCCGTCGCAACCGGCAGTCGAGTACAACGACGGCTCCGGTAGTGGCGGCAGCTACATGTTCAACGGCGACGGCACCCTGGCGAACATCGGCTACACCGCTCCGGGCGGCGGCCCTCTCGTCACCAACAATCCGGCCGGCACGCCCGACATAGACTGGGCATGGAACGACATCGTGCACACGATCGACAAGGGCGTCTACGCCAAGCTCGATGCCACCTTCAAGGTCGACGACGACGGCGCCTTCGAGGACATCAAGACCGGCGTGCGCTTCGAGCATCATGAGCGCGAAACGGCGTTCGACCAGGACCAGGGGTTGAATTGCTGGAACGACACCTACCCGAACTGCTCGCCGACCTACACCGGCGGCGAGTATCCGAGCAACTACCAGGACGGCCTGCCGGGCGGCGGTGTCTGGGCCGGCAACATCTGGGAGTTCTCGGAATCCGCGATCCAGGCGTTCGCCAACAGCGCCAATTGCGGCGGCGACGGTACTACGTGTCTCAGCCAGGGACCGGCCCGGTACTACTGGGACGGGTCCTTCAACGTCGACGAAAACAATCTGGCGGGCTATGTCATGGCCGATGTCGGCGGTGACCGCTGGAGCGGCAACTTCGGCGTGCGCATCGTGAACACGTTGGAGGAGGTCACGCAGAACGTGAACGGCGGTCTGAACCCCATCACCTGGTCTGCGTTTGGCAACTTCACCCCGACCGAGATCGACAACCGCTACTTCAACGTTCTGCCCAGCGCGAACTTCAAGTTCGACCTGACTCGCAGTCTCCTGCTGCGCTTCTCGGCGGCGGAGACGATGTCGTTGCCTGACTACAGCACGCTCGGCGGCGCGGTGGTCCTCACGGATACCAACCTGACCGGCCAGGCCGGCAACCCGAAGCTGAAGCCCATCAAAGGCGCCGTCTACAGCACGGACCTAGAGTGGTACCACGGGCCGGAGTCGATGGTCGAGGTCGGGGCGTTCGCCATGGATCTGTCGTCGTACGTCGATTTCACGACCTATCAGGCGTCATATCTCAACATGACGTTGACGGGTACCCCGGGCTCGCCGACTTATCACGGTCCGGTGTACTCCAACTATACGCTCAGTTCAGCGATCAACGAGCCGGCGACGATCAACGGCGCATTCGTATCGATGCAGCAGGCGCTGCCGCTCGGCTTCGGCGTGAATGCGAACGTCACGCTCGCCGACGGCACGACGGCGAACAGAGATCCGGTGCAGGGCGATTCGAAAGTCACCTGGAACCTAGGCGGGTACTGGCAGGAGGGCCCGGTCAGCCTGAATCTCGACTACAGCTATCGCTCGCAGTACTACGTGGCCACGTACGAGGGCACGCAGGAGTTCGAGGACAACTGGTCGGACCTCGATGCGGCGGTGACCTGGAACATCCTCAAGAACCTGTCGGTGAACTTCAACGCGCTGAACCTCATGAACACGGAGATCAAGTACTACGCCAACGGCAACACGGAAGCGCCCTACGCGATGTACAACAATGGCCGCACGTTCTACCTGACGGCGATGTACAAGTTCTGAAGCGGGCGCCGGCGCCCGGGCCTCGAGGCTTGACGGGGCTCCGGATCATCGCGGGTCATCCCCCGACCCGCGGTGATTCCGGCGCCCTGGCGGGGTATCATTCGTCATGAGCTCGCGAATCCTGTCGGGGGTCCTACTGGGCCTCATGGCGCTTTCGATTCGTGCGGAAGCGACGCCGCAGATCGCCGCGTATTACGATGGCGGCATGCCGGTGTCGCAGATACCGGCGGCGCAGATCAACGACCTGATCTATGCCTTTGGCGAGCCGAACGACGCCGGTGTGTGCACGCCACCGACCGCCGCGCAGTCGGGCACGTTCGCGGCGCTGCGCGAGTTGCGCCGGGAGCATCCGGGCTTGCGCCTGATCGTCTCCATCGGCGGCTGGGATGCGGCGCCGCAATACTCCGACATCGCGCTCACGGAGCGGTCCCGCGGCCGGTTTGCGGCGAGCTGCATTCAGGCGTTTCTGCTCGAGCAGGGGTTCGACGGCGTCGATCTCGACTGGGAATTTCCCGTGCACGGCGGCATGAACCGCTCGCGCCCGCAGGACAAGGCCGATGCCACGGCGCTGGTGCGGGAGTTTCGCCGGCGGCTCGATGCGCTCGGCGGCCGGAATCATCGCCATTACCTTCTCACGGTAGCCACCCCTGCCGGCACCTGGCAGCAGGGCGGCGCCTACTCGGTGAGTGACAGCTACGATCTTGCGGCGCTGGCGCGCTCGGTCGACTGGCTGAATGTCATGACCTATGACATGAACACCATCTTCAGCCCGCTGAGTGCGTTCAACGCGCCGCTGGCTGCCGACCCGCACGACCGGACACCGGAGCCGCAGCGCTCCCGCGACAACCTGACGAGCGCGGTGCGCTATTACGAGTCCCAAGGCGTCCCGGCGGCGAAGATCATGTTGGGAGTGGCATTCTACGGGCGCGGCTTCACCGGCGTGTCGGCGCAGGACGCGGGGCTCTACTCCAAATACACGGCGGTATATGCGGAGACGCCCTGGAAGACCGTTCGCGCGCAGTTCCTGACCGACCCGGACTGGGTGCGCCATTGGAGCGCTACCGCCCAGGCACCCTGGCTCTACAACGCCCGGCAGCACATCTTCTTCAGCTACGACGATCCTCTCTCGCTCGGCATCAAGGCCGACTTTGCGCGTCGCGAGCAGCTTCGCGGAGTTATGATCTGGGTACTCGGCGAGGACGACTCCGGGAACGGTCTGTTGAACGCGCTGACCTCGCACCTTGCGCCGCAAGGCTCACCGCAACATGCGTGTCACTGAGCTGCGGGGCGGTCTCGTCCTCCTGTCACCGCTCGCGGGCTGGAGCACGCCGCTCGAGGAGATTCCCGATCCGGTCTTCGCCGGCAGGATGTTGGGCGATGGGCTCGCAGTGGACCCCACGGGCGACACACTCCATGCCCCCTGTGACGGGGAGATCATCACCCTCCCGCAATCCAAGCATGCGGTCACGCTGCGAACCGGTGGCGGCGCCGAGATCCTCATGCACATCGGTATCGATACGGTGGGGCTCGGGGGCGCGGGATTCGAGGCGCACGTGCATCCGGGCCGCAGAGTCGCGGCGGGCGAGCGCCTGATCACCTTCGACCTGGATCTGATCGCCCGGCGCGCCAGGAGTCTGCTGACACCCATCCTGGTGATGGAGGGATGCGGATTCACGGTGGTGCGCAGCATCGGGAATCGCGAGCTCTCGGTAGGCGATGTCCTCATGGAGATTGCCCCAGCCGCAGAAGCGGGCGAGCCGCGTTCCGTTGAGGCACAGAGCGAGATTGCGGCAGGAGAACTGCAGCGAGTGCGGGTCGCGCTCGAGCACGGCATCCACGCCCGTCCGGCCGCACAGATCGTGAACGCGCTCAAGGGAGTCGAAGGGCAGGTCAGCATCGTTGCGCACGGCCGCAGCGCCAATGCACGCAGCACCGTGGCACTGATGAAGCTGGGTGTCCGCAAAGGTGATGAAGTGGAGGTGCGAGCGACCGGCGGCGAAGCCAGCAGCGCAATCGACGCAGTCGCGGCCCTCCTGGGCGCTGCGCACGGGGAGGGCGCCTCGGCCCGGGCGATGCGGCGCGGCTCGACCGTACCGCCGCAAGCGGCCACGGATGCCGTGGAAGTCCGCGCGGGCGCGGCGCTGCCGGGCGTCATTGCGAGCCGTGGGCTCGCGGTCGGGCAGGCGGTGCGGCTTGCGGTTCGCGAGATCGAGGTGACGCGGACCGGGGCCGGGCTCACACACGAGACCTCGCAGCTCGATCGGGCCAGAGCTCAGGTCCGAGACCGGTTGCAAGCAGCGCGCGGGTCGGCGTCGAGCACGGCGCGAGAGATCGTCGAAGCGCATCTCGAGCTGCTCGACGACCCGGAGCTCGCCGAGAGCGCACAGGCGCTCATGGTCGATGGCGCAAGCGCTGCATATTCGTGGCGGCAAGCGATCCGTGGGAGCATCGAGGCATTGCGCGCGCTCGGTGATCCGCGCATGGCGGAGCGCGTCGATGACCTGCTCGACCTCGAGCGGCAGGTGTTGCTCTCGCTCAGCGGCAACGCCGGCGCCGCGGCTCAGGAGCTGCCCCCGGATGCCATAGTGATCGCCGAGGAGCTGCTGCCGTCGCAGTTCGTCGCTCTCGATGCCGGTCGGCTCGCGGGCATCGGCCTCGCGGCCGGCGGGGCGACGTCGCACGTCTCCATTCTGGCCGCTGCAATGGGCATACCGGCGTTGGTTGCGCTCGGGCCCGTGGTGGGGCGTATCGCGGACGGGACGCCGCTCCTGCTCGATGCCGAGGCTGGCCTGCTGCACGTCGATCCGGGTGCCGAGCGCCTCGATGCGACGCGCCGTCTGCTCGAGCGGGGCGCTGTACGGCGAGCCGCGGAGCGCGAAGCCGCACAGCAGGACTGCTACACCGCCGATGGTGTGCGCATCGAAGTGTTTGCCAACATCGGATCGCTCGCGGAAGCGCAGGCGGCCGTGCGTAATGGCGCGGAAGGCTGCGGCCTGCTGCGCACCGAGTTCCTGTTCCTCGAGCGCGAGACACCCCCGAGCGAGGCCGAGCAGCGCGCCGAATATCAGCAGCTTGCCGCGGCGCTGGGCGGCAGGCCGCTGACCGTCCGCACCCTCGATATCGGCGGCGACAAGCCCATTCCATACCTGCCGATGCCCGCGGAGGAGAATCCGGCGCTCGGCCTGCGCGGCGTGCGCACGAGCCTGTGGCGGCCCGACCTGTTGCGGCAGCAGCTACGCGCCATACTCGGAGTGCGGCCCTACGGCCAGTGTCGCATTCTGCTGCCGATGATCACCGACGTGGCCGAGATCCGCTCCGTGCGCGCCATGGTCGAGGAGGCGCGCGCCGCGAACGGCCGGCACGAGCCTATCGAGGTCGGTGTCATGATAGAGACGCCGGCGTCCGCGTTGCTGGCGGAGTCCATTGCCGTGGAAGCCGATTTCTTCTCGATCGGTACCAACGATCTCACGCAGTACACGCTCGCCATGGACCGGGGACATCCGGAGCTCGCCGCGCGCCTCGATGCGTTGCATCCTGCGGTATTGCGGCTGATAGCGCGCACGGTGGAAGGCGCGCAGCCACGTAAGCGGATGGTGGCCGTGTGTGGCGGGCTGGCGTCCGATCCGGTGGCGGCACCGATCCTCATCGGCCTCGGAGTCCATGAGCTCTCGGCGGTGCCGTCCGTCATCCCGCGGTTGAAGGCGCTCATCCGCAAGCGGACGATGGCGGAATGCGCCGGCGTCGCGCGCCAGGCGCTCGAGCAGAGCTCCGCCGAGGCGGTACGGGCGCTTGCGATGCGACTGGCCGAGCGGGAGAGCGAGACCGCATGACAAAATTGTCGGCAAAAATCTTGGGCGGCGGCAGCCGGCCCGAAGGGCGAAGCGCAGGGACGTGGTTTGGCAAACAGCTCTTCGCCCAATTGCAGCGCATCGGCGGCGCGCTGATGCTGCCGATCGCGGTGCTGCCGGTCGCGGCACTGCTGCTTCGCTTCGGCCAGCCGGATCTGCTGAACCTGCCCATCCTCCAGGCCGCCGGGCAGGCGATCTTCGACAACCTCGGCCTGCTCTTCGCGGTCGGCGTCGCGATCGGTCTTGCGCGCGAGAATCACGGCGCGGCGGGGCTTGCGGCCGTGGTCGCCTACCTCGTCACGACCCAGGGCGCGCAGGTGTTCATCACGCCGCCCGCCGCGCTCGCGGCACTCACCGGGGATGCGCGCGGTCTCGCCATCGAGGCATTCAAGCAGAATGAGCTGAAGACACTCACGGTGCCGGTCGGCATCCTCTGCGGCTTGCTGGGCGGCGCGCTCTACAACCGGTTCCATCGCATCAATCTGCCCGCCTATCTCGCCTTCTTCGGCGGCCGGCGCTTCGTTCCGATCCTGAGCGGCATCGCGGCGCTCGCGCTCGCCGCCGCCTTCGGACTCGAGTGGCAGCGGATCGAGCTCGGCATGGATACGTTCAGCCGTGCGGTGCTGGCCGCGGGGCCATGGGGGCTGTTCGGCTACGGGGTGCTGAACCGCATCCTGATCGTCACCGGCCTGCACCATGTCATCAACAGTATCGCCTGGTTCGTGTTGGGCAACTATCACGGCCACACCGGCGATCTCAACCGCTTCTTCGCCGGTGATCCGACCGCCGGGCAGTTCATGGCCGGATTCTTTCCGGTGATGATGTTCGGCCTGCCCGCGGCCTGCCTGGCGATGTATCACACGGCACTGCCCGACAGGCGGCGCGCGGTTGCGGGGCTGCTCATCTCGATCGCACTGACCGCCTTCCTCACCGGGGTGACCGAGCCCGTCGAGTTCTCATTCATGTTCCTCGCACCGGCGCTCTACGGCGTGCACGCACTGCTCACGGGCCTGGCATTCGTCATCATGCATGCGCTGCACGTACGCCTCGGGTTCGGTTTCTCGGCGGGGTTGTTCGACTACGTGCTCAACTACAAATTCGCCAGCCGTCCTCTGCTGCTCCTGCCGGTCGGGGCGCTGTACTTCGGGCTCTACTACGGCATCTTCCGCTTCGCCATCAGCAGGTTCGACCTGAAGACACCTGGGCGAGAGGACATCGACAGCACCGCGCCGGCGGTGGCCACCGCAGCGACGGCGGCCGGTCCGGCCGATCGCGCGCGGTCGTACATCGCGGCCCTGGGAGGCGCCGGCAATCTCGAGTCGGTGACGGCCTGTACCACACGACTGCGGCTGACAGTCAGGACACAGGAGACGGTCGACCTCCAGGCGCTGAAACAGTTGGGCGCCCGCGGCGTGGTGAAGCCATCGGCCACGGCGTTGCAGGTGGTCGTTGGTCCGAT
>Ga0335073_10001688_pt1 | contig 29712 bp, 29 predicted proteins | sample Lox_Sample_22_FD_207093 | JGI IMG/M metagenome (GOLD analysis project Ga0335073, IMG submission 207093) | Soil microbial communities from Loxahatchee National Wildlife Refuge, Florida, United States - Lox_Sample_2.2 | ecosystem: Environmental > Terrestrial > Soil > Wetlands | place: USA... | reverse complement strand
ACGATCTCATGGCATTGCATTAAGTAACCTGAGGGCGATCTCGGACGTGATGGGGATCTCGTACTTCGCCATATCATATGTCAATGTCGAATAGCCCCGTTTTGAATTGGTGAAAATTCTTCTAATCGCAACTGTTCGAAATTGCCATTAAATATGGCGAAGTACGAGATCCCCATCACGTCCGAGATCGCCCTCAGGTTACTTACAACAATTTCACCATAGATTCTATGCGACAAATGTTGAGAGATTGGCAAGGCGTTAAAAGCGAAGTATATTTGCCTTCACTTTCATGGGCGGCGTTATTCGGGTTGGAGGACATCGTCGAAGTGCTCCTTGCCGCTGGGGCGGATCCCGAATTAATCCATGAGGGGTTCACCCCACTACATCAAGCGGTTAAGAAAGGGCAAGCAGAAGTGGTTCGAGTATTAATTGCTCATGGAGTGGATCTGGAAAAAGGCGATCAGAAATACGGCCTTAGTCCACTTCATTGGTCCCTTCTAGTTGGATCGGTAGACGTGATGGATCTATTGCTGGAGGCGGGAGCAAACCAAACTGCTATTGTTAATCTGGGAAGGAAGGTTTTCGATTTTATGGGAATCTGGTCTCATATTGCTATTGGGAGAGACGAAGCAGCGGACGTGAATGCACAACCCGAAGATCCCTTTACGATGTTCATTGTCGCAGCATCGAATGGACGTGGCAAAGTGGTCAAGTTCTTGCTGGACGCCCAGGCGGATGTGAATGCGCAAAGAGAAGATGGATCTACCGCGTTGATTGTTGCAGCCAGGAATGGACACGGCGAAGTAGTCAATATGTTGCTAGAAGTCAAGGCTGATGTGAATGTGCAAAATAACAACGGATTTTCAGCGTTAATTGGAGCAGCCGAGAATGGGCATGTCGAAGTGGTGAAGTTGTTGTTGGACGCTCATGCAGATGTGGCTCTCCAGAGTAAATCTGGATGGACGACATTTCATGCTGCAGTAGGGAATCGGCATCTGGAAGTGGTGAAGTTGTTGTTACCGGCATATGTGGAGGTCACTGTTCCCGACACGACTGCTCTTCCTAGTAGTGGTCATCCCGCGTTCGCGGATCGTCTTGGTTTGCTCCACTTTCTCCTGGACTTGTACCCATCAGACCACTTATTCCACGAATTTCTCGGAAATTGGCATCTAGCCTCTGCGTCGCCATCTCTGGCTTCCAAGTCGTACGATTTATGCTGCATCCTAAACCCAATGAACGCTCATATCCTTCAAGTTAACGATATTATTCATACCCATTTCTGCGACCATTGCGATGTACGCCCAATTCGCGGCATTATGCAAAAATGCATAACATGCGACGACTACGACCTCTGCCAAAAGTGTTCTACGATGACGCCCCACCCGCACGCTGATCACGAGTTTATTCAAATTCCTAGTGATGAATGCGTTGCCAGACTTGGCAATCGACCGTAGCAAAACGGCCAGTTCATCCACCAGACGGACTATTTAAACTGTATAACCGGAGCCGGTTGGGATTTTATGTTGGAAGTGTCGGACCGGAGCTGTATCGGATGTGCTCGTTAATTGCATTATAGGAGAGATAAGAATAGTTGCAGTGAGAGGAAAGGTTATTAGAGTTAAGTAACGCAAATCCAAACCAAACTTTCCAAGCTACCCCTATGCATCCTGCCATCAGCCTGTTCTATATGCGTCCGGCGATTGTGTAAGATTTATGGATGATTGAATGATAAACTTGATTGAGAAAAGCGAGCTAGCAGGTCTATTTATACTTGAAGAGTGACATAGAAGCTTCAGAATTGCAGTGCAAATGACAAATACCCATGATAAGTAGGCGATCTCAAAGGGGGTTTGTGGTTCCTCGCTGTGCGGCAGGAGCCACGTATTCGTGATGTCCATGAAGTGGGCGATGCTGGATTTACTATTTAGAACCCCCAGCAACACGCCACTCTGGTCTGTTTACAGTTGTGCATGGCTTGGTTCTATTTGCGGCCGTGTATAGCCTTCCACAATAGGAATAACCTTGCTGATCATGTCGACAAACCCGACAAGAGAATAGAGCAGAGAACAGTTATGCATGAGTGCGCATAAGAAGCAAAGCAGAGTATAAAACAGACCAAAGAATCGATAGATATAGGATTCAGGAGAGGTAGAATATGAAAGTAGATACGTGATACGGTCTTCAGGCTAAATGCTTGATGGTAATACGGCGTAGCTGTTTGGAGTCGTGGGTTTGGGACTTCCAGTATGTGATCCCTTATGTATTCCAGCCATGGGTTTCTGCCTTGATATTGGGATGTTGAGTGCTGTTACCTTTTGACTTTGCTACACACTCTAATTTCGGTCAAAGGCGTCCTGTCAGCAGTGTCTCCGGGAGCGTCCATTACCTACTGTCTTTCTATGTCCACATAATCGGCAGGAAAGTGTTGGGTGATTGAGAATGGAATGTCGGGGCGGGCAGTAGTCTTTTCACGGTGAAACGCCAACTGGAAATCAGAGATTGGAGTTAGACTTTATAAGCCGACCTCGAAATAGGTGTTGAAAGAACTTTAGCTCAAGGCAATAGAGACTTGACGGCGATGGGAAAATATCAAGTCCGTAATACTGATCATTTCCATGGCTCTGTCCTATCTATATATGTGCTTCGGACAAGTAAATCCCATACTGTATACATATACTCAAGCCTATGACGCTGTCGTGGTAAATTCCCTCATGATTCTCTGCTTCCAACGCCTCAAATGCCTCTATCCAGTACTTCAAGTCCACCACGACACCATCCAAACTTGCTCTCTTCAGAGCGATAATTCCCAACATGAGAAACGTTGGAATGAAGTCGGTTCCTTTGCCGATCGGACGCTCGGAAATTGATTTTCGAGACCTGCGAACGGCCTCCACCAGATCTTCTAGATCTTGAGAATACGCAAAACGATGGGCCAGTCCGAAAGCCAACCAAAACTCGGTTTCTCTTACGGAATTCTCTTCTGTGTCCAATTCAAGCGCCTTTTTCAGACAAGCAATCGCTTCCAAATTGTCCTCAGCAGATTCTTTTGGTACGCATACATTTATCGCAGTCAACGACACAGCACTTCGTTGTAACCGAGACGGAATTGAGTCGAGGTGGAGCCATGTGAGATCGTCACTCACTGCAGTATTGCTTATGGATTCTCTGTTGAGAAGCATGTTCGCCACGCCGCGCAGCCATTCCGCGTGCTGCGGGTTTTCCCCTTGGAAGTCGAGCTGAATCAGCCGCCGACGAAGTTGTTTACTTTCCTCCTGGTCGGTCGGTAATGGTGAATCTCGTAGAACACTTTCGAGGTCTCGTGCGTAACCGGAGTTCCCATGGTCAATCTCTCCGATCAAGTTAGCTGCTTTTCGGTAATTGTCAAGTGCTCGTTTGGTGTCATCACCTTTTCCTCGGGTTTCAAGTGCGAACCCAAGGTCGATTAAATATAGCGAATAGTCTCCGTCTTCTTCTGTTATGATTCTCAGTGCCTCTTCGAAATACTGAATTGATTCATCGATATAATTCTCGGGGCTTTCTCGCCTCTTTATAGCGAGTCCGAGGCGGGAATAGGCTGTTGCTAACGTACTCCAAGCTGCTGGTGCCGTCTGAATCGCCATTTTATACCACTGAATAGCCGCCTCGAGGGCGTTTGCATCATTCCGCCGTGTTTCTAAGACGTATGCGAGATTGTAGAAGTACGTAGCCCGTGACTCGGGTCCGTCTGATGATCCCCTTTCCACCGCCGTTTGATAACATTTTATCAATTCGTCTACATCCTCGCCCGAGTCTCGGTCAAGTAAAGCGTTGCCAAGGTCAGTTGCATACTTAGCCTGCAATGGATCTTTCTCGGGGAGCAGTGTGAAGGCCCGCCGGTAGCTATTGATGGCTTCATTGAGATCTCCAGAATCTCCACGCGTTTTATACAAAATTCCTAGATTATGTTCGTACATGGGCAACGAAGGATCTCCAGTCTGAGCGTTCTTCTTTGCGTCTAGGCAATAGACAATCGCGTTGGTTAAGTCCCCCGGCTCTCCCCGACCGAAGAATGCCTTTGCGACATCGATGGCAAATTTCGGATTGAGCTTGCCATCGCGGGTCATCGAGGCTTTCAATGCCTTCTGGAAAAAGTCAATCGCTTTGGTGTAATTCCCTTGCTTGTAGTAAATTGAACCGAAATCGTTGGATATTGTTGAGAGCGTTACATGCTCGGCAGGAAGGCAATCAAGAGCGTCTTGATAGCATTTGACTGCTTCGTCGATGCTCTCAGGGGATTCATCACGTTGCCATAGAGCAAACCCGAGGTTCGCAAGATACACGCCATATAGTGACGAAGTCTTCGGGGCCAACTGCAGAATGGCACGGAAGGCTAAGGCTGCTTCATCCAAATCGCCGTCTGCTTTGCGTCTACATAAAGCCACACCAAAGTCGTTGAGGTAATTTACACGAGCGGGATGTTCTTTCGGCAGAAGAGACTGTGCCTTTCGATAACAATTGATTCCTTGATCCAGATAGTTTGAACGCTCTCGGATTGTATGAATTTGGGAATCTTGGATCCCAGATGGCGCTTGCTCCTTCTCCGTTGCGACTTGGTCTTCTGCATCAGAATGCTGCACGATGACACGTTTGCTATATTGTTCGGACTCATGGCATTTAAGTAAGGCCCCTGCGACTCTGCACCACTGAGTCGCGCTTCCTTCCGGAATACGTAATAAGGCAGCCTGGCAGAGTGTGAGGCATTCTCTGAAGTCGCTATCAATTGTGGTCGTTTCTGGATTCAGGGCCTCTGTCATAATCTCAACAATCTCAAAAATCACGGGATTAAACATGTTGGTTTCCGAGAGAGAAAGAGAAGAGCGGAATTCCGGTGAGACTTGGCTGGTTGTGCCTCTATAGGCTCGGGCTTCTGACTCATTACCTTCATTTTCAGTCCACACGTCTCTGCTCTGCACCATCAGCTAGAAAATAAGAAGGTAACTTACCATACCTTCGGGGCTTGATGTGATCGCCGAACGAAATGCCTTTTTGCACAATTCCATTGCAGCTTGTGTATCTGCGGTCTTAGATGCTTCATCAGGTTGACGGCGTGATCGGACAAGCAGACAATCGGCCCTGCAAGCGAGGGCTGAAGGATATTCGAACTGGTCTCCATCGATGGCTTCCAGTGCGTCTTGAGTAAATTGGACTGCCGTATCAGCATCTGCGAGAGACTCGCTGATTAAAGCCCGATGACGAAAATATCCACCTAGTCTGAAAAGAGCCCAAGGAACCTGCTCTTCGCTGGCAAAACTTAAAGCAGTACGAAGAAGCTGTTCGGCCTGGACCAACATTGCTAGACTCTCGTAGCCAAGCAAGAACAATAACGCTTGGTTACCAAACAATTTATATCCATCCCGTGACGTCCCCGGCTGGACGAGCTCTGCCACTCTCTTAACCTTCGCCTCGAGGTCCCCACCTTCTCTATCCTCACCTAAACACAACTTCAATGCAATATCGAAACAGCAAACCGACGACTCCCATTCGTATGGATCATGACTTGCCCAAACCTCGGCTGCCGCCACTGCGCACCACAATTTCCAGTCAAATTCTCCGTCAGTTCGGATTGCAGCCTTCCAGCTGGGGCAATCATCTAACATAGAGGTCCTGGCTGCATTATTGGAGTTGGTGAGCCAATTAGATAAGACTTCTAAGGAGGCCATAACAGACAGTGAGAGTGGGGAAGACAATGCCCCCTGGTAGTTATTGTGAACATGGGACATGACGCTAGAAATCCAACTTCGTAGGTGTTCTCGTTCCAACAGATGATACACAGCATGAAATAGCTTACGTTGCATGTTGTCTTCTTTGAAGGTTGCCACCGCCAGGTGCTCTGTCCAAAAACGGGAGGCATAACCAAACAGTGGCGAGGGTGCTTCGACATTATCTTTGATCAAAAGATTGGGAACGAATTCGATGTTTTCGCTTGAGAGATAGGCCATGCACGAAGCTGCAATCGTGCAATTGGCGTCTCCAGGATCAACGAGAAATTGAGCCGCAATCCCCTTTGGACCATCCTCTTTGCTAGTGATAAATTGCCGAAAAGTATCGTGGAGGAGAGCCACAGTGGCTTGATTTTGACCTTGACCCTCTGGATGATTGGTGCTGCCTTGTCCAACGTTGATTCAACATCGAGCTGCGACGGCTTCCGACGGTAAAATCGCTCTCGGGACAAAAGAATTGCGACCTTCATTTCAGCAGAGGTCAAGGTGCGCCTCGCCATGACCGACCACAGAATGATCTCCTTGATCCATGCAATTTCATACTCGTTTAAGCCGCACAGTCTCTCCAGCAATTTCTGATAGACTTGGTTGATCCCACGCGGAGGTTTGTGTAGGATCTCCTTTAGGTCGTCAGGGTCATCAAGTGATATGAGGTAGTCTAGGACGGTCGTCACCCAAAGGAACATTCCTTGGAAGTTATCGCGGAAGAACCGTTCGGGAGACTGCTTTAACTTTCGAAATTCATTGCGGAGGTTCGCAGGCACCGTTGTCTTAACATATTGTTCGACGCTTGAGACGTTGTGCGAGCTGGTCAGTTCAATCCGTGTGACGCCTTGGAATTTTATCCCATGGCTGGGCTGAGAAACCAGAAGTATGCGTACAGCTGGCGCTGGTGGGTCGACGGGTAAAGATTGGAGCATTTGGACAAGTTCAAACATCTCGGCAAGTTGCCCTTGGGGTACTTCATTCAACCCGTCAATAATAAAAAATATAGGCCCTTTTGAGTCCTCGATACTTCTAATCGCGACTGACAACAGCTTTTCGAAAAGAAATCGCACATTGGCAGTACGGTCCCTGATTGATCTCTCTTTGTCCAGGATCCACTGGGCCGTACTAAGTACTTGCTGTGAAAGGACTGACAACTGGTACACAAAAGTTCGAATTACCTGTTGAGCCTCGAAGAGACCGGTCCGGTCTTGACAAAAAAAGTATGCGACTGCTCCAAAATCACTCAATATTCCGGTCACATATGCGGAGAGAACTGACTTTCCGAACCCAGGGGGACCAGTGAGCCACAACGTATTGGATGGTGGTGTGGGACTACGCCATTCTTTGAATTCTGCCAGCTCTTGTACCCACGAAGGTGGGGAGGTTTCCGGACATTTCTTCACGAAATCATTCAAGAGACTGGAAATCTGCTCTGCAGACGATGAAAGCTGTGCCGCGAACTTACTGTCTTTCATTGTGCTGACCTCTTGCAAAGTTCTGAATACACCCTTAATACCGAGGTCGCTCAAGTGCCGGTCGTAATCTTGGACTGCCTTTTCAATTTGCTTTTGACATGAGTCGAGATTGCGCGAAGCCGACATCAAATGCCGCGCAACATTTACTAATGACTTTCAGCTATTTCACATATAACAGAGGATACCCCAGCCAGAATGCTTTAGGTCCTTTATAGCGGCAGTCAAGTAGTTGCAGATGGCTCCACAAAGTCTCAGCGCGGCAGCCTTCGCAGATTCGTCGTTGATGACCCCTGCTGGTACCTCCGTGAAAATTTGAATGCGGTCCACCGTAGTGGTGAGGAACTCAATCACTTCGAAGATCTTGTCCGCTTTTTCAATTTCCTCATCTGCCACCTGAATCAATTAGAGTAAGGACTCGGTCATACCTGAAGGATGATAAGTACGCCAGTACAAATCAGGCCGTATGGCCCTAAAACTGTGCTCTACCATAAGTAAAGGAGGCAACAGAAGACAACCAACACTTCTTTAGCCTCAGTAACTAAGGCCTTTGCGTACGGATACGACGCCTTAAACCAGCCTTGGGCAATCGCTTTGGCTTTGTCGATCCCCTTCCTATTCTTGATGTATTCATCGCGGCCCTGAACAAGTGCGTCAAGAACCTTGCCAAGCTCCTTCGCATTTGCGGTTACACTGGTCATATCGCCGAAATCCGGATCCTGCAGGACCTGAAGAGAATTGCGGGTTGATCCCCTTCGGGCGGATATAGCGAGAATGGAATCTTCTAAACCTTTCGCCGCAATTCTGAACTGCTCTGCGGACTTCGAGAAATGAGGCGAAGCTGTGGGTTGGGCTTTGACGGACATTTGGGATGAGGTTGAAAGCGCTGAAAGGTTTGAAGGATGGAAACGATTGCTTGGAAGTGGGATTGAACCCCCACGGAAATTGGGTCTCATGACCAAACTCTGTTTCTGTAAGTGAGGACCGAATTTGCACTGCGTCAAAAATTCAGCCTCGCAATTCGGTTGTGATTGAAATGCGAAACGGTTCCAGATGAACCAGGAAAAACCGACTGTCTGCAGCAACCGGCTCATCCCACCAGTCACACGACACCTTGCTGCACACGGTTAGCATGTTCTGGCAATTGATGAGCTCAAAAACAGTCAGCGACCTTGCAGATTTTCGAGGTTTCTACCTTGATACTGGGTGCCGTTGCCTTTTGACTTTGCTACTCTAATTTCGGTCAACCAGTGTCTCGGGGAGCCCATTACTCAATATCCTTCTAGCTCCTCTCGTAATCGCCGTGACGACCTCATATCCACCTACAGGAAGATGTTGTGTGATTAGGAAGTGAATGCCGTGCAAATACAATTACTCCGGCCGGGACGCTAGCATTGCCTTATTTAAGGTTAGACCGATTTTGATTTGGGCCTGGCCCGCCAAGGTCACGCGCTTCTCAACGTCCCTTCATCCGCCACACAACCAACCTCCCAAGTCTTTCCCCTCCATCTCTAAACGGTTGTTCCGCGAGATCAAACAACTTAATAACTCTCAACAAGAGACCTCCCTTCATCCTGTTCTGAGCGCCGTTTTCTATTCCGGAGCAACTTCTTCGTGTTTTTGGCCTGCCCTTCATTATTGCGGTTCGACGCATTACTTCTCGCAACGCTTTTAGACTCTTTTGCGCTCCAAATCCAATCCCCTGTGACCCAAAACTGCGTCAGACCTCTGAGTCCGTTTCGATTTGTCTCTAATCATCCAAGTTGTCGCCATCATCAGTCCATCATTTCGCAATCTCCCATGTCGAATGTAACGAATGCTACACAATGTGCTACCTTTGCCCTCCCAAATCGAGACCTTATTGGAATTAGTGTAACTACCCACTACTTACTGAACCCATTTAACGTGCATACAGGTTAGACTTTCCGTATATCTTCAAATGGTCTGCTCAATGTTTGTGGTCACGTTCATGTCTTCTCCCGAATTACTTGTGTCAAGCTTACGTACCGTATCCATTACACTCTGGTCTCTAACCATCACCCTGGCAATCGAAAAAACAGGAGCAGGATTCTCACTACAAGAATCCAATGTCGTCCTAGTTTTTCAATTCGGTCTGTTGACATGTTTTTACGAGCTAGCACACAAGCGTTTTGTATTTCTTAGAGGATGGCAATTATGGGCTACTCTCCTCATGGTAGCTATTTCCACGGTGGGAGGTATAATCACTAAATTCAATACCACTTGTCAAGATTTTCAACATGCTACTAGTCCTACTGGCGGGAATATTGGCATTGCAGTCTGTGTCTTCGGTTGTCTTACGACCTTGTCGATATTGTGGAGTGATGGGAACACATTGTATGCGAGAACTCTATTCTTGTGGATATTGACGTTTATATTGGTGATTGTTTCTGCAGAGATAGAGGTGCGAACGTGGGTTTTTGAGGATGAGCAAGGGAATATTGAGCCAATGACTGCGACAGGATGGGGACTGGGTCAAGTGATGGCACTTTGTTTGCTTGTCACTCTGGTGTTGGAAATTGTAATGCAATGTAGGGAGATCACTCTGAAGAACGTCAGAAATATTAGCTGGGATTGGTTGAGGATTACATGACAAACATATGAGGAATGGTTTGATGGGAGATAAGTATTTGATATTCATACGCTTGCAAGCAAAGACCTTTCGAATGCAGGGAAATTTGACAAAACACGCCATCCATAATGGCCCGGACTTCTGTTGAATTTGCCGATGTCCGTCTCAAAGTTCCATTGACCAACCTCAGCGGATCGGGTAGTAGTGTTTCGTGGTGAGGCTCCAAATGGAAATTTGGATAAGACCCCTCGAAAAGACAGCAAGGTCTTTGAAAGAATTTCATCTCAAGACAATAGAGAGCATTGACAATGATGGGGAGATTCCATGTGCAGATTCTCATAGCTCGCAGACGAAGTACATAATACTTGTTGGGAATGATGGTCAGATGGCGCTGATTCAACTCATGCAATCAGATCGCCGGCACCATGGTGAGTAGTTAGGCGTCAGATGAGGATGAACTAATCATATACAACAAATCGGACCCACATACTGTACTGACTCCTAAACGCCCATATCTCATCAATACCAGACTTATCGCGTCCTCAACTTTCTGTATCTCTTGTATCCTAAAAACTTCGGCTTTCGCCCAATCTCCCGCCCAACTCCTCTTGTTCTTTCCAACTCTCATCATACATCTTCCTAGCCTTCCTAAGTTTAAACGTCCAAACCCCAAGACAAAGTATACAAATAACAGCACAAGCCAAAAGTCCCACAACCACTCCAATAACGACACCGCTATTTCCATCGCCAGTAGCTGAAGTCAGCTCAGAAGTTCAGAAGAGAACCTATTTGTGAACTAGTCGTGTTTTGCGCCGACACGCTAGAAGACGACAATGTAGAAGACGTATTTGTCGTAGAAACAGAAGATATAAGAGTAGGTGGTTCCATGAAAATCCTAAACGACATCCACCCCTCAGAAGACTGATAACACCCGCCTCCCAAATCCGGGGAATCAAAACTATACGGTTCCTCGCACGATATCGAGTCTTTGTACATGAACAACGCGGCACCGGGTATATCCACTTTTGCAGAGAGCATTCTTTCATATCCGTTTTGATCGGAATACGAATAACACCCGTTGATGTTGGGAGTCACGTAGGTTGCTGGTATCCATGGGAAATATTCTGGACCACTACAGCCGAGAGAAAGGAATCCTACGATACTGGAATTAGGAATCGCGTTGGTGTAGTTGGAATTTGACATCAGAGTAGATAGCGTACTTTGACAGTTTGAGTAAAACCCCAATGCACCACGCAAACCCCGCCTTTTAATATAATCCGCTTTGCTGGGGTCAGAGTATTTGAAACTAAGTAGATTCACATGTCTTTATGGGTTTCACACGAGTTACAGATCGCCATTGATCACATGTTAAGCATACAATAGCACTCAAATAGTATCTCAGACGCGCCGTAGAAAAAGCTTATTTACGCCTTTCGCAAAAGTATAGCGCAAACCGGGATAATTTCCATGTGTCTCCCTTTGAACAGTCCAGACTAGTGATCTCATGCTTGGAATGTGACATCTGAGTATCCAGGTACATACGCACGCTCTGGAACAAGTACGCTCTGGAACACGGACGAGCGTTAAGGATGAAACGAGGCAGTGCTGAGTAGTTGCAGATAATGTCGTGTCGATTCCGTGATATTCATGCTGTTGTCATATGAAATTCGTTGCAACGTCTCGCATACCCCTGCGTCCGTTGTGGATACGTTGGCAGAAGCGTCAAGATCGTTGGCGTAGGAGTCACAAGGAAATGGAGGCATGACAAATTGGGCATCTGCTGATATGCATTGTCCTCTTCCAAGGGCACTTCTCTCGTGTTTGTCTGTAGTTGTCGCTGCTTTGACCCGAGACAAGGTGCCAAAATGACGTGATTTCCGAACACTGTCCTATTTCTAGAAACGATGATTGAAAGGGAAAAGACTAGAGATTGAGCAAAATATCCTCCATACATTATTACATTATAACTTTTCAAATACAGACACTCGCCACTTCTTACAAGATTCCCATACAAAACACATAACGATACTCCCTCCATACATGACTCTACGACATAGGAATGACATCCTTATAAAAAGCCAATTCACCCACCTTGGAGAGTTTGAGGTCCTATAAACGTTAGCGACTCATTAAATACAAGAATACCTCATCCTCAGCCTCATCAGTTCGTTCTTGCTGAACAAGAGCAGTACTCACAATAACATCAACCAACTCCAAACCATCTTTAGTAATGAGAAGCGTTCCCAACTTGCGATTTTTAGCTTCGAAAAGTTTGGCTTTGTAGACAGCAAGACAAACGCCGGTGACGTCTTCGACCAATGCGGAATTTCCCTTCCAATGGAGCTTCTTTCCCGCGACGTCAAAGTAGGTTCTCCCGTGGAAGATATCGTGGACGTGTTTCAAATGAAGGGTTTGACTGGATTGCGTCAAGTCGATATCGATTATATGGTTTGGGTCTGTGCTTTGGGTTGCTGTAGCAATGACGGGACCGGATTTATCTCCTTTGTGAACAGTAATTTGAAGTTTTGCATCGACTTGGCAATAGTATTTGACTTCCTACAATTAGCATTGCTTAGGTTGAGGATATGTATGTATGTACATTTGTGGTTGCGTCTTTGCAGATACGATTCAAGAAATTCCCTTCGCCGACTTCGCGAAAAACGTTCAAGACAATCTCTCCGGTGCCTTTCTTGTGTGTGCTTGTCATTTTGAATATTAGACGATTTTTACCGAATTATCCGCCACAGACGGGACTACTTATAGACCCGTCCGTCGACTTTTGTCTCCATGTGGATTGCGTGACATACGAACGCTCTTTTATTCGGTCACGTCATAGTTGAACTACGGCACACGGCAACCGCGGCTATTCCCGCCAACCACCTCCCTGCCTCATAAAGTTTAAAATGCCATCCACCAAGACACGGCAATCGCTAGCGACGGACAACCCTCGTGACGCTTTACTTGAAGCTTATTTTACTGTCACGTAATAATTACCCTCCCTGATCGGCCAACCTCAGCTCCGCGAATCAGGAAATGGTCATTGTGTCACACGAGGTGATCCGCCAACTGGTTTTAAAGTTGATTCGATGTCATGCCGCTCGGCTAAATAGCCAATCACGCAAACACGTGCGCAGCCTAGATTCGCGCAGCCTGCTGACCGCGTATTATTGCTAGTCTGCACACATGGCACGTAGTACACCGCTCATGTCCCGTGCCCCTATCCGTGAGCGAATGACCGCTTCGTGACAGTTTCGGTTCAACCAGGAAAACCGACAGTCGCCTGCACATGGTTAGCATAGTCTGGGAACTGGCAAACTTTAAAACCAGCCAGCCGGCACAGAAGAGGACAAATAATATCAGCTGGACAAGAGTCGGAAGATGAGGAATCCGAAGGTAGTAATAGTGTTATTCTTCCTATAGAGCTATTAGATTGTATCGCAGTTGCTGAAATAGCCTCTCTTTAAGGTCTTTCTTGCATAATTTTCACCATCATGCCACCACTGCCAACCTGCCACCAACTACGTTAACGATTTGCCTCCCCATTTTCGCTCAACTTCCAGATGTGTAACGTACCGGCATCATTGCCTGTTGCAAAGAACTCGGAATTCGAGGCCGGTACACATTCGAATTCATTTAAGGGGCCTGAGGTTCTGTTGAGACGAAGAATAGCGAGAGGACGATGGCTCGCAGTGCTCCAGAACAATACCCTATTCTCGTGGGCTGTAGTAAAAGTGTTGCCACTTGAACTGTACTCGACGCCACGAATTTCATAGCCATAGACGGTGTCCGATATAACTTTCCAAGGCTTTCCAAATATTCTGCTTTGCGCAGGTTTTCCCGTCTCAGATATCCGCCATACTCTGATCGATGAACGAGAGGCTGTAATAAGTTCTTCTCCGTTTCGAGAAAATGCCAAGGCGCTAATCCAGCAGTCGAGATTAAACTTCTGGAGTAATACACCGGTCGTGATCGAAAAGAATAGCACCGAGCTCTGATGGTATTCTGTTTTTGCGTATTTTGGCCAATGTCTGTAGTGAAAGGCTGCTATTGCTAGTATTTTGCCGTTAGGCGCTATTGCCATGGCCTCAGAGCGGTGATCGAGGGTTAGAAGAGCTTGAGCTGATCTCATATCCCACACTTTCACGATTCCGCGGACATCTCTGGACGCGACCAGATAAGTGGGACCAATACGAGGTACTTCCAGAGACAAAATTCGGCTTTGGTGGCCAAGGCAACGCACCGCAACAGTACGCGAACTGATATCCCAAAGACTGATGACTGCACTGTCCACTGCCGTGATGATGTCTTGATTACCGCTTGGACCGAAACAAATGCATTTGCAGAATTCTGCGGGCTCTCTGTAACGGAACTTTCCCGCCTCTCGCAGGGTGTTGTCAAGCAGTAGTTTTGCGATTTCCGTGCCACTTCGGGTGTCGAAAATCATTACTGTTTCCCTGGTAGCCGCCGCAACATATTCTGCGTTCTTGCTGAAGCAGACGCAATATATTCGCATTCCAAGGTGAGGTGAACTAATATGCGAAAGGCGAACTTTTGTGCCAGTGCTGTCTTTATTGAATATAATCGACCAATCCTCGCCTATGTCCCTGAACGGCAAGGGTAGTCGATACATCTCCCATTTCGTGAGCGGCTTAAAACTAGGTGTTTCAAATTGACGGTTCCAAGCGGACCAGTATCTCTGAATCCATCCGCTGTCATAGTGATCTTCCGAAATAACACTACCGAATCCCTGTGTAGTCTGCGACAACAGCACTTTCAACACGTCCACATGTCCGTTCAAAGCTGCGAGATTGGAAGCCGTCGGTTTGGCATCATGGACCTCAGCTCCCGCTGCTAACAACAATTTCACGACGTCAGGATTGCCCCCCACAGCGGCGTAGTGCAGTACGGTTGCGGACCATCGGGAACGTTCCAAAACCATTTCCACAGTCGCATGCACGTTCACTCCCGATTCCAGCAACAGCTTGGAGGCTTCAGCGTGCCCTGCCAATGCCGCACAGTGCAATAACGTCTCGTTTTCCTTGTTTAATTCTGTAATATTGACTCCAGATTCTAAGAGGAATTGGACCATATCCACGTCTCCCTTAGCCACTGCTTCGAAAGCTACGCTCGTAACATTGGTCTTGTGAACCTTAAGGAGCATTCTGGTTAAGTTCCTGTCCCGCTTGCTGATGGCAGATGCCAACAAATTTTGAACAAATTTGACCGCTGAGTCCGAAGTAAAGAAGTGTGGGTTAGAGGCAAAGATGGCTTCTACAAATACCAAGGCAAGATCCATTCGATCAGTCCTAGGCAACGCATCCAGCGCAACCTCTCTATAGCTTTCATCTGAAACCGAGATGCCAGACTGCAGAAGAAACATGGGAATCTGACCTAGACTTGCGAGTTGCGTCGCGGATGGCCTACTACAAGGATCCCGTGACAGCAGACTGTCAACGAAAAAAACTTCCAAAAGTATTATTTCCTCATGATCTTTAGAGAACGGTGGCGAATTGTGGTGCATCGAATACTCAATTACAGCATAGTCCCCGGGAAACGGCTTTTGACCCATAATCAACTCACCGATAATGCAGCCTAACGCCCACATGTCCGTTTTCTTGTTATACCCGGAGCGCTCGGATACCAACTCTGGGGCACGGTAACCTGGCTTTCCTCTGCCATAACGACTGGTGACTAAACGGTGAGAAGTAGCTTCCGTCGTCAGTCCGAAATCCGCAATCTTCCAGGTCTTACTCTCCAGAGAATACAAGACTAAGAATTACACTTTAACAGTCGAAGAGGTCGTACCGTTTTGTGGACTGAGGTCTCGATGGACTTGATCAAGTTCGTGAATGAAGATGAGGCCTTGAATTATATGTTCCGCAATTCCTGTGATTTCCGCTATTCTCGATTCGATGGGTCTGCAACGAATATCCGTCCAGTTGGTGAGGTGTGGAACGTCTCCATAAATGTACTTCTCAAGCGTGAAGTCGCATAATTCCATATCGATATAGTGAAAGACACTATCGGGTTTGAGGAGTCCAATCTGTATGACTTGAACAATGTTCGGATGAGAGCTTTGACACAATTTGCGGACTTTGTTCACTTCGTTTTCAATCTCTTTCTCAGTGTTTCCCGCCCAAACGCGGAGTATCTTTCTTGCAAAACACTTCAATTAGCCTGAACTAGGGAATGAGACGGGATGCTCATGGCACATTGTCTTTCCGGAATAGCGATACCTTTCCGATTCTGTTGTTTGTCATCTAGGTCATGTCAGCAGAACCATCATCCGGGTCAAACTTTATGTACTTCACCGTATCCGCCTTGACCGAGTAGTTTGTCATGGGAGATATCAGTTTCATCATCACGCACTGTCCAGTGTTGTTCCATGTCTCTTCGATGGCAGGAAATTGAAAAAAGGGTTTGCCGTTCCGCTACGAAGATAGCAGTCCAAATGAAAATATGGCCCTAACCCTGTTGAGATCAGCGGCTTAAGTCACCAGCGCAGCTCCGCGACTTCATGGATGAATAACAGAAGATGGGATAATTAAGACAAACGGAGGTGATGAGATTAAAGAGAACGTCACTCAATTCTACGATCAATCAGACATGTGGTTTGTTGTTTGTTCAGAGGGTGAACTTGATTCCCCTGGCTGGCGGTGATCTGCACAAGGGAGCCATGGATTCGCCACCAATTGAGATCTCAAATTGAAATTGGCAGGTTAAGCACACAGGATCACGTTTATGCAGTTGAGGAGATAGGACCGTTCCAGTAATGCATCATGGACAGATTGGTGGTCAACCCCCTTCTTGTCTTCCGTATTAATACAATCAGGTTAGAAATGCCGGACCCAATTCATAACCCACTCGACACCTCGCATCAAGTTCCATCCTTCTTCAACAATTCCTGCCTCAACATTCACCTTCCCTGTGCGACTTGGTGTGATGGTCTCATTCGCTTCAACTTGCAAGCTAGTCGCGTTTAGAGCCACCGCGAGTCTCTGTCGTGCATCTGAAGCGGTCTGGAAAGCAACATACGACCAAGTCAAATCCCGTGCTCCAACAGAATATCCATCATACCAGAAATAAGTCTGAGAATTGGAGTTGGCACATACCTATCAAATTCTTCGCTGATACTTCCATTTTCGAAGACGTGCTGCTGAACCGTAGCCAAGAAGGAATCTCCAAAGACAATCAAACCAGATAAAAGTGTGTTGAATTCAGAAGAATTTATCGGATAAATGCCTTCAGAGATCGAAGGAAGGAAACGCTGATAAAAGTTATTTGACAAGGGATCTGTTTGAAAGGATTGATTATTGACTGCTGAGAGAGCAGTCAGATAGACTATTTCTGCAGCGGCTGAGGTGCAGAGGAACCTTTAATTAGAACAAGACATTGTCGGGAATTAACCATGGATTTCCTGCAGGGGCTCCGTCATTGCCGCCTCCGTCATAAACGTCTTCAGGGTACCTTCCAACAGCTATGCCCAGACTTTGTTCATTGATAGGATACAATGTCGAAAAAACGTCGAGAAGTGTATTGAGATTAGCCAGAACCCGTGAATCGTAAGGGGGGTATAGATGTGAAGTGGTCAAGTTGGTGACATGTAGGGAAGCGAGCTGGCATTAGATAGATTTTGAGCAAGGTATACAAGAGTTGCACAATCTTGGCCGCTTCGTGGAGGATCAGCAGTACTGTTCAAGTTTCTGTTGATTAGAATTAGATGGTCTGAATGGTTCTAACTCAATAAGATAGTTGCCGGTAGAATTCCAGAATTGGTCGAATGTGGGAGCCTCTTGATCAGATTTGTTCCCACAAAGGTCAAGTACCATTAGTGCCGCCTCTCTTGAATAAAACGATGCGCCGTTGAGGTCACCTAAGCCGGCAGCGAAAGTGGCGCCGTCTACCAATGCACGATATTGTACCAATCTTGTATAGAAGTGCGTACCCCTTACTTCCTCCCATAAGTCACAGCCGAGTTGGTTCCTCCAATTTCCTGCAACAAAATCTAAATCCGCTTTAATCACTGGGATGTCAGCGTTAGGATCATGGATATTTAACAGACCAGAACTTGGATCGGTGGCATTATAGAGCTCCGAATTGACGTAAGAAGCGTCACCCCCAGTAGCTAAATACTGATTCGCGAAGAGAATCAATGCCGTAGCTCGTAAACCGGGTCCATCCTGCCATCAGCCTTTGACAAGTGAAAAGCGTACAAGTTGTGGACGACACCACCCACAGCTCCCGCCACTAAAATCAATCCACTTTGAGGTAAGGAGGCTACTCCAAATATGGGGTTCCATTCAAATAAAACCTGCTTATTAGCTCCATCACCAGGCACAGCACTTGGGTTCACCAATTCCACCGCTATGGAAACCTCCACTCCACGACTCCACATGTTGCAATTTCCTCGTCTCATTAACGTAATCGAAGAACAATGACTCCAAAGACGAATTTCCGCCTTGATACAAGCGAACGAGATACTGGTACGTCAATGCGGTATCGCGAACCCAGTACAGGTCAGCAAGCAACGATTGGACGTAGGGGACTTATCTGGAAATAGTAATCCGGGTTAGCGGCGCTGGGTGATGCAACAACTGATCCTGGATCTCCGTCGAGTGCGAAGATGCCTTGGTTACCGATGTTGTCGAAAATCCGCGCTAGAGCGGTGACGTTTTCAGCTACAATCCAATTCGTAAGGGTCTCGTTGAATTGGCAATGGATGATCGAGAACGACGAGATTAGTGATAGAAGAATAAGAACGCTCTTCATTGTGGAGAGGCTGAGAGCTTTATGACGAGACGACGTGAAGTGTCGGAACGGTGGCTGTGAAAAGGTGGGATGCCGTGAATTTTTACCCGACGAAAGTTTATTTTTGTGTGGTTTTGAAAATAAGCTTTTTAGTCGTGAGACAAGCCCGATCAATGATTCCGACTTGGCCACCTTCCAAATTGAACTCAAACGCAACAGCTGATCCTTCGCTTCCCTGAGTCGTGACATTGACAAAGACTCAGTCGATGAACGGCATCGGTGTAAAAGTGGCGAATGGTATTTAGGAAATCGTCACTTCCAGCGAGAATGGCAGCGCCATCTCGAGCTTTAGCTTGAACTGGACAACAGCTACGGATACCCCGTATTCTTCTTTTCTTTCCTTGATTGTCTATTATAAGTTGGACTGAATTAGTTGTGTTACGTGTGAGATGGAGAACCGGAAGGGAGCGTCCTACGCACATGACTCAATCTAATTCTCCAGGATCTGAAGTTATCCAAATCATCTTATTAAGTACCCTTCAAGTCCTAGAAGCAATATTCCCTTCAATCCGTACTATTCGATTCAATCCATACTATTATTCCATTACTATTCCTGCACCGCGCCCAAATTCCAGCCATCGTGTCCATGCGGAGTCCAAGTATGCGACCAATACGTAATACAATAACTCCCATTCTCTCTAACCATCAAATCCCGCTTACATCGTTCCCTATCAAAATCCCCCTTCTTCGCACCCGACATCAAACAATACTTTTTCCTCGGATCACTATCTGCCATCATAAACGAAAACGGAAATATAACTTCCGGCTCAAATACCGTAATAGAATGGACTAGATTATACGAATCGAATTCAGCTTGAGGTATGTGGACGGTACGTAGATATGAAAGAAGTTTGAGGTTATCGCCTTGGTAGGATTGGTATCGTTTGATTTGGTGGAATAAGGCGTGGGGTCCTGTGAGGCCTTCGACGTACCAGTAGTAGAGGAATTTGCCGACCCCTTGGACGACTGATTCGATGGGCATTAGGAAGAAGGGATGGTGAGGTGTAGATGCCATCCATGCGTTTGGAATTGAACTCCAACTATTTGCGTCGGTGCCCATTTGGCCAAAGTAGGCATATTGATAGAGACACGGTAGAGGGGAAGTGGACGGTTCAAGGTTTGCCAGTGAAGATGCGATTTCCGCTGAGAAAAGTTGGTCAAATGGACGAAGACATTCGACGTCTAGATCTGCGTAAATCCTACGTTGAGCTTGGATATAAGTTGGAAAACATACCCCCCAAAAGCATACATGTATAAAGGCCTTACTGCATCTGCTTTAAAGATCTCGCCATTCAATTTCTCATAGGAATCCTTGAACCAGGGAAAGTGGTTCTTAACCAAAGCCCGATTATCTGCATCCGTCCACAACACCCATTCCCAGTCAGGATGATTTGTACGCCAGGTATCGCTCCACTCTTGGAACTTGAGTGGTAATTCATTATCGGACCAACTTTGATGAATTAGTTTGGGGATAGAAGCATTCGAGGGATTTTGCAAAGGACGGGCCATGAGTTCTCGTGGGGAAAGATAACGGGCTTTCGGTAGACATGTTTGACATGTTGTCCAATTTGGCATTGATGTCGCAATGTCAGCGTCATCGTCTTTATGATGTACTTGGATCATGAATGCCCATATGTAACCTGGGATAGTGCGCGACAAACGGACGAGCGTTGAGAGAGACGGTGCGATTTGCGGGTGCAAGAGAAATAGACAAATCAGGAGAGCGAAGGCTATAGACAAGCTCTTACGAGTAGGTCTCATGGTATACTTCGAAGCGAGGTCTCTGTCCGGTCAACGATGTAGAGGGGGAGCTGTTTGGATTTGACTGGAAAAGTGTCGTCGGTTCTGTTGTTCCGGGATCGGTTTAAACCAAGGAGACCCCTTCCCCCGACACAGCCAATCCCGATGGAAACCGCTACATCGTGGCATCGGAACGGAATCCTAAAGTTAATCTCGTCAACAAATAAGTAGACGAGGAGTGGGGTTAGCGTGGTAACGCGTCACTGGAAATCGGTCCTTGGTTTTAAGGTTCACCAACGGTTTAAGGTTCACCAATCACCGAACCACACTAAACCATGTTCAACAAGGTGTTATGTGATTGGAATGTGAACGGGGCACTGTCGGACCGTCGGGTTTCCGGTGATAAATCAAAAGCCTTCTTCGCTTAGGCCCACACTTGTGACTCCCTGCCCATCCACTCTCGCTATTATGAGCGACAACAGCGACCAACATAAGAGGCGTAACTTGGGCTCTCGTTTGAAAGCGGCGTTTCGTCGTGGCGGCCAAGATAAGTCCGTAGATGAAAAGTTTACGGACGACGAGTCCCTCCGAGTCGCAACTCCGACACCGGCTTCGGCTAGCGAATCCATGCCGAAACCGATCGCTTCCACCCGTCAAGTCCAGGAAGATAACCCATCGACCCCGAAGAAAGGAAGGCCGGCTGCTGAGAAGCAGTTCAAAGATGCTTCGGCGAACCTGAACAATGCCACCTCAAAAGTCAGCGAACGCTACCCTAACTTGACGTTATCCAAAATCGATACGGATGACGATAACCTGGACCAAATGGCTCGAAACTTGGAGACCGCAATTGCCAAGATTATTGAGGCACGAAACACCAAACTGGACGCAGGAAGCAAGCAGCTATGGAAGAAATGTGCCGAACGATGGTTCAATGCTGTATTTCCGGTTGTGAGACCTTGTGTCGATAAAATCAATGTAAATAACCCTCCAAATTACTGCATTCTTCACACTAACGTCGTCAGGACGCTGTTCCAGCTCCATATAGTCTTGTCGTGAGTGCTTTGTTTTTTCTCCTACAGGTACTTTCTCGCCGGTCGGACTCGTCTAATGTAACTCTAGGCAGTGTACGATGCTGGCCAAAAGGTGACTGAAGTCGAGCTTGCGATATCCAAGCTATCTGATACTGTTCAATGCATTACAGTGACAGAGGGCTTTTCCGAGGTTCTCGACGCGGAGCAATTAGACGAACTTTATTGCGCAGCGCTTAAACTTTCAGCCGCAGTCTTGGATTACATTGCGAAAGCTATCGAATACCTCTTCTACAGCAGCGTCAGTACATTTCTTTCGCTACTTGCTCTAACTTATTCAGCAAAATCCGTCAAAAAGGCGTTTGGGGACTATGATTTCGATGCCCTGCGTTCCAACATCGAGGAGGCAATTAAAGTGTACCAGACTTCTATGGGGACTCTGACAGCAACTATGACGCTAGAACTTCTACGCCACGATAAAGACGACAAGAGGGAAAAAATCCTCAAGTGGCTTTGGGAAGGCGACAAATGGCAATGGAACAGACATAAATTCCTTCGAGAGAATAGGGTTGCAGACACCGGAAGGTGGTTTCTATGCTGTAAACCCTTCAGGGAGTGGTGTAGCGGTGTTAATTCTCCCCTTCTCTTTTGTCCTGGTTTACGTATTCCTCGTTCAACTTGCCTGACTGATCAATATAGCTGGAGCCGGCAAGTCGTTCATGACGTTTTCTCCTTTTGCAGTTGAAGAAACTGATCTTCAGATCTCTTGTGGTAGACCATCTTTCCGTGCAAACCAACTCTCGCAATCGCAAGAAGGTTGCAGTACTACACTTCTACTTCGATTACACAGAACGCAAATCTCAAAACACAGAAGACTTTCTACGAAGTCTTCTTAAACAGGTGCTCTATCAACTAGGAGACATCCCTGCAACAGTCGAAAAGGCATACGATCAATGGATTTCCCAAGGAGTATCCGCCGAACCAGAAAGGAAGTCTATGTGTTCTCTTCTCGAAGAGTGTTTTGCAAAATTCACCACGGTGTTTGTGGTGATCGATGCCTTTGACGAATGTAACGAGAAAGAAGTCTCTAAAATCCTTAAAGATCTCGAAACGTTACCGTTATTCCAGTTACGACTTTTGATTACGGGACGAAATCACGTTTTTGAATCTCTCACCCTGCGCAAGTTCAGTCAGGGGAAGCAGTGGGGTCAAGATGCTAATTACCAGACTATTAGCGCGGCAACAGATGATATTGACAAGTATCTCGCGAAGGAACTGGCAGAAAATGCTGAAGGTTCAAAAGAGGAACACAGAACCATGATCAAAGAAGCTATAAGTTCCCAAGCAGATGGACAGTACAAATACTATATTTCGTCGTTTAGTAACATCTTTAGGTTTCTTCTGGCACAATTTCAGCTGGACCATCTTATGAGGTTTTTAAAGCAGCCTAGAATGCTTTTGGAGGAGCTAAAAAAGCTCCCAAAATCGATCGACACAGCATACAACAATATCATGCTCCGTATCGGGGAAGGCGGCGAGCCGGATAAGAAGTTTGCCTTGAAGATATTGTCGTGGATTTTCTATGTTGCGGATAACACGTGGCCACTACGAATGGAAGAGCTTCAAAGCTTGTTGGTCACGGAGAAAGGTGACCGCGACCTTCGAGATGATGAGTTGTCGTTACCAGCCGACATTATTACCGTGTGCCAAAGTCTCGTCGTCTTCGATAAGGATTCGGGATTGGTTCGCTTTACTCATTTCTCTGTGTACGAATTCATGCAAAAGTACCCGGAACGTCTGCCGATATCTGAAATGGCAAAGACATGTCTGACGTATCTTTTGTTCGACGAGTTTGAGAAAGGGATCTCTCGGGGCTGGGACAACATGGAGGCACGCCAGAGTAGGTTCAGGGCAATGTATTATGTGGCTGACACTTGGGACTTGTATGCGAGGAAGGCACAATCCTCTCCTGATGTGAGGGACCTTGTGCTAGAGTTCTTAGCATCCCATCACAAAGTGGAAGCGATGTCCCAAATGCGTAATCGTGGGTGGCCATCCATGGACCCTCCTCTCAATGGTGTGACTCTCCTTCATCGTCTTGTCACAAACGGACTAGACACGATTTGTAGCTATATTGTAGTCGGAAGGCAAAGTGGAATTGATAAGTATGTCCCTTGTTTACCGTTCGACGCTAAGTGGCGTTAGAATTTTGTCACACATTCCGATCTTGAATTCAACTTGGGAAGCGCAGACAGATGTCGCGGCAAGAGATAAGCGGGGTCAGACACCATTGCATTATGCCGTGAAACTGAGACAGTCGGAAATAGTGGCGACGTTGGTGAGTGCGGGTGCGAACAATGTAAAGGACAATGATGGAGTGACAGCATTGCATTATGCAGTGAAATATGCACAATGGGAAGAAGTCACGACATTGTTGGGTGCGGGTGCGGACATCATTGCCAAGGACAATGACGGAATGACAGCATTGCATTATGCCGTGAAATTTGGTCATTCGGATATAGTGATGGCACTGGTGGGTTCGGGTGCGAACAATGTAAAGGACAATGACGGAATGACAGCATTGCATTATGCGGCGAGATATGGACGGTGGGAAGCGGCGACGGCACTGTTGGGTGCAGGTGCGGACATCATTGCAAAGGACAATGACGGATTGACAGCACTGCATTATGCAGCGAAAGATGGTAAGCGGAAAGTGGTGAAGGCGTTGGTGGGTGCAGGTGCAGACAATGTAAGGGGCGGCAAGGACGGAATGACAGCATTGCATTATGCGGCGCAATATGGACGGTGGAAAGTCGTGAAGGCATTGGTGGCTGCGGGTGTGGACATTAATGCAAAGGAAAATGACGGTTGGACGGTATTGCATTATGCTGCTTCGCACAACCGAAAGGACATCGTTGAATTGCTCGCTGGTGTTGAACTCAAAGGGGCACGACGCGCTAGTGAGATGACCACCGAACTTGAAACTCAAAGTGAGAAATCCCGGCCAGTTCAAATGAGCCCCATAACTCTTTCACTCAACGACGTCCAGACAGAAGCCGATCTTCTCTCGAAACTTGCATCACATTACCCTACCGATTTTATTTTTCCGAGATTGTTAGGATCGGCATTCTGGAATGAAAAGAAGTATTCTCAAGCAATTTCTTTTTATGAGAAAAGTATTCAGCTCGATCCTTCAAATGCCACTGCCGTTCGCGTTGATCAAATCCATCTGACCAATGTGATTTGCAGTAAATGCAAGAATGAGATATTCGGCATTTTCTATTCCTGTACGGAATGTTACGACTTCGACTTATGCCTCAATTGCTACTCCAAACCATACCGATATAGGCATTCGCCAGAATCGAGCCACGAATTTTTAAGGATTCCAAGTGAAGGCTGGAGCCTAAGTTCGATCGCTGCAAATGACGGACAGTTAGCATAGGGTGGAGGTTGAACGGCAAAGCGTGGATTGTTATGTATTAAATTAAGGGGAGGACTTATTGTTATGACACGATTTACATGTAACCGATTGATCATGTAGGATGTATTCCATGAAGATATGCATATTGTAGTGGAGTTACTCGTCAGTTCATTTTTACAATTGAAATAATCATTTCGCTAGGGAAATCATAAGTCTTTTCTGTTGGGACCACACAGTTCTCGCGTTGGCAAGACTAACCCGTCGATGGTGGTATCTGACGGTTTCTAACGTCCTGAAAGGATGTGGGCTGAGCAGACCGGGAGCTATTCATTCATTGGCTGAAATGAACGTGGACGCGATTTCAATTAGCCTAATGGCGACGGCGACGGAGCTCGCAGATCCTAGGCTAGATTTCAATTTCCTCCGCCAAAATTCACCCTTGGCCCAACGACCCACGCGCCATTGGCAACACTCAGAAGCCCGTTCTCGTTCTCGTTGGCAACCATCTTCCAGCCATCCATCCATCGTCAGGACAACGTAACATGTCCTTCCTCTTGAACCCTGTCTCCTTCACGATTCCCAACAAGTTCAATCCTCTTGCCACTACCTCCGCCACGTCTTTAGTCGACCACCTCCCCATTGGAAGCGAAGCCAATTGTCTATTGCTCAATGGCTGTGATCCCCGTAAGATTCTGTATACTCTCTACGCTGAGGAAAACAATGGTAACACCCTCTCTTCCATCAACTAACCGTAAGCATTTCCACGGCGGTACGACCTGACTTGTTGTGAAGAGGAACCTGCCGTTCTTGGTAATCCAAGTTGTCCACAAAAGTTCTAATGTTAGCGCGCAACATTCTACTCTTCACACTCTTGCTCGACAACGGTGGAAAAAGCGTGAATCCCAAAATCTGGAATATCTTCCACGACTTTTACATTCCCTCCGACGCGTTCAGCCTTGTTCGCAATCAATCCGCGAAACTCGTGCTTCTCTCTTCCAACCTCGAATCCTGGAACAACAGTCCATACGGCCAGATTCTGCACATTCTCGATACTGAAACGCTCCAAAAAGTCAACGCGATTTGGACTAAATACGCCAACGCTTCCAATTCAAAGGGCGAAATTCACAAACACTTTCGCGAGGCCATCGAGAAAATTGTCAGAGAACATTATACTGAAAGTGATAAACCTCATCATGAATCGATTCCCTCTCTCACAAGATCATTCGGTCTTCTATCTGTCAATTCGATCCACGTTTCCAGTCTTCTCATGCAACAATTCTGGGCAACAGGTGTTACTGACAAAAGAGATCTTCCCACAGATCCAATCTGTAATCCTTTGTTTGTGTTCTCGGCAGTTGCTGGTGATAAGTTCGTTCTGAACTGGAAAATGACACCATTGGCAATCTTCCATTTTGTACACGTTGCCCAGCAATTTTATCAAAGCTCCAGAAAAGTTGAAGACTTCGCTACGGAAGTCTTAAACTCGGCTAAGAAACAGTTTGAAGAATGGTCCAATGCATTCATAACAAGTACGAAACAGGATTGTAGTGGTATTATCCTACGATTTGTTGTTGCAGATCCAATTGCCTTGTCTTTCGCACTTCAGCAACGAACGTCGTCTAACCTACCTAAACCGTTTATCAACTACTCTGCTCTTTGGTCAGGAACCGAACTCGTCTTCGACGCCATCGATGAACGACAAATGCCAATTAAATTCAATGTCATCGACTCATCAACACTCTGTGACCACATCGGTGCCATCAACATTCTAATCGCTACAATCCCTCTAATGCAGCAATCTCCAGCGTCCACGATTCAAATGGAACTCACAACTCGCCCCTGGTCCGAAGAGACCATGCTTCTCCACCAACTTCTCCTTACCGACCCAACATTCATGTGCATCCTCCTTAATATCGCCCCGCTTCCCTACCTAACAGGAATCACAACACGCGGTTTACTTCAAGACACACCCACCCTATTCGATTTCTCCGGTGCACGTCCCGCCAATGCCCTCGAACGGATAATCTGGAAACGTCCCTGCTCGGGAGATTCTCTTATCACTGAACAGACGAAATTATCATTCGATCCAGATGATTTTGTTAAGGTGCTCATGTCGATTTATACAGAGATGTTTGTTAATGTGCAACAATATGGAAGTCCACAAGGAACTACAAAACCACATCATTATACACCTGCAGGTTTTGCAGCGTTACTTGCTTTCCTGAAACCTCGCATCGCGGTGAATTGGGTACATGTAATGAATTTATTCATTGGCAGGCTTGGAACCGAACCTCCCGTCTCTGCAAAACGTCTCTCTGCGGATATAATGCAACAACTAGACTTCTTCGGAGTACTCACAACGACAATCTTTTCACCAAGTAGATTTCGTCTCGAAGCCTCCGACTTATCTGGCACGGGCGTACTAAGTCTTCCAACTCCACCAGAGACAACAATTGTTGTTCTCAGTGTCCCTCGACATCTTGTTCAGCCAATATACCAGAAAGTCCAATCGACCGATATGCAATGTGATTTCGTAATCACACTTTATTATGATGATGGATCATACCATATCTATTCCTCTCCTATGCCAGTGTTCGGTAGCTTACAAATGGACGCGAATGGACAGACCTGTCATATCGAAACGGATATGGCTGGATGGAACGGTTCGTCTGATGTACACTTTTGTCTCAGTATCAAAACACGATCCCTCTTGGATACGCTGGAGGCGCCAGGACGCAAATTCTTGTCTCTCAATCTACGTGGAAATGCAAAGAAAATATTTCGCAACGAGTATGGTACCGATCTCCAGATTTTCAAGGCAGCTCTCTGTGATGAAACCAAGATCCGACTCGTAAGTTATATTTCCCGACACCACCCAACACCAGTTGTCACTACACTTTCTCCCGAACACCGCGGCACATCTCCGACAAACGGTTCCTCTACCGATTCACCCGAGACGATTACTCCGGACGGAAGGGTATCACTGAGTCCTCCAAAGTTGGGTGTAAAGAACGCAAAAGCAATTCTTACAAGACGTGTCACCCTCCTAACCGAATCGGATCTTCAAATTCTCGGCGCAAATGCAACAGTCTCCTTAACACAGACATCTCCCTGCACCGTCACACTAACATATGGTTCATCAGCGCGTCTCTGCCAATTCCCGTATCCCGTGAACGGACAAGCATCCACAGTCAGGGTAGCCAGGAGATCAGGATGGATAGAAGTGTCGGTCCCTCTCACCATTCCCAAAAAACAACCTTACGGAGGCTACTCTAACGGCCCGATTCCTCTCGTACACACTGCCAATTCTCAACTATGCAGTTGGAATCTCCCGACCATCAACTTCAATCGCCTCCCATGCATCGATATGGGGCAAAATCTTCAATGGATATATGACCATCTCCTTCATGTCATTTCCGACGAAGACGAGCCAGATCTTGATAATCCACCTCTCCACCTCGAAACCAAAATTATTTTCAGCGCTTTCGTTGGCAACGTCGTTGGCCTTTCTAGTCCGAAAGAGCGAATCCTCGGAATTTCTGTCGACGGTCAACTACAAGTGATATTCTTCATCATGGGTGTATATATGGATTCTGCATCACATAGTGTGGTTGTGGATGCTTATTGCTTCGAAGTTACACCTGAACATAGAGCGACTCGTTCTAAACTTCCGCAAGACCAAAGACTCGACATCAAAGATCTTGATGTGCACCCTGGCCTCCTGAAAGTCTGGAAGTCGGCGTTGCCCGCCATGATTGAACGTTGTCGAGATTGGCAACATACGGAGACATGTGAGTTCAAAACTGATATTGCTGGAGCAGAAATGCGGTGGATGTGTTCGTGTGGCATGGGTAAAGTACAACCGGGTTTCTTGGCGGTCAAAGAATGGGAGGAGTTTGCATCGAAAGTTGTGAGATGTGCGGTATCGCTATTGTTGCCTGAACCCTTCATCGAGCAAACAAGACATCAATTGTTGAATCGATATGAGCAAGTTGTTAAGAAGATTCAGCAGGATATTTCGGACAACAAAGATTGCTCTGCGTGTGGCTCAAAGGGAAAGACTAAAAAGTGTGGCAAATGCGGCAAGGTGTATTACTGTGGACGAGAATGTCAGAGGAGGCATTGGAAATGGCATAAATCGGAGTGTCCTTAAGCATCTACAGTTTTGTTTTTCATTCATCAGTTTCTGTCAGAACCATTCTTAGGAGAGTTTACTCCGAGTTTATGCAGTTTATGCAGCTTTAATAGATTATCACGTAGACACGATCGGTTGCCAATTTCTCATAATATGCCCAAGTCAACGCCGAATCCGTCTCGGCTGGTGATCTACTGTCCACATCTGACGACGATCCCGTACGTTAGCCGTATGGGGATTGCAAGGCAGATTGGTTGTGGAAAGATGTAATGCGATGAGAGATTGCTCAAGTGACTACTACTACTAGTTCAAATTTGTTCAATTATCGCCCTCGACTTTACAAAGGGTCTACCTTACTTCGAGTTTGACTTCCAGCTAGCATATATGTACTATATCTCTCAAGGTCCAACCGCCCCATGACTTTCAGCCAGAATCTGGAGTGCGAAAAGACATGCAATCAAATTGAACCCCCATACCCCAACCTTCGCAACCACAATCGCTCCAAACGAAGACCACCTACTCTGCATCACAGCTAGCACGATATGCACCAAGGGATCCATAACGATGCCCAGTACGATGAAAACCTGGGAAGGAAATCTTCCAGTGTGAAAAGTAGTGAGAATTGTAAGCCAGAATAAGATGATGATTAGGGCGAGTGAATGATGTGTGAAGAATGCGATGATTGAAAAGGATGATGAATGGTGGTGAAATTCGAGGTGAGGAAAGTTGGTAGATAGCCAGATATCAAATTGTCTCTGCAAGTCTCTCTGG
>Ga0335073_10001687_pt1 | contig 29727 bp, 32 predicted proteins | sample Lox_Sample_22_FD_207093 | JGI IMG/M metagenome (GOLD analysis project Ga0335073, IMG submission 207093) | Soil microbial communities from Loxahatchee National Wildlife Refuge, Florida, United States - Lox_Sample_2.2 | ecosystem: Environmental > Terrestrial > Soil > Wetlands | place: USA... | reverse complement strand
AAACGTAAAGCATGCCATCGGGTCCGAATTTCGCGCAGTGCGGGCGAACCGGTTTGCCGAGATCGATAATGTGAATGGCGCGACCGGAGGCGATGTCGATGACAGCGACGGTGCTGCCATCCGTGCCGGGCTTGCCCACGCCGGAATTTCCGTAGATGGGGACGTAAGCGAGTTTGCCGTCGGGAGAAGCAATCACTTCGTGTCCGTTGATGTCGACACCAACGACAGCCAGTGTCTTGCGCGAAGAACTGTCAATGATCAGCAAAGTGTGATCGCCTTGATTGGCGACCAAAAGTTTTTGCGCACACAGAAGCGAGGGAAGAAAAAACAGCAACAAGAACAACAGCGATTTCTTCATCGGCTGACTCCGAGAATACTTAGCGATTGCAGTGGAGCGGCAACAGTATAGCGTTGAAAGGAAAAATCGGAAGAGCGGGAGACGCGCGGAAAAAAAAGAGGAGACGAGCGGAGAACGAGAAAAGCGTGCGGATAAAGAATTACCGTCCTCCGGGACAGGGTGAAAAAACGGGAGAAATACAAGGAATAGTGGTTTTTGAGATGTGGTGATACAAGATATAGAGATACCTGCCTACAATACCAGGTCAATTGCCTAAGATTGCGGATGTTTTTAGGACAACTTCCGGAGAGAAGGGCTTGACGGTTTGTACTCCGCGGTGACATAACGGGACCAAGGTTAGCCCGCCAGGAACCCAGCTTTCGAGGGAGCCGCACGGGCCAGAGCATGCCCAGAAGTGGGGCATGACAGAGTCAGGATGGGCGTTCCTCGTGAGCGAATCGCGCGAAGTGATGAACGTACGACAGGCGTCCCAATACCTTGGGATTAGTCCGGATACCCTGTACCGGTACATCACAGAGGGCGAAATACCTGCGTTTAAACTGGGAAATCGTTGGAAACTAAGGAAAACGATCCTGGATAGATGGATGGAACGCAAGATGAACCAAGCGGTGGCACGGCGCCGCTAGGTTTACCGAAGCGTGAGGGAAAGAGGCCGCGATATGTGGTTACTCGGGGGCAAGAAAAACAGGCAACTGGTCGGTCTGGACATCGGATCCAGCTCCATTAAAGCCGTGGAGTTGAAAACGACGAAAGCCGGATACGAACTGGTGAGCTATGGCTTGGAGTCGTTGGCACAAGACACGGTGGTCGACGGAGCGATCATGGACGCGCCGCAAGTGGCCAACGCGATCACGAAGATTTTCGATCTGGAAAAGATTAAGACCAAGAGCGTGGCGACATCGGTATCGGGCCACTCTGTGATCGTGAAGCGAGTGCCGCTGCCGTTGATGACCGAAGAAGAGCTGTACGACCGCATCCCCTCTGAAGCCAGCCAACACATTCCCTTTGACATCGCCGACGTGAACCTGAGCTACCAGTTGCTGGAAGCGATGGATTCGCAGATGGACGTTCTGTTGGTGGCGGTAAAGAAAGACAAGATTTTGAACCACACGAACGTGCTGGCGCAGGCTGGAAAGACGCCAGTGATTGTGGATATCGACGCATTTGGTTTGCAGAACTGCTTCGAAGTGAATTACGAGCCCGATGCCGGACAGACGGTGGCGCTGCTGAATATCGGCGCGAGCGTGATGAACATCAACATCGTGCGCGGCGGCATCCCGCTGTTTACGCGTGACGTCAGCGTCGGCGGGAATCAGTATACAGACGCACTGCAGAAGGAACTGGACTTGAGCTTCGACGATGCGGAACGCCTGAAGAAGGGCGAGACGCTGCCCAGCGTGACCGACGAGCAGAAAGGGCAGATCCTGCGCAGCGTGTCGGACATCCTGACACTGGAAATTCAGAAGACGTTCGACTTCTTCCGAGCCACGGCGAGCGGCGAGAACATTCAACGCATCATGGTGGCCGGAGGGACGGCGCGCGTGCCGGGGTTGGTGGACCTGCTGCGGGAAGAATTTGCAATGCCGGTGGAAGAACTGAATCCGTTCCGCAAGGTGTTAATCAACCCGGGGAAGCACAGTGAAGATCAGATCCGGGAATTGGCGCCAAGGTTGGTGGTCGCGGTGGGATTGGCCCTGAGGAGCTTCGACTAGCCATGATCCGCATAAACTTACTAGGTCAAATGCGGCCCAAAGCCGCACGCAGGCCGGTGGATACCGGGGCGGCAATGCCCGCGGTATTCCTGGGAGCCGGCGCAGTGCTGGGCTGCTTATTCCTGCTGTACTTTTATCACTCCTGGCAGACGCGGTTGAACGATGAGAACAACCGGATCAAACAGCTGACCAGCCAGAAGACGGAGCTGGAGCAAATCAAACTGCAGGTGGAAGCGTTCGAAAAGCAGAAGCAGGTGCTGCAGCAGCGCGTAAGCACCATCGAGCAACTGCAGAAGGACCGCACCGGCGGGCAAGAGTTGCTGGACGAAGTGGCCAACACGGTTTCGCGGGCAGAGAATCTGTGGCTGACGTCGATGACCAAGAAGGGCAACAACGTGACCATGGAAGGCGCGGCGGCGTCGATCAATTCGGTGGCAAACTTCATAACCGCACTGAAGCGCTCCGGCTACTTCCAAAAGATCGAGATTAAAGACACCAAGCAAGACGAGAAGAACGTGGCGGTACAAACGTTCGTGTTCACGATCAATGCGGAAATTGCGCCGAATACACCGGCCACACCGCAGGCAACTCCGGCCAGCGCGCCGGTACAGAGTGCCCCGAAGAACGCGGCACCGGCGAAGAAAGGATAAGAGGAAGCCATGGCGAATCCTTTCCGAGATATGTCGGTGGTCATGCAAGGGCTGGTGGCGATAGCGGTCGCGTTCGTGATCTGCCTTTTGGGATTGTACGTTCCCATGTCACCGGTCGCGCAAGAACGGACGGAGTACGACGCGGCGGTGCAGCAGCGGACCAAGTTGAACCAGGAAGTGATTCAGTTGCAGGTCTACAAACAGCGCTACGGGGAATTGAAACAGCAAATGGACGCGCTGAGCAAGCAGCTGGACACGTTGAAAACCATCGTTCCGGAAGACAAAGATGTCGACGAATTCATCCGGCAGGTACAGGGAGCGGCGAGCGCATCCAACGTGCAACTGCGGCGGTTGACCTCGGGGAATATAGTGGCCAAGGAATTTCACTACGAGATGCCGTTCGAGGCGCAGGCGGATGGGGCGTATTTCAACGTACTGGACTTTTTCAGCCGGTTGAGCCGGCTGTCGCGCATCATCAACGTCGGGGACCTGCAGTTTGACGATCCGAGCGCGGCGAAGGGTGCGAGATACCCGATGCGTCCGGGAGAGACCGTCACCGGCGTGTTCACGATTACGACGTTCTTCACGAAGCCGGCGGATATGACGCCTGCGCCGTCTTCCAACGGGGCCAAGACGGCGGCGAAACCGGCTGGGAAAAAACCGTGAATGGGAATAGGCGAACTATGACTCGATTAAACACATTGCTAATCGGGGTACTGCTGGGGGCAGGCGGGCTGACCGCGCAAGCGCAAACCGCGAGCACCCCGGCAAAACACGCGGCGAAGCCTGCGGCGACGAAAGCCAAGAAGACGACACCGGCGCCGGCGTCGGCGAGCGAACCGGCTGAGTCGGAGGCGAAAGTAGCGCGGCGCGATCCGTTTGAGTCGTTAACCGCGCGGCAGGACCAAGCCTCTAAGATTGCGGCGAACCTACCGCCAGGAAAAGCGGGATTGCAAGTGGCGTCGCTGCGGCTGGACGGAATTGTGAAATCGCCGAACGGGATGATTGCGGTGGTGACGAATCCACAACAGAGAACGTATTTTCTTCGCGAGGGTGACCAGTTGTACGACGGAAAAGTGGACAAGATAGCTTTGGATGGGGTGTCGTTCGACGAGGTGGGCAAGGACGCATTCGGGAAGCCCGTCGAACGGCAAGTGAATAAGAGAATCTACTCCAGTGCAGGAGAACAGCAATGACGACGAACTGGCGGGCCGTAAGGTGTGGCTGCCTGATATTGACGAGCGTGATGCTGGGCGGGACCCCGGCGTACGTTCGAGGGCAGGAGTCCGCTGGCGCCAACACGACCGCAGCGGTGATCTCCAGCGTGGCCATCACGCAGGATACGCAGCGGGCGGCGATACGCGTAGAGGGGGCGGGACGCCTCGAGGTACGCGCCGCACGGCTGCAGAATCCGGAGCGGCTGGTGCTGGACTTTTCTGGAGCGCGGCTGAACGTGCAGAAGACGTCGATACCCGGAGTGTCGGCGCCGGTGCGCAGCATACGCCTGGGGCAATACCGGCCGGACGTGGCGCGTGTGGTGATTGACTTGACGGCTTCGCGACCGTACCAGATTGCGCATGAAGGCGATGCGGTGGTGGTGTACCTGCAAGTACAGCCGGCCGACCCGAATACGCCGACCGCGATCGACGCATCCACAAAAGATAGCAATTCCAAGAGCCAGAAGGCTTCGGTGCTTCCGGTGAGCACATCGAATGCTGCCGCCTCTCATTTTGCATTGCCCAACGAACTGACGCAGCCGGCAGCCAAGCTGGCGACGACGTCCGCCGCGGCGGCGCAACCGGCTACGAATGAGAGCGCCCAGGAAGCCGCGCAACAGGCTATGCAACAGGCCGCAACGGCTGCTTCCACCGTTGCCGCGCAACAGGGCGCCAGTGCATCGCCTTCCGTGTCCGGAGGCAAATACACCGGTGAGCCGATTTCAGTGAACTTGAAGGACGTGGACCTGAAAGATTTCTTCCGGTTGATCCACGAAATCAGCGGACTGAACGTGGTACTCGACCCGAACGTCAAGGGTACTTTGACGATCGTGCTGGACGAAGTGCCATGGGACCAGGCTCTGGACATCGTGCTGGTAAACAACGGACTGGATAAGCAATTGAATGGCAACGTGCTGCGCATCGCCACCAAGGACACGCTGAAGAAGGAAGCAGAGACGGCGCGCGACCTGCAGAAGGCGCAAGCGGAAGCAGTGGCACCGGTGACGGTGACGCGCGTGCTCAGCTATGCCAAGGCCTCCACGGTGAGAGACACGTTAAAGAAGTTCCTCTCGGCACGCGGCGATATTTTCTCGGATGACCGCTCGAACCAGTTGATCATTCGCGATATTCCGTCGAACCTGCCGGTACTGGATAACCTGATCCGCCAGTTGGACCGCAAATCGCAGCAAGTGGAAATCGAAGCACGCGTCGTGCAGGCCACGCGTTCGTTTAGCCAGGACATCGGTGTGCAGTGGGGCTTTGCGGGCTCGACGGACAGCGGGAGAACGATCTTCGGTGGTAACCCCAACGTGGGCATCAGCCCGACGACCACGGGATCGGGACTGCCGCAACCTCCACTCATCGGAACACCGGTGGCGCCCTCAGGGAGCACGGGCGCAACGGGCGGACTGCCTTTCAACGTGAACCTGCCTGCGGGAGCGCCGACCAGCGGTGCATTCTTCGGTCACCGTTCGCCGAACTTTGCGGTAGACCTGTACATCAGCGCGGCGGAAGCGAAGGGCGTGGGCAAACTGCTGTCGAAGCCAAAAATTATCACGCAAAACAACGAAAAGGCCATCGTCAAGCAAGGTACGAAGATTCCAATCCAGACGACCATCAACAACACGATTTCCGTGCAGTACATTGACGCGGTGTTGCAGTTGGAAGTGACCCCGCAGATTACCGCGGAAGGCACGGTGTTCATGGATGTGCTGGTAGAGAACACCCAGATCGATAACGGTATCCCGCGCGTGCAGGGTATTCCGGCGTTGGATACGCAGTCGGCGCAAACCAAGGTACTGGTGGCGGATGGCGGGACGGTAGTGATTGGCGGCATCATCGTGACGCAGCAGCAGAACAGCGTCACGCAGGTGCCGTACATTGGCAGCATCCCGGTGATCGGCTACCTGTTCAAGGAACGTTCGGTGAACATCACCTCCTCGGAGTTGCTGTTCTTCCTGACGCCGCGAATCATCCCTGGCTAAGGCCAAGGCCCTTCGTAAGTCAACAAGCTTCAGGTAAACTGGAATCGAGGAGACGCGGGTCTCCTCGATTTTTTTTATGAACGACAGCTACGCACAGAGGCGAAAGAAAGTTGTCCGGCAGCTTAAGCGGCGGGAGTTGGATTGCCTGCTGGTGACGCACCCGGCGAACTGGTATTACCTGACCGATTTTACCGGGGAGTCTGGAGTGCTGGCGGTTAGCCGCGGACGCACCACGTTGATTACTGACGGACGCTTTACGACCCAGGCGAAAGAAGAATCACCCGGGATCCAATTGCGTTTGCAGAATGGGGCGCTGTACTCCTGCGTCGGGGAATGGCTGAAACAGTCGGGCATCCGGCGCGTGGGCTTCGACCCGGAGCAATGGACCGTGGCGCAATTGGGCGCGCTAAAGAAGGCCAGCGGCGCCAAATGCAGGACTAGAGAAGCCGGGGGGATCGTAGAGTCGCTACGGAGCCGGAAAGACGCGCAGGAACTGGCGGTAATGCGCAAAGCGGCTACCCTGGCAGGGGAAGTGTTGCAAGGCGCACTGAAGCTATTGAAGCCGGGGGTGCGTGAGAGCGAAGTGGCGGCCGAAATTGAGTACCAGATGAAGAGGCGTGGCGCGAGCGGACCGTCGTTTGAGACGATTGTGGCATTCGGGGAGCGCAGCGCGCTGCCGCACGCGCGACCTAGCGGCAAACGCTTGAGGAAAAATGAGTTGGTGGTGCTAGACCTGGGTGTTATACTCGGCCACTATTGCAGCGATATTACGCGCACAGTGTATGTGGGGCGGGTCCCGCAGCGGATCCGGGAGTGGTATCGCGCGGTAGAAGAAGCCAATCAAGCGGCCACCGCCGCGGTTCGGGCAGGAATCACGTGCGGGGAAGTGGATGCCGCAGCGCGGGACGTGCTGAAGAAGCACGGAATGGACCAGCACTTCGTGCACAGCACGGGACACGGGTTAGGGCTGGAAGTGCACGAGACGCCGCGAATAGCGAGGGGCCAGGCGATTCGACTTGTGCCGGGAAATGTGATTACCATAGAACCTGGTGTGTATGTCGAAGGTGTCGGTGGCATTCGCATAGAAGATGATGTAGCGGTTGGGGTAAAGGGCAGGGAAGTATTGACCCGCGTCAGGCGGGATCTCATTGAAATCTAAAAAACAGGCATGAAACGGAAAAAGCCGTCGAAAACGACTGGAACTGGAAGTGAAGCTTTTGCAAACCCGGAAATCGGGCAGATCGAGCAATTGCTGCGGTTCATGAGCGAGCACAACCTCGAAGAATTCGAATACTCCCGTGGAGATTTGCGCATCCGGCTGAAGAAGCCGGGAAGCAACATGGTTCTGGCAGCGCGGCCTGCGGCGGAGATCATCGTGCCGGGGGCAGTGCCGACAGCAGCGGCGTCGCCAGCGGGTGCGACAGGTGGGAGCAGTCCGAGCGGCACCGCCGCGGAGGCGGATTTGCGCGGGGGCGAGGACCTGTTCCTGGTGAAATCGCCGATCGTGGGGACCTTCTATGGCTCGCCGAGCCCGGGGTCGGAAGCGTTCGTGAAAGTAGGCAGCTATGTGGAAGCGGGACAGACGCTATGCATCGTCGAGGCCATGAAGCTGATGAACGAAATTGAATCGGAAACCAGCGGAGAAGTACTGCGCATCTTCGCGGAAAACGGGCAACCCGTGGAGTACGGACAGCCGCTGTTTGGCATCCGCCCAAGCCGGAAACGGTAAGCGGCCCATCCAGATATGTTCCAAAAGATACTTGTAGCCAATCGCGGGGAGATTGCCCTGCGGGTCATCTGTGCGTGTAAAGAGTTGGGCATCGCGACCGTGGCGGTGTATTCGGAGGCGGACCGCAACGCCTTGCACGTGCGCTTTGCCGATGAGGCGGTGTGCATCGGGCCGCCGCGCAGCAGTGAAAGCTATCTAAACATCCCGCACGTGATCAGCGCAGCCGAAATCACTAATGTGGATGCCATCCATCCGGGATACGGTTTCCTGTCTGAGAATGCCAACTTTGCGAAGGTGTGCGAAGCGTCGGAGATCACGTTCATCGGGCCCAAGCCTGAAGTGATCGAAATGATGGGCGAAAAAGACCGCGCGCGACGGGAAATGAAAACCGCGGGGTTGGCCACGATTCCGGGCAGCGAGGGAGTGGTAGAGGGAGAAGAAAACCTCGGCAAAGAGGCGAAACGCATCGGGTACCCGTTGATTTTGAAGGCGGCTGCAGGCGGCGGCGGGCGCGGCATGCGTGTGGTGCGGAACGCGGAAGAGTTGTTAAACGCGTACCAGACTGCACGAAGCGAGGCGCAGCAGGCGTTTGGCACTCCTGATGTGTACATGGAGAAGTTTCTGGAGCATCCGCGGCACATCGAGTTTCAGGTGCTGGGCGATCAGCACGGGAAAGTGATTCACCTGGGCGAACGCGAATGCACGATCCAGCGGCGGCACCAGAAATTGCTAGAAGAGTCGCCTTCTCCGGCTTTTGATGCGAAGCGTCGAAAAGAGTTGGGGGCTAAAGTGGTGAAGGCCATGGAGGAGATTGGCTACACCAACGCGGGAACGATTGAGTTCCTGATGGATCAGGATGGATCGATTTACTTCATTGAGATGAATACGCGCATTCAGGTGGAACATCCGGTGACGGAGTTTGTGACCGGGGTGGACCTGGTGAAGGCGCAGATTCGCATCGCCGCGGGGGAACGGCTGGAAACTGCTGCGGGAGAAATGAGCTTTACCGGCCATGCCATCGAGTGCCGTATCAACGCCGAGGACCCGGAGACGTTTGTGCCGTCGGCGGGGCGCATCACCACGTTCCAGGCGCCGGGAGGAACGGGCGTGCGTGTGGACTCCGCGGCTTATTCCGATGCGGTGATTCCGCCGTACTACGATTCCATGGTGGCGAAACTGGTGGTGAAGGGCCGCGATCGTAGCGAAGCCATAAGCCGGATGAAGCGGGCGCTGGAAATGTTTGTGATCGAGGGGATCAAGACGTCAATTCCGCTGCACCGGCGGATTGTGGCGCATCCGGATTTCGCGGCGGGAAAACTGGATACACACTTCATCGAAAAGCTGCTGGGCAACGGAAAATAAGAGCAATGTTTAGTTGAACAGCCGACCGCGTGCATTCTAGGAAGGTAATCTTCGATGTTACCAATACTAACACTCGGTGCATAAAGGGCACGGACAGTTCTACAGGTCGTCGTCTGGATAGCCCTGATGGAGGCAGTTTCTCCGAGGAACGATTGACAGTGCTGGCCTGATCGAATGACAATCCTCATCAAGAACCCTCACTTTTGAGGACTAACAGTGCGACTCCCCGCCGTTGCTTTACTTATTCTTATTTTGCCTTGTATCGCAAAGTCGGCTGGCATCACGGATGAACGCGTATCCATGTCCCAAAAAATGGCAGATGCCATGGTTCAATCCGGAGTGCACAACCTGTACGTTCCCGATTTTTGCGACAGCAATTCCCAGCCTATCGGTCCGGGTGGGTATTTCGCGGCCATTTTTTCGGTTCTGCTTCAGAAGCATGCCAACGGCCTCAACGTCTTAAGCCGTGTTGCAGCCCATAGTTTTCTGCTTAAAAACCAGTGGACTGATTGCGACCTCGGTAAGACAGAGGTTTTAGGAAAATTTGCTGCAGCCCTGGGTGCGGATGCCATTCTCACCGGTGGTGTCACGCCAGAGAAGAACTATTTCTTCGTCGATCTGATCCTGCGCGACGCATCTGGCAAAGCCCGGATTCACTGGGTTTATCAGGAGCCCTATACTCCTTACACACTCGGTGCGTTTCCTGCCTCGGTGTCTGCGACTGGATGGCCCTTCTATTTCCCCGCATTGGACGGGGTGACCTATCCCAAGCCCACAAAATTGCAACATCCGCTGAATCCTCCGGACAAACTCGGTGTGGTCGTCGTTTCCATACTGGTCACCACCGACGGCAAGGTTGACCAAGCACGCGTCGTCCAGAAGCTCGATGCCGGCGATGATGGCGATTGCCTGAAATCGCTGAAGAAATGGCACTTTGAACCTGCCAAGGACTCCGAAGGCACGGCTGTCCCGGTCCGCATCGCCGTCTATTTTCGTTTCCGGGGAAGAGCCCTCACCATGCCTCCTGCGCAAATGCAATATCCCGAGGACCAAATACCTCAACAATGAGCCACCAGTTGGTTGGGGACAGACGGGCGTTTCCTTGAACGGTCGAGTCGCCGCTTTTTCCCAGGCGGTTCAGGTTCGCCCAGGGGGAACGATGTGAGTAGGTTGTAGCATAATCGTCCTGTTCTTGACTGGGCGTTGCGGCCCGCGCGACTGTTGGAAACTCAATCGGAGACATACTCGGTGCAGATCTGTGACGATTGCGCAAGAACCGGGTCGCTCGCTGATCAATTGTACGGATTCAGCAGGTCCTTGGGGCTCGACCCCGTCTACACCATTGCGGCGGTAATCTGCGCTGCAGTGCCCACGGCCAAGACGGCCTACATCCTTGGGGGAGAATATCACTGCGAGGAAATGATGGTGGCATCGACTGTCTCGATGACAACTCTGGCTTCCATTATCTCCCTGGTGGTCTGGCTCTATGGACTATCCGGACTTGCAACGCGCATCGCGTCCCGATAAGGACTGGAAACGGGGTGGCCTAAAATGTCGGGGCGATTTTATCTTGCGGCTGGATGGAAGCGCGGCGGCCAGAATTTGAGGTCAACTTGGGAAGAATAAATTCCTGGAGAACGTTGACTGCCGCGGTCTCGCCGAGGCGAACCAGTCCGATGGACAAAGCCAAGCCGGCACCATGACGGTCCTGCGCTGGATAATAGGTATAAGCAATCCCGCCAGCAGCCAAATTTCCGAGGATGTTGGAGTAATTCGGTTGCCACTGGCCGTTGTCGCCTTTGCAGAAAACCGAGCTACCCAGGGCATAGAGCAAGCGTGATGTCTTGGAGCCGGTGCCCTTGTAAAAATAGCGAGGATCTTGTTTCAGCAGGGTCGGAAACACGGCACCGCCGAGGTACGTACCGGTGAACACGTCCGCGTAGGACGCGCCATAGCGTTTTGCGTAGCCTTGTGCGCCCTGCCCGTATCCTTCCCAGCGATTGGTGGCCTGGTTCACGCCAGCGAGCATGCCTACCGCAACGAAAGTCATGGGATCCATCGAAGATTTGAGAGCGAGTTTAAATTTGAGCCTCGGTGTGAGCGGAGCGGCATTTGGCACGTAGCTAACGTAGAAATTAGGAATGACGCCCAACACCCGCTGCTTTTGCTCCACAGCCATTTGTGCTTCCGCGAGTTGATCCGGCGGGAGCCCGACGCGGACTTCAGTAACCTGCGTGGGAATGGCCAAAGCAATTTGCGGCACCACGAAGGTTTCCTGGGCTTTCAAACTGCCGGAGACAGTTTGGGTGGTCAGGCCCTCGGAAGTGATGGTAATTTGGAAGGGGCCGGGTGGCACGTTGAAAAAGTAGAACTGCCCGTCTTCGTCGGTCTGAACCTGTTGGCTCTGGGACGTGTCAGCGGACGTGAGCTTGGCCGAGGCACCGGTGATCGCGGTGCCCGATTGGTCGACAACTTTGCCGTGAATCATCCCAAAGGTTTGCGGATTTGTCTGCTGCGTCGCAGTCTGGGACGCATCGCCAGGCGGGGTGCTCGACTGTTGGGCACGAGTCAAGAGAGGGAGAGCGAAAAGCACAATTCCGAGGCTCCAAGGGAGCGCCCTCCAACCGAAACACTTCGCGCCGCGCTTAATTTTGCCGCGGGTCATACAGGTTCCTAGCTCTTTCTTGGCGTTCTATCTAACCACTTCGATGCCGACATGTTAAGTCCGGACACATTATAAAAACGGGTGGTACTAGAACTTAAGCCTGGCGACTTCTGGCCTAATAGGGACCCCATGTCCGCGTGTCGATTTGGCGGCTTCTGTTTCGTCTAGCTAGTGAAGCAAGGCAAATGCCAAGGGATTGGGCGGATAAGCGAGAATGGAACGCCAGGCTTCATTAAGGAGTAGACGCCATGAAAACCAACACGTTGCTCACTGCTTGCGTAGTATTTGCATTGGGCGTGTCGACTGAATGTGCGTGCAAGGTTGTGGCAAAAATTTTCCAACTTGTTTGTCTGGTTGGTCTTTTCGCGTCGAACTGCACGGCGGGCGTTTCCAGGTACACGTGGCCGGTGTCTACCGTGCTGGCACTTGCGCGCACCGCCATTTGGGATGGAAGAGTGGTCGCGTTCACTGTGCTGCATGTCGCGATGTGGTTCGCGAAGATTTTTGTGTTAGCGGCGGTGCTTGGCGGCTAGACAGAGTGAAAGAGAATGGGCTTCGGCGGGCGAGATTGGTTAGAATTTCGGTGGCTTTTTCGGGGTAAGTGTCGAAATAGAGTTCGCCAAAGCGTCAGAGTTATAGGCGAGCACAGTGCGCGCACAAACAAACTAAAGGAAAAAACATGCAATATGCCCTGCTGATCTACGAATCACCAGAAGCGTTCGCGATGCGGAAGAACGACGACAACGACCCGTATTTGGGGGCTTGGCGCGCGTACTATCGAGCGATGGTCGAGGCCGGAGTGTATGTGGGAGGCGATCCGCTGGAGTTGCCGGAAACGGGCACGACCGTGCGGGTGAAGGAAGGGAAACGGGGAGTGCAGGATGGCCCGTTTGCCGACACCAAGGAACAGTTGGCGGGAATTGCCATTCTCGAGCTGCCCACGCTCGACGCGGCACTCGAATGGGCGGCACGCTGTCCGGCGTCCGCGCTGGGAGCGGTGGAAGTGCGGCCACTTGCGCCAAATGCGAAGCGTCGGATTACGGAATGAATGAAAGCAGCCGGGAGGATGCACATCGCGCGATAGAACGAGTGGCGCGCGAGTCCTACGGGCGGCTGGTGGCTTATCTTTGCGCACACACGCACGATCTGGGCAGTGCCGAGGACGCGCTCAGTGAGGCACTAATGGCGGCGCTGAACGCGTGGCCGCGCGGCGGTGTGCCGGAAAAACCGGAAGCTTGGCTGCTGACGGCGGCGCGACACGCGTACATCGATCGGGTGCGTCATCAGAAGGTGGCCGTGGCAAACGAACCCACTCTGGTGCTGCTCCGTGAAAATCGGAGGGAAGAGTTGTCGCCGGAATTTCCGGACGAACGGTTGAAGCTGTTGTTTGTGTGCGCGCACCCGGCGATCGACCCGGCGATACACACGCCGCTGATGATGCAAACGGTGTTGGGCCTGGATGCCGCGCGCATCGCGCCAGCCTTCCTGGTGTCCCCAACGACGATGGGACAACGGTTGGTGCGCGCGAAAACCAAGATCCGCGACGCAGGCATTCCGTTCGAAGTGCCGCCCGAAAGGGAATTGCCGCAGCGCCTGGAAGCAGTGCTGGAAGCGATCTATGCCGCGTTCGGGATTGGTTGGGACGATACGGATGGCGTGGATCAAACAGGACGTGAGTTGGCGGAGGAAGCGATCTGGCTGGCGCGGGTGTTGACGCAACTGATGCCGAAAGAGCCAGAGGTGCGCGGATTATTGGCGCTGATGCTGCATTGCGAAGCACGGCGCAGCGCGCGACGAGGGCCTCGGGGGGAATATGTTCCGCTGACGGAGCAAGATCCCGGACGGTGGTCGATGGCGCTTATCGAAGAAGCGGAACGACATTTGGCCGAAGCGTCGCAGGAGCGTCGCCCAGGCCGGTTTCAACTGGAGGCAGCGATTCAGTCGGTGCACGCGGAACGCGCACGAAGCGGCCGCACGGAATGGGCTGCGATCGCGCTGTTTTATGAGCAACTGGTGCGTATCTCTGCCACGATTGGTACGCGGACCGGGTATGCGGCAGCGCTGGCCGAAGCGAGAGGGGCGGAAATTGGGTTGGCGGCGCTGGAGAGAATCGACCCGGCCGCAGTGGGCGCCTATCAGCCCTATTGGGCTGTGCGTGCCCACCTGTTGCAGCAGCTTGGAAGAGTGCAGGAAGCTCGGGACGCGTTCCAACGGGCGATAGGTCTGGCTGAAGACCCTGCAGTGCGGCGGTTCTTGCTCGAGCGACGAGGCTAATTTCTCCCAATTTTCTTTGTGATTGCTGTCGAAATGCACCCTCCTGGCTCGTCACCCCAATAGAGGCGGACACCCTGCGAGCCGTCCGGAGGCGAACGATGTGCCCATTTTGTTGGGAGGGCGTGGGATTAGCGGTGGCGTACATTGTCTCGACGGGCGGCTTAGCGGCGTTGGCGGTGAAGGTGTCGGCGACACGAAGGAAAAATGACGAAGATACGCCGAAATCGGGCGAAAGGAGCAAGGACCATGGCAACGAGCAAGATCGCGATTCCTAAGGTGGTGTCGAGGGAGGAATGGCTGGCGGCGCGCCGGGAGTTGCTGGCGAGGGAGAAGCGGTTGACGCGCGAGTACGATGCAGTGTGCAGCCAGCGGCGGGAACTGCCGTGGGTGAAAGTGGAGACGGATTATGTGTTCGATGGACCCAAGGGCAAGGAGCGGCTCGCGGACTTGTTTCAAGGGCGCAGCCAGCTGATCGTGAAGCACTTCATGTTCGGGCCAGGATGGCAAGAAGGGTGCGTGGGGTGCTCGTTCGGGTCGGACCATGTTGGGGGTACGTTAGTTCACCTGGAGCATCACGACGTAACGTTTGTGGCAGTGTCGCGCGCGCCGTTTGCGGAGCTCGAAGCGTTTCGCAAGCGAATGGGTTGGCAGTTCCATTGGGTGTCGTCGTTTGAGAGTGATTTCAACTACGACTATCACGTGTCTTTTAGGGAAGAGGAAGTGGCGCAGGGGAAAGCGTTCCACAATTTCGAGGTACGCGAATTGCAGTACAAGGTCGAGGAAACGGCTGGGTTAAGCGTTTTCTACAAAGATGCTGCCGGGGACATTTTTCATACGTATTCGTGTCATGCGCGCGGCGACGAAGGCGGCTTGACGACATATTTTTATCTGGACCTGACGCCCAAGGGCCGCGATGAGAACGGTCCGACGTTTACGCTGGGCGATTGGGTGCATCATCATGACCGCTACGAGGCGGGCGGACATGTGGCGCCGTCGGGACGCTATGTACCGGAAGGCGAGAGCAAGGTGTGATACAGGGGCGCTTAGCGGCGGTTTGCCTGGAGTAAAGCGCGGAGGCGGGAACGTTCCTCCAACTCAATATCCACAATTTCAAATGCCACCATTTCCGATCGCGAATCGCGCAAGAACAATTTCGCGTTTAAGCTGCGCAGCCCCGTCTTGATGCGAATCGTGGCGGGCGTGCCGTGGAGGAGATGGTGCTCACAGGAACAAAGACCACCCCCAAGGCTGAGTTGCCGGATCGCGACGGAATAGGTGCCGTCGGCCGTGGTTATCTTTGCGGGCAGGGCCCTGCGGAGTTTCACTCTGGGGTAGTAGCGCTGGCGGACGCCGGGGGCTTCATTGTCTGGATCGAAGGGGATTGGTTCAAGATCGGCCTGCGTGAATTTAACGGTGGAGAGCACGGCTTTGGCTGTCTGCGGGTCAATTTTTTGCAGAGACTGCGCCGCCACGACGCGCAGCTCTTTCGGAGACAGCGTGTTTCGATATTCCTTGGAATTGACCAGTTGCTGCAAGAGCGGCACGGCTTCCTTTACACGCAAGCGTCCGAGCGACTCAATGGCCTTGAGCTGCACATACGGGGCAGAAAGGGTAGGGAAGCTGCCGTTGGCGATGGCCACGAGGAGCGGTGCTGTCGCGGCATCTCCGCTCATGCCCATTTCATCAATCGCCAGAGGGACAACCAGAGGATCGAGAGCCTGCAGCAATTTTGCGAGCAGCATGGCGCGGCCGGGAGCTCCGGCCGCGGCGAGGTTTCTGACCACCATGTCTTGATACACGCGGTTCCATTCGTTCAATCGTGCAAGGAGAGATTTTTCGAGTGCCACAGGATCCAGGCGGCTCAGCAGCCCAACAAAGAGGGCCGCGGCAGCGGGAGGGCGCTTGCAGAAAGCTTCAACGAGGGCATGGGCGGCTTCCGGGCCGAGACCCTCGGCGAGGCGCAACAGGCGATCACGGTCGCGTCGCCGGACACGCCGCGTTATGGCGGTTGCCAGATGCTCGGCCGCTTCGAGGGGCATGCGTTGGAGCACTCCGATGAGTTCCGGGGAGGGCTCGGGGAGATGAATGGCTTCATCGAGGAAATTGGGAACGCGATTTTCGAGGCCAACGCGGGCGCGGAGGTCGCGGCCAAGCTCCGGGTGAGAGGTTTCGAGAGAATCAAATTTGGATATCAAACTCAGGATGGCGGGATAACGGCGGCGAGTAGCGGCTTCCTGTCCCAAAAGAACGAAAGTTCCGGTGAGCAGTTTCTGGAGGCGCGCATCGCTTTCCTGGGCAAGCGCGTCGCCAACATGCTCGATGGCATAGCGCAGCGCATTGCAGCCCGGAAAGGGAAAAAATCCGGCGAGTTCCTTTAGCCCGTGGGAGGTCTTCTGGCGAGCTTCCGAGGAACTGCTGTGGATGCAATTCACATAGTTTTCGAGAACTTGCTGAAGTTTTTCGGCGTTGGCTTGTTCGGCGAGTTGATCGAGGTATTGCTTAATGTAATTGGTGGGAACCCGCCAGGCTTGATCGGAGAGCAAGACCTCTAACTTGGCAGAATCCGGGGCAGTGGTCCAAAACTGTTGTTCGAGGGAGTCCGGTGGCCGCGCGATCTCAAAGCCCGTCTGCTTGATTTTTGTTTCGGTGGTGTCGAGGGCTTGCCGCAAAGTTTCCACTTCGCGATTCAGGCGGTTGAGCATGTCGGTCACGGCATCTACGCGGGAATCGCCTTTGGCGTAGCGATCCAGAGCGAGTTGCACGGCGAGGTGCTCCGCTACTTGTAACAAAAATGGAGTGTCTGGCCGCTTCTTGCCGCCTTGCACGAACTCGTTCACGGCCTGGTGAAACGATTTCTGGCTGGCTGTGGGCAAGCGCGAGACTTGTTCCTGCAGTTTTGCGGAATTGATCGCGGCTCCTGAACGCTCCTCATGCGCCAGTTGGCTCAACAGGTGAATCACGGCGCAGGTGTCCTCTTCGCTTGGTTCCGATGGGGACTCGCCTGGGTGCGACGTAGAGGCATCTGCATGTGCCATGGTGCCTGCGGCGTGCCCCGTGCCTGGTTCGGCCGGATTCTCGATGCCTGCGGCAAAGTGCCCCGGGCTAGTGCTCGTGCTTTCGGTGTTTTCGGTACCGGCTGTAACTTGACCGGCTGGCGTGTTCGTTCCCCGCGCCAAAGAGATCAGTTCGAGTAGCTTGTACGGGTCGTCCAGCACCCCCGCCATGTCGGAAGATTCACGCCCAAACGTGTTTGCCAGGAGTTGCGCCGCGACCGTCTTTTCGGGGTGCTCTGAACCGGCCGGGACGAAGCGGATCTCATCGATGGCAATGCCACACTGGGCTTCCGGCCCAAGGACTTGCTTCAATTTGTCGGCCAAGCCTTCCGGTTTCGACCCGCTTTCGGCGATGACGCGGATCATCTCGAGAAAGGCTTCGTTGGTTACTTGGGCAGTAAAGCTCACACTGGCGAGGTCGGCGCTGTCGAGGAATTGGGCGAAGCTCAGTTCGGCTGGTCCGGCTTTGATGGCCAGACCGTCGACGAGCAAGCGGTGATCGGACACAGCAAGCTGCAAGCCCTTTCTTTTTGCCTCGGCAAACACCGCTTGCAGATGGACCCAGGCATCGGACGCTTGCGCAACGGTTTGCGAGTGCGCCATACCGTACATGCGCGCGGATTTCAAAAGGATATTGAGGCTGCGGAGAAAGCCTCGCGCGGCCGGGCTTTGTAGTTCAACCGGTTGTGTCGACATGAGCTGGAGGTGCTGAACTGCTATGAGAACAGGATAGACCACGTAATCAAGGGCGTTGCGAGCGGGGGGAGGCTCTCAACGTATGAGTAAACAGGCGGCTTAGAGTTGCACTGGATTGGTGCAGGCAAAAATGTCGGCAGGATAGGAAGAACGATGCGTGCGGCGTTTGACTCGCTCGATGATTGACGGTTGTAACGCACGGAGGTTCACGCTGTTTACGGCCGGCGTGGTTGGAAATGAAATCGCCCAACAGGCCCGCCAGAAGAGACAATTCCTCGGTACCTTTTTTTGCTGCTGGGGTGTACCCTTTCGGAGTCTGATTCGTTTCCGCCGCGGATGCGCCCGGCCGCGACGTTGCAAAAGGTCTTAGGGATGTTTCGCTCGACTATGACCCAGGTTGTCGTTCTGCTGTTGGGCGCAGCTCTGGTTGGCACACGTGGCTTAGCCCAGTCCAAGGCGCCGCTCGCTACTATCACGGTGCAAGTGCAGACGTTCGGGCGACCTCGCGCGGACGTACCCGCGACGATCGTGGTCCATTCCGAAGATCTGGGCTCCGATCTGTCGACGGTGGTCGATGGACCTTCGAACACGGTTTTCCCGAATCTTCCACCGGGGCCATATAACGTGCGGGTTTCAAGTGCACAACTATCGCCCGCGCAACTGGACTTTACACTTTCCCCGGGGCAATCGATCGAACTGTCGCTCATCCTGGACCATGTTTTCCCACTGATGCTCGAGGCGCGCCACGGGGACCTTTCTGCCGCCGCGCTGAATGACGAACTGCCTGTTCCCGGCTACGAGGCCACAGTCGAGTCATTTCTGCCCGACTTGCATAAGCCGGTTGCCGACCCTTCCTCTTCCCTGACGGCCTGCTCATTGGACCAAGTGCTGCCTCGCGTGTCTGTCCACGCCCGCGAATTTGTGGACAACGTCAACCGCATCACCGCGACGGAGATTCTGGAACTGGAACGCTGGCACCGTAACGGGAAGCTGGAAGGAAGCTCGCACCATAAAGTTGTTTACGTGGCGGACATTGAGCTTCAGGATTCCCGGTATTTGACTGTGGATGAATATCGCGAGGGCCAGGAGATTCCCAGCGGATTCATCAAGGCGGTGGGATCTCCATCGCTGGTGCTGATCTTCCATCCGCTGCATGTGGACGAGTTCGCGATAAGCTGCAGAGGGCTGGGTAGCTGGAATGGCACCGCGGCCTATTTGTTGGAATTCCAGCAACGTGCCGACCGGCCGAATACCATGAGCGCGTTTGCGACCAGCAAGGGCGATTACAACGTGAATTTGAAGGGCCACGCATGGGTCGATGCCACTACGTTTCAGGTGATTCACCTGGAAACCGATCTGGTGAATCCGATTCCGGATTTAATGCTTGATTCCGAACACCAGTCTCTAAACTATGGTCCCGTGGCTTTTGCGAAACGCAATATCAGTTTGTGGCTTCCTCAGTCGGTGGACATCTCGGTGCATCTCGGCAATAAACAATTCAGCGCTCGCCATCATTATTCTGACTACCAGCTGTTTACGATCGACACCGGGCAGAAGATTAGTAAGCCCAAGGAGGGTTCCAACTAAATCAGTCTGTATTTGCTGGTGCACGTCCTTTGCGTGTCTGGGAGTCAAGCCATGAAGCATTTGCACGGAAGCGCCGATTCCGATTCGTCAGAATGCTGGCCGGAACTGGCATTTGATTCGTGGAAGGAGACCTGCGCCACGCTGCACATGTGGATGCAGATCGTCGGGAAAGTGCGACTGGCCCTTGCGCCGGCGACGAACCACTGGTGGAACGTGCCGCTGTATGTCAGCGCGCGCGGGCTGACTACGTCGCTCATTCCCTACGGGACGAAGTCGTTTGAGGTTGAGTTTGATTTCGTCGAACACCAGCTGCGAGTAGATGCCAGCAATGGCCAGGGCGAGCAGTTGAAGCTTGCCCCACGCTCGGTTGCTGATTTCTACGCGGAGTTCATGGCCATGCTGAAACAACTTGGGATAGAGGTCGCCATCTGGAAGATGCCGGTAGAAGTTGCTGATCCGATTCCGTTCGACAAGGATCACACGCACGCATCGTATGATGCGGCCAGCGTACTCAAGTTTTGGCGCATCCTGGTTTCCACGGACTACGTGTTTAAGGTGTTCTCGACCCGGTTTATCGGTAAAACCAGCCCGGTGCATTTTTTCTGGGGAAGCTTGGACCTGGCGGTGACGCGATTCTCGGGCCGGAGGGCTCCGCCGCGAAACGACGCCGATCCCATCCTGAAAAAAATCATGGCTGAGGCCTACTCTCACGAAGTGATCAGCGCTGGTTTCTGGCCCGGCGGCGGGGGCACGGACGATGCGGCGTTCTATTGCTACGCAGCGCCACAACCGGTGGGATTCGAAAAGCAGGCACTGCGTCCGAAGCAAGGGTTTTATAACTCAGCGATCGGCGAATACGTTCTGATGTATGAGGACCTACGGAAAGCGAGTTCCCCTACGGCAGCGCTGCTTGAGTTTCTGCAGAGCACTTATGATGCGGGAGCAAACACGGGCAAATGGGATCGAGAGGCGCTCGAAAAGTCTCGAGAGTTGGCTTCCGATTAGTCTGGATGAAGCGCCCGCCTCGGCAGGCGGCCGCTACACTCGCATGTGAAGGATTTAGCTCAGCCAATTGCGGATAGGCCTACGGGAACATTTTGATCGCTCAAGACGCGTTCGTAGTAGCGCTCGTACATGGGAATCACGTCGTTGGCGCAGAACTTCTTTCGTGCATCTACGCGGGCTTGCTGCCCCATAGAGCGACCGCGGTCGGCTCGCGACAACAGCTCCATGGCATACTTGCCCGCGGTTTTCACGTCACCGGGTTCCACCAGATAGCCATCCACGCCGTGCTCGACGACTTCGGGAACGCCCCCGGTATTGGTAGCGATTACAGGCACCTCGCAGGCCATGGCTTCCAATGCTGCCAGCCCAAACGACTCCAATTGGGAGGGCAACAAGAATAGATCGGCCTGGCCGAGCTTTTCGCGAATCCCGTTCTGTTTTCCGAGGAAGATCACATCCTTCGCTACGCCCCGCTGGCGAGCCAACTCCTCGGCAGGTTCGCGGTCTGGTCCGTCGCCGATCATCACCAGCTTGGCTTTCATCTTTTCGCGCACAAGTGCAAAGATTTCGACCGCATCCAAAATGCGCTTCACCGGCCGGAAATTGGAGAGGTGCATCAGGATTGGTTCGCCGTCTGGCGCCCACTCCGCGCGCAATGCGGGATTCGCATGGCGGCTGTAGAGGTCGCAGTTCACGAAATTCGGAATGACCTCGATGGGGCGCTTGATTCCAAATTCATCCAGCGTGTGGCGGTAAAGATAATGGGAGATGGAGGTGACCCCATCGCTCTGTTCGATCGAGTAGCGAGTAATGGGCAAGAAATTCGGGTTGTTTCCAACGAGGGTGATGTCGGTGCCGTGCAAAGTGGTAATAAAGGGCAAGCGGCGCGGAGCCGCCATTTGCCGCGCCAGAAGAGCGCTGACCGAATGGGGAATGGCATAGTGCACATGGAGAATGTCGAGCGATTCGGTCTCGAACACCTCAAGCATCTTGACCGCCAGCGAAAGCGTGTATGGCGAATGGTCAAACAGGGGGTATTGCACCACAGCCGCTTGGTGAAAGTGAATGTGGGGATCGTCGATTTTCATTCGAATGGGCGGCGCATAGGTAATGAAGTGGACGTCGTGTCCGCGCGCCGCCAGTTCCTGCCCCAACTCTGTCGCCACTACACCCGACCCGCCATACGTTGGGTATCCTGTTATGCCTATGCGCATTATGGCCCTCGACTTTGATGGCGCGCCTCCGTACCTGTACATCGGGCTCGCTTGCGGATGGCCAGCCTGAATGCTAGAGTCGCGCGAACCGCAGGCCTGAACTCCTGCCAGCGGAAATAGTACACCGTTTAGACGTAGAGTTGGGGGCCTACGTGACACGCCTGGCAGGTAAAATCGCTGTAATAACTGGAGGCGGAAGCGGCATCGGGCGAGCAATTGCGCTCGCTTTTGGCCGCGAAGGTGCCAAAGTGGCGGTTCTGGGGCGCACGCAGAGCGCCTTGGACACGGTGGTAAAAGAGCTAGCTGGATTAGGTGTTCAAGGGCTGGCGGTCAGGTGCGACGTCAGCGGTAGGAGCGACACTGTGAACGCGGTGGCGGCCGTGGAAAAGGCTTTCGGAGGAGTCGATGTTCTGGTGAACAATGCTGGCGTTCTGAGTGTTTCAACGGCCGAGAGCATCTCGGAGGAAGAGTGGGATCGCGTTATCGCGACGAACCTGAAAGGACCCTTCTTGATGTCTCGGGCGACGCTTCCAGCGTTTCGGCGCGCCCGGAGGGGCTCCATCGTGAATATCGGCTCAGTTTTAGGCTTGGTTGCCATGAAGGATAGAGCGGCCTACTGTGCCTCCAAGGGAGGACTGACGCTGCTGACCAAGGCTATGGCTCTCGACCATGCCCACGAAAACATCCGCGTGAACTGTATCTGCCCCGCTATTGTAGAAACCGAGTTGGTGGGGGGGTTATTCGACGAGACGGAACAGGGTAGAAAGGCGCGAGCCGCCAGAATTGGTACACTTCCTCTGGGAAGATTCGGCACACCGGAGGATGTGGCCGAGTTGGCTGTTTTCCTCGCTTCTGACGAATCTTCCTGGATGACCGGGACGGCAATCCCCATCGATGGAGGCTTATCCGCTTATTAGGAGAGCGAGTTGGATGACGCGAAAACTGACAAAGGAAGAAAAGAGGGTCACAGAGCTGGTGCGCCAGCGCATGCGGGAAAGCAAATCTTCGGAATTGTTGGGATTTGAGGTAGAAAGTGTCCAGGACGGCAGGGCGATTTTTCGGCTCGATGTTCGTCCGAGGCATAAGCAGATCCACGGGGTGGTACACGGGGGGATTCTGGCAGCATTAGCAGACACAACGGCTGCGATTGCGGCATACACGGCGGTACCACGAGGGGTGGAACTGGCCACGTTGGAACTGAAGATCAACTACATGGAGCCGGTGCCGGGTGGCCGGGTGAAGGCCGACGCCCGTGTGTTGCGCAGCGGACGCAATTTTATAGTAACGGAATGTGAGATTTACAACGAATCGGGGTCGATGGCGGCGAAGGCACTCTTGACCTTTTCCGCCGCCGCAGGCCACAGCATCCGCAAGTGAACTATTCGTCGCCTTCGCCGTCTTTGTGTACGTAGCGAATGTGGCGCTTGAAGACCATGAGGTTGGGGGCGCCCTCGCGCGTCAGCTTGATGCAGTCGCGGTCGTACCATTCGATCACGCCGTGAAGGACTTCGCCCGAGTCAAGCACCACGGACATGGGGGTGCGACTCTGCATCTGCTTCACCCAGTAAAAATTTTCTGCGTGGGTAATTTCCGGGGGAGCGGGCTTCTTACTGGGCAAGGGGCCGCCATTGTGTTGAGGCCGAGGAGCAGGTGGCTCCTTGGCTTCCGCGAAACTAGGACGGAACATACGGCGATTCACCATGACTGCTCCTTCTGTAATGGAAAGTGGTTCCTGTCCCTAAGATGCGTCGGGCGGGTTTTGGGTTTCGCCTATTATCGCCTACTGTAACGTTGTAGAGACAAATTATTTTAGCGTGGACGGTGACGCGGCCTGAAGAGCCAGAGAAGCTGCAAGCGCGTCGAGTCCGAGTTGGCGGCTGAGGTTACGGCGCAAACCACGGGCTAATTCGTCCAAAGCGGCAAGCGCTCGCTGGATCCAATCGGCGTCCACGGAGCGCGCCAAAGGTTCCAATTCCTTGGCCAAATGGGGATTTCGCAACATGGGCATGCGAACGGCGGCATTCAATTCCAATAAATCGGAGAGCAGGCCGTAGAAAATCGATAAAAGCTCTTCGAATGAGGACTCCCGGTCTTTGGCGAGCGCTGCGGTGTCTGCAAAAAGCTGTGAGAAACCTTGCCCATGCGCCGCGCGTTGCAGCACTCGCAAAGCCGCTTTGCGCTTCTCGACGGCTTCCTCCAAGTCCAGTTCTAAGGCCAAACCTGGGCTTCCTTCGGAAAGTTGCGCCGCCAGCTTCAGTTCTGAAGGCTTGAGCTTCGAATGGGTCTTCAGAATTGTTTCCACTTCGTCGACCGGCAGCGGGGTGAAGTGGAACTGCATGCATCGGGAAAGGATCGTGGGCAGCAAGCCGGACGACGAGGGTGCAGTGAGGATTAAGGTTGCCGAAGCGGGGGGCTCCTCTAGGATTTTGAGGAATACGTTCTGAACGTTCGAGTTCATAGTCTCCGCGCTGTCGAGAATAAACACGCGGCGGCGACCGCCCGGTCGGAAGTAGGCGGCCCGCTGCACCGCCCGGACCTGCCCGATACGTAACATCGGCCGGGCTACCGGGCTCTTCAGGCGGACGGGATCGGGAACAAGCGCCCAGACATCGGGATGGCTCTGCAGAATTAATGGTATGCGCTCGACCGTGGCGGCATCGGCGCTGTCGCCGCGCTCGGTCAAGCCCTGCTCAATCAATTTTTGTGGGTCGGCAAGTTGGAGAATCTGCAGGCAAGTGGCGCATTGGCCGCAAAAGTCGTCGGTCAGGCGCTCGCAGTTGGCGGCTTGGGCAAACATGCGCGCCAAAGTGAATTTACCCACGCCACGGGGCCCGGTGAAGAGAAGGGCATTAGGGACACGCGAGGAACGCAGGGTGCCACGCAGAGCGGCCACAATTTTCTGGTTCCCAAGGAATTCCGCAAATCCCATCTTCAGCCTTTTTTCACCGCGCCGACAAGCGGCAATACCGCCGACAGAACTTCATGCGCGATATCCTCGGGCAAGCGCAGCGCATTGTTCTGCGCGTCGTAGCACTGGATTGTCGCCCAGGGACGGCTGCGTGAAAGCATGTCATACATCTCGGCAGCGTCTTCCAAGTGGCGCAGGCTATTCTCCTGGATGTCGTGGGTGGCGCGGGTGTACTGGCGTTCCGCCTTTTGGGCAACCAACATTTGCGCCTGACTGGGAGGAACGCGCAGGTAAAGGATCATGTCTTCGCGCGGCAAACCGTAGATCGAGTATTCGAGGTGTTCAATCCAACGCAGGAATTCGGAACGCTTCTCAGGCGTGGCGCGCGCAACCTGGTGAGCCAGGTTCGAGGACACATAGCGATCCACGAGTACGACTTTTCCCTCATTCAGCACGGATTCGATGCGAGGTTTAGCTTCGAAGCGATCGCCGGCATAGAGCAGAGCCGAGAAGTGAGGGTCTACGGCCTGGAGCGGGCCATAGTCGCCATTCAGGAATTTCCCAACCATACTTCCGAACCACGAGTCGTATTGGGGGAAACCCGTGGCATATACCGACAAGCCTTGTGCGGCGAGGGCATGTTCCAAAAGCTTGGCTTGGGTGTGCTTACCGCTGCCATCAATCCCTTCGATGGCGATGAGTATTCCGCGAGTCGTCATTTGGATGTGCGACGAATGGTGGGGGAGGCCACTCGTGTAGCAAGTGTAACCGGAGAACGGGTAGCTCGCAATGAAAGGAGTGAAGTTCGTTTTCCGGAGAGCAAGGGCGTAATGCTTGGCCATGTTACGATTTCAGAAGCGCACGTGCCGACATGCTCGCGAACATACAGGAAAACCTGCTTCGAGTGAAGGAACAGATCGCTATTGCAGCCCATCGCGCCGGACGGCGCGAAGATGAGATTACGCTGGTTGCCGTTTCCAAGACGCATCCGGCCGAGCATATTCAGAAGGCTTACGAAGCGGGGTTGCGGCATTTTGGCGAGAATCGCGTCCAGGAATGGGAAGGAAAACGCGGCGAGGTTTCGCAGTTATCCGCGACGTGGCACTTGATCGGCCATTTGCAGAGCAACAAGGCAAACAAGGCTGTGAATCTATTCCATAGCATTGATTCGGTCGATGACTTGGCCTTGGCGCAAAAGTTGGACCGGGCATGCGGCAGTGTTGGGCGTGAACGGCGATTGCGCGTTTTGCTGGAAGTGCACATGGGCGGGGAGGAGACGAAAAGTGGAGCATCCGAGGATGATGTGCCTGCGCTCGCTGAACAGGTCCTGAATTTGCCGAAACTGGATCTGGCCGGGCTCATGTGTATCCCGCCGTTTCTAGAAAATATGGACGAAGTGCGGCCCTATTTTGCGCGGCTTCGCAATCTGCGGGATCAACTCGAAGTACGGTTAGGAAGAAAATTGCCGGTGTTGTCGATGGGAATGTCGCACGATTTTCAGGCAGCGATTCAGGAAGGCGCAACCGAGGTGCGGGTAGGCACAGCACTTTTTGGTACCCGACCTGTCAAAGGGTGAATCGAATCACGAGGAGCGAAGACTACAAATTCTCTATGCAACTGTTCACACCGTTTCGTCTACGTGGCACGGAACTTAAAAATCGCATCGTTGTTTCGCCTATGTGCGAGTATTCGGCCAAGGATGGCCATGCTACGCCATGGCATCTTGTGCACCTGGGAAGCCGTGCCGTAGGAGGTGCCGCCCTAGTTTTTACGGAAGCGACCGCGGTGAGCGCCATTGGCCGAATTTCGCCGCAGGACACGGGGATCTATTTGGATTCGCATGTCGAAGCGTGGGCGCCAATCGTGAAGTTCTTGCATGAGCAGGGCAGTCTTTCCGGCATTCAATTGGCACATGCGGGCCGCAAGGCGAGTACGGACCTCCCTTGGCAGGGCGGCAAGCCGATTCCATTGCACGATGGCGGTTGGACGCCGGTGGGCCCGAGTGCTCTCCCTTTTGATAATGGGTATACCGTTCCGAAAGCGCTTTCGCTTGAGCAAATCGAGCAAGTGGTGGCTGACTTTGTGACGGCGGCGCAACGCGCGCTGCAGGCGGGCTTTGAGGTGGTGGAAATTCACTCGGCTCACGGCTATTTGTTGCATGAATTTCTGTCGCCGTTCGCCAACCAGCGGAATGATGAATACGGGGGCAGCTTCGAGAATCGGATTCGACTGGTATGTCGCGTGGCCAAGAGCGTTCGCGAAGTCTGGCCGGAAGGGAGACCGGTGTTCGTGCGCATTTCCGCGACGGATTGGAAAGACGGCGGCTGGGATTTGCCGCAAAGCATAGAACTGGCGCGCCAACTGAAGGCCGTGGGCGTGGATTTGGTGGACGTTTCGAGTGGCGGCGCGATTCCAGACGCGCGCATTCCGTTCGGACCGGGCTACCAGGTTCCTTTTGCCGAGGCCATTCGGCGCGAGGCGGGGATTGCCACAGGGACAGTCGGGATGATCCTGGAACCAGCGCAGGCCGACACGATCATTTCTACTGGCCAGGCAGACGTGGTGCTGCTGGCGCGGGAAATGTTGCGCGATCCATACTGGCCGAGACGTGCGGCGCAGGCACTCGGCGCAAAACTTAAACCTCCGGTGCAATACGAAAGAGCCTGGTGAGCGGTGAGTCTATTGTCGTTTAGCGTGGATCAAGCGCGAGGCACAGTGGCGTTTTCGGTCCGTGTACAACCGCGCGCCAGTCGTGATGAAATTGCCGGTGTGGTGGAGGGCGCGATGAAGATTCGATTGTGCGCGCCGGCGGTGGAAAATCGCGCGAATGAAGCGCTAGTCGAGTTTCTCGCCGACGTTTTGAAAACCTCCAAATCCGCTGTTAGAATCCGGAGCGGTGAGCAAAGCCGGAACAAGCGTGTGGAAATCTTCGGCGTAACCCCGCAACAGATTGAAAGCTTGCTGCAGACCGAAGCGTAGGTGGTCCGGCTGCTAACGGAAGGGAACTGTTCCCATGAAAGTCGATATCGGCGAGATGCAGAAGGATTTGCGCGGAGCCAAGCTGGACGGCTGGCTGTTCTATGATTTTCGCGGGCGCGATCCCATTGCGCTGCGCATTCTGGATTTGCCGCCGGGCATGCGCACACGCCGGTGGTTCTATTTTGTGCCGGCGAAAGGCACACCGAAGAAACTGGTGCACAAAATTGAGGCAGGGGCGCTGGCGGCGGTGCCCGGAGATACGCTGTCCTATGCCGGACAAAAAGAGTTGCGCGACAACTTGAAGAAAGCTCTGGGCAGAGCGAAGAAAGTGGCGATGCAATATTCACCAAAAAACGCGATTCCCTACGTGGCGATGGTGGACGCCGGGACGGTCGAATTGGTGCGGAGCCTCGGCGCGAAAGTGGTTACTTCGGCCGACTTGGTGCAGAAGTACGAAGCTTCCTGGAGCAAGGAGCAGCTGGAATCGCATCTTGCGGCCGGACGCGAAATTGACCGCATTGTGCGCGAAGCGTTTGCATATACCGCGAAATGCGTGAAGGAAAAGAAGGCCATCAACGAATACGATGTGCAGCAGTTCATCCTGAAGAAATTTGGGGAAGCGGGGATTGTGACCGAGGAAGGGCCGGATGTGGCAGTGAACCAGAACGCCAGCGATCCGCACTACGGGCCAACACGCGAGAAGTCGTCGCCTGTGCGCGAAGGGGACTTGCTGCTGCTGGATGTTTGGGGCAAACAGAAAAACGCTCCGAATAGCGTTTATTACGACATTACGTGGATGGGCTATCTGGGCGCTGCGGTTCCGGAAAAATATGCGAAGGTGTTTCGCGTGTTGCGGGATGCGCGCGACCGGGCTGTGGAGTTGATTCTTTCCAGCGTAAAGGCCGGCAAACCGCTGCAGGGTTGGCAGGTGGACAAAGCCGCGCGAGCGGTGGTGGAGAAGGCCGGTTACGGGAAATACTTCTTTCACCGCACCGGGCACAACATTGGCATGTCGGTGCACGGGAACGGTGTCAACATGGATGGGTTGGAAACGCAGGATGAACGCCATTTGATTCCGCAAACCTGCAATTCGGTGGAGCCGGGAATTTACTTGCCGGAATTTGGCATGCGCAGCGAAGTCGATGTATATGTGGATAATGGGGAAGCGCGAGTGACCGGGGCAGTGCAGACCGAGATTCTGCCGCTGCTCGCGTAGATAGGAACTTTTAGCAAAGGCATGCCTGACGAAAACAACGAAATAATGCAAGCCCAAGAGAGCGAGCCACCTGCCGCGATTGCGGAGGGCCCGCCGGCGACAGCTTCTGCGAATGAGGGTGGTTCCGAGGCGAAAGCCTGGGGCGTGGCGATCGCGGGTTGGCTGATTCCTGGCCTGGGCCATGCCCTGCAACGCATGTGGGGACGCGCGCTGGCAGTCTTTTTGTGCGTGGGAGTGCTAGTGGTGGTTGGCGCTTCCATGCGCGGCAACCTGTTTACATCGAATGGGAACGATGCGTTTGATACGCTGGGCTACGTGGCGGACCTGGGCTCTGGCAGCTTTTATTTTCTGGGGCGCGCGGTGGAACGGAACGGCGCCGACGTTTCGCATGCGGGCGGGGACTATGGAACGCGGTTTTTGGCGACCGCCGGCGTGCTGAATCTGCTGGCCGCGCTGCACGCGTACGAGGCGGCACGAGGCCGCAAAGCATGATTCCACAGGGGCCGATTACGTTGACGCACATGCAGGCGTTTTTGCTGTTCGCCGGGGTGATCTCGATTGCATTTGGTTTTCTGGGGCGGCGCCAGCCCAAGGATCGCGTGCGCTATATTCTGTGGACGTTCGTGTTGTTCCTACTGATCGGCATCGGAATCGGCTGGGCCATGTATCCGTTTTCGCGTTGATTCTGTGGACAGAAATGCGCGGCGGAGAATTGACAGTGATTTTCTGCGGATGCTATCGTGAATAAAAGAGCCGAGGTAGCTCAGTGGTAGAGCAGCCGATTCGTAATCGGCAGGTCGTGGGTTCAACTCCCACTCTCGGCTCCAGTATCCCCTTGAATTGATTCGCATTGCGCGAGTCAATTAACTGGCCCCTCCGGAATTGTTGCACTTTCGTTGCACACTCCCAATTTTTCGCTCAACGCATCCATTGCACTCACCTGCGATTCGCCCACGCTCTTAACGTACACGTTCATCGTGAGGCCTACGTTGCTATGACGGAGAATCGCTTGAATAGTCTTATCGTCCACACCCAAGGTGTGCAGGTTCGTCGCCAAGCCGCGCCGGAATGCGTGCCAGCCGTGCCATGAGGGCAGGGAAGCGTCCAGCTTGAAAAG
>Ga0335073_10001686_pt1 | contig 29766 bp, 29 predicted proteins | sample Lox_Sample_22_FD_207093 | JGI IMG/M metagenome (GOLD analysis project Ga0335073, IMG submission 207093) | Soil microbial communities from Loxahatchee National Wildlife Refuge, Florida, United States - Lox_Sample_2.2 | ecosystem: Environmental > Terrestrial > Soil > Wetlands | place: USA... | reverse complement strand
CGGCTTCACCAGTCACTGGTGACTTGCCCGCGGCCAGTGCTCCGGGCTGGCCGCTGGAAGTCCTGGTACAGGGCCTTGGCTAGCGAGCCTCGACGGGGCGGGAGTGATCCCAGTCGGAAAGCAGCGTTCGGAGCGCGGCGACCAGGGCGATGGGCTGGTCGAGCATGACGTGATGGCCGGCGACGGGGATCTCGATGACCGGAGCCACCCGGCCCAGCCGGTCATAGATGAGGTCACTCATCTCCGCGGACAAGATGCCGTGCTCGGCACGGAAGAGGGCGGCCCGGCAGTCCAGCCGGGATAGCGGCGCGGTGGGCATCTCCCTGTTGTTGAACACAGCCGGGTCCCACTTCCAGATCCACCCGCCGTCGACCTCGCGGATCGACGTGGCTGCGACGTGATCCGCGATGTAGCCGAGCACGGGCTGGTCAGGGACCGGACGGAAGCGCGCGAGGATCGCCTCACGTGTCGGGTAGACGTGCAACTGGCGAAAGACCCGCTCGCGCCGTGCCGCCTGCTCCTCCGGGGCCGGGTCACGCAGGGGGGAATCGATGACGACCGCGCCCTCGATGCGCGAGCCGAACGCCGCCGCCAGCTGCAAGGCGACGATTCCGCCCATGCTGTGGCCGATCACCACCGGCGGTGCATCGAGTCCGGCATCTTCCGTGACCGCGAGCACGTCGCGCGCCCATCCATCGAAGCTGTAGTACTCACGGCGCCCGCTGTCCCCATGCCCCGACAGGTCGATCGCGATGACCCGGCGGTCGGCGGCGAGCAGCGGGGCGATGTGGTCCCACCAGCGGGAATGAGCCCCGCCGCCGTGCACGAGGACGATGCCCCGCCCGGCCGGGCCACCCCACATCCGGTAGGCAACCGGGACGGCGTCCCGCGTTGTCACACGCTCGGTCACGGGAGCGGCAAGGGCCTCAGTGAACCACGCCGGCGGTACCGACACTTCTGCTTCCGTTTCCAAGGCCATGGGCAGCAGTCAACCACATGGCGAATGGCGCGGCGATGCCAGCCGCGCGGGGGCGCGGCTTGCGCTGATGACTGCATTCGCCGTGCCTGTCCGGCGCTGACGCTCGAGCAGCCACGCGCGGGTCAAGGAGAAACGGGAAGAGCAGGCCTTCCTGCGATGAGCAGCTTCGGGGGATGAGGGGAACCACGCAACGTTCGGGATAACCCAGTGGCTTCATGCCGGACGAGCCCGTGGCGCCGCTCTTCCAGTTCATAGAAACACTTTTCGTGTCCTGGCCGAAGCCGGGCGGCTTGTGACGTAGATCGCCCGCCAAGCCGGACGAAATCGCCGCGGGCGCGGGTTGTGTGAGGCGGATGAGAAGAGCAAAAAGTGAATAGCCTGACCACGCTGATCATTCTCCTGACGGTGATTCACTTCGCCGTTTTCGCGCTCATGATCTGGATCCGGGTCCAGAGGCGGACCGACGCTACCAAGCCCGCGGTCGAGAGCGCACAGATCACACGGTGCGCCCTGTGCGGCGAGCCGGCCACCCACGTGGGCTACGACGGCCTCGACCCGAATGAGCGCCGCGACCCGCACACGGGGCGGTCCTGGTCGCCCGATATGGCCCACTACCAGCCGCTGTGCGGGGCCCACTGACCGCACCCGGCGGTCGCATCGGCTGGTAACCGGGTGTCGCGGCGTGTCTGCTTGCCGACGGGTCCGATAGCTTCGGGGACGTGCGGGTGCCTGTGGGTTCCGGGGGCGAGCGGGCGGTCGAGTTGGTTGGCTGTCAGGCAGCGCTTGACGGGCTGGCCGCGGCGGTCCGGGCGGGGAAAGCCGTGTGCTGGTGCTGCGCGGTGAGCCGGGTATGGGTAAGACAGCGGTGCTGGAGTACCTGGCCGGACGGGCGACGGCCGGCGTGGTGCTGCCCGCCCTGGTCGCCGTGACACTGGTCGCAGGTCCGGGGGTTACAAGGCCGTGCGCCCCTTGCCTGGCTGGCGCGCACAGGGAAGTCTGTTAAGAAGGGGGTGCGTGCAGCCGAGGGGCGGTTATGCGATCGTTGGGAGCGAACGTGGACACCGTCGTGAACGAAATCGACCTGAAGCACGACCCTGCCGGAGGGGACGCACAGCAGCGTCTGACCAGGCATTCAGCCGCAGGCGAGGCGGTGCTCGGCTACGTGCGGTATCAGGTCGCCGCGATTTCACGGTACGACCCCCTGGTCCGCCGTGATGTGCCGGATGCCGTCCACCAGATGCGGGTTGCCACCCGTCGTGCCCGCAGCGCACTACAGGCCTTCGGCGGCATCATCGACCGGGACGCAACGCGGCCGCTCTGTGCCGAGCTGAAGTGGGTCGCAGCCGAGCTGGGACAAGCCAGGGATACCGAAGTGATGTGCGCACGGCTGACCGCTGACCTCGACGCCATCTCCCCAGCCCTGGTTGTCGGCCCCGTGGAGGCCCGCATCACCAACCACTTCAGCACCGGGCTCGCCGCGGCCCGGCAGGCCGTGCTGCGGGCGCTTGACGGACAGCGCTATCTGCGTCTGCGCAACGACCTGAACGCCCTGCTCGATGACCCGCCGCTGACGCCCGCGGCAAGACGCAGGGCGGACAAGGCGCTGGCGAAGCCGGTCCGGCAGGCGGGGCGGCGGCTGCAGCGTGCGCTCGCCGCCGTGCCCGGGGCCGAGGACCGCGACACCGCGATCCATCAGGCGCGCAAGGCCGCGAAACGGGCCCGGTACTCCGCAGAAGCCGCAGCGCCCGCACTCGGCGATACGGTTAGCGGCCAGGCCACACGGGCCAAGGAACTGCAGCAGCTGCTCGGCGACCACCACGACAGCGTCGTCGCACGCCAGGTGCTGCTCGAGCTCGCCCAGCGGGCCAGGGCGGCAGGCGAGGACACCTTCACCTACGGTCTGATGCACCAGCGCCAGGCCTGCCAGGCGGCCGCGATCGAGCAAGCGGCACTGAACGTGGCTCCAGTCAGCCCTTCAGGACCGGATTGACCGCTGCTTGTAATGACCTGATTCACACCGAGGACAACGCCGGAAGGAACCGGTCAGTACTGGACGGAGTTTAGCAGCCGCTATTTGCCACTGGCCATCTTCCGGCGCATCCGCCGAGGTCAGGGGCGCTATGGTGGCAAGTTACTCACATTCAACTTACTGAGATCAATGTGAGTAACTTGTCCGCCCGCCCGTGCAGCCACGGGCGGAGAAGCGGACTACGCGAGGTGGAGCCGCAATGGGAGTGACTCCAGTGCGCGCAAGGTGTTATTCAGCTTGCGGCGCGGGGGCGCGGCGAGTTCGATCGCGTCGACGCGGCAGGCCAGTGCGGTGAGCAGGGCTTCACCTTCGAGGCGGCCGATGTGCTGGCCGACGCACTGGTGGATGCCCATGCCGAAGCCGACGTGCCCGGACGGGTCGCGGTCCAGGTCGTAGGCGGCCGGGTTGTCCCAGCGGCGCGGGTCGGTGTTGGCGGCGGCGAGGAACATCAGGATCTTCTTCCCCTCGGGTATGACCGCGCCACCCAGTTCGACGTCGGCGTCCGCGGTGCGGAAGAACGTCTGCACCGGGGATTCAAGCCGGACGGCCTCGTCGAACGCCGTCCTGGCCAGCTCCGGCCGCTCGCGCAGCCGCCGCCACTGCGAGGGGTTCCCGGCAAAGCAGGACAGCACCGCGCCGAGCGCGTGCACGGTGGTGTCCACCCCGGCGGTCAGCAGCGAGCGGACGACCAGCGGCGCCTGCTGGCCGGTGATCTCGCCGCGGTCCGCGGCGGCCCAGATCCCCGCTCCGAACCCGCCAGGCGCGAGGGCCTCCCGCTGGCACTGCGCGCCGATCCACGCCGCCAGCCTTGGCACGTCCGGTTCGCCCCGCGCCACCAGGTCATTGTGCGGGCCGAAGGCGTTGAACGAGTGGTTGCCGTAGGGCAGCAGGTTCTCCCGGCCGTCCTTCCCGATCCCTACCGCATCTGGAAATACCCGCAGCGGGAAGGTCTCGGCGAGGGCCGGTACCGCGTCGAGTTCGGTCCAGCCGTCCCCGTCGGCGGGGTGCGCGGCGAGAACCTCGGTGACCAGCGCGTCGGCGTCGGCGAGCCATGCTTCCCGCAGACGACGCAGTTCCCGCTGGCCGAGGATCTTCACCAGCACCCGGCGCGGTGCGTCATGGTGCGGCGGGTCCGCCTCAAGCAGGATGCTGGGCGGCCGCCACGGCTCCTCGTACTTGAAGTTGCTCAGCCCGACACCGTGCCTGGAGACGAACTGCTGCCAGTTGACCAGGGCCGCGTAGACCTGCTCGTAACGGGCGAGCGCGTAGACGTCCAAGCGGGACAGGTAAACGACCGGTCCCGCGTCACGCAGCGCGCCGTGCAGCCGCGCCGGGTCCGCGAGATTCCGCGGGCTGAACGGGTCGGCGCGACTAACTGGGACGGTGGCAGCCGGGGCAGCGGCAGTGGTCATGGTGAGCTCCGAGAGGTAGCCAGGTCACAGGTCAAGCACCAGCCGGCCGCCGACCGACCGGGACACGCAGATGAACATGGAATCGCCTCCGGCCCGCTCCTCGTCGTCGAGCAGCGAGTCGCGGTGATCGGGGCGTCCGTCCAGGACGGTTGTCTCGCACGTGCCGCAGAGCCCCCGGCGGCAGGACGACAGCACGCTGGCACCAGCGCCAAGCACCGCGTCAAGGACCGTGGCACCGGGCCCGACGGTGACGGTCGCGCCGGTGCGCGCTAGCTTCACCTCGAAGGGGCCGGAGTCCGCGGTGACCGACAGCGCCGCCGGGGTGAACCGCTCAGTGCGCAGCGAGTGCGACGGCCACGTCGTGCAGCGTGCGCGGACCTCGGCGACCAGCCGGTCTGGCCCGCAGCAGTACACCCTTTCCCCCGGCCTGGGCTCACCCAGCCAGTCGGCCAGGTCGAGCCGCTTCCCCGCGTCGCCGGCGAACACGCGCACCCGCTCGCCGTAGCCGGCCAGCTCGTCGAGGAAGGCCATTGTGCCAGCTGACCGGCCCGCGTACAGCAGCGTCCAGTCCACGCCGAGCAGGTCGGCCTGTGCCACCATGGGCAGCAGCGGGGTGATCCCGATGCCGCCGGCGATGAACAGGTAACGGTCGGCCGGGACCAGCGGGAAGTTGTTGCGGGGGCCGCCGATCCCGAGCACGTCCCCCTCGCGGAGCCGGTCGTGGATGTAAGCAGAAGCGCCGGCAGCGCCCGCCTCCCTGCGCACCGCGATCCGGTAGCGGAAGGCGTCCCAGCGGTCACCGCACAGCGAGTACTGCCTGGTGAGACCGCCCGGCAGCACCAGGTCGAGGTGCGAGCCCGGGGCCCAGTCCGGCAACCGCCCGCCCGCGGGCCGTGCGAGGGTGAGGGTGACCACCCCGTCGGCGGTCTTGGACTTGGCCGTCACGACCACGGTGCGATCGTCCGGTGCGGCGGGCGCCTGCGTCATCGCTGCCTCCACGCGAGAAACTGTGTCCGGATCATGCGTTCTGGTGCAGGGTGCCCGCTAGCGGATTCTCAATCAATGATTGAAACGGCGAACTCCTTCTTCATGACCTGCGCAAGAGAATCGACGTGACCGTGAACGCCAGGCGAAAGGAGTTCGAGCGGCTGGTTCCGTCAGCACACGGGATTCGCCAGGGCGCGGGTGATCCCCCGGGCCGCGGTGTTCAGCACGCCGGTGACCGCCTGCCGCGCCGTGCCAACCGGGACGATGGCCGCGAGAGCGGCGATCACCGTGCCCTTACCGTCGCGGACCGGCACCGCGATGCCGAGCGCGTCCTCGTGCACGTGTCCAGGCAGACAGGCGAACTCCTGCCTGCGTACCTCGGCGAGAGCGGCGCGCAGCGCGGCCGGGCTGGTGATCGTGTTCGCGGTGTACCGGGCCAGCGGCCCCGCCAGGATCCGCTCCTGAAGTTCCCGCTCGCCGAACGCGAGCAGCACCTGCCCGGACGACGACACGTGCGGCGGCAGCCGCCCGGCGATCCTGGTGTAGTTGATCACCGCACCCGGCGCGGACAGCCGCTCCACGAACAGCACTTCCTCGCCGTCGAGCACGCCGAGCTGCACATGGTGTCCGAGCTCCGCGTGCGCGTCCTCCATGAACGGCATCGCGGCCTCGCGCAGCCCGAGCGCCGGCGAAGCGCGCAGCGCAAGCTCCCACAACCGCACGCCTACGCGGACCCGCCGGTCCGGGTCACGGGCCAGCAGGCCGTGCGACGCGAGTTCCGCGATCAGCCGCGACGCGGTGGCCGGATGCAGCCGCGCCCGGCCGGCGATCTGCGTTACCGACAGTACGGTGTCATCCGGTGTGAACGCCTCGAAGATCCGCACCGCCCGGGTGAGGACCGATTCTCCCGACGCCGACCTGGCCACACCCGCAACATTACGCTGAACGGCTGGTTAGAAGCCGAAATCGCTCAGTCCCTGGTGGTCGTCGGGGCGACGGCCAAGTGGCCAGTGAAACTTGCGCTCTGACTCGCTGATCGGCAGATCATTGATGCTGGCATGCCTGGTGCGCATCAGGCCGTCGTCATCGAACTCCCAGTTCTCGTTGCCGAACGAGCGGAACCAGTTGCCTGAGTCGTCGTGACACTCGTAGGCGAACCGGACCGCGATGCGGTTCCCGCCGAACGTCCACAGCTCCTTGATCAGCCGGTAGTCAAGCTCCCTGGTCCACTTGCGCTTGAGGAACTCCACGATCTCGGTACGCCCCGTCAGGAACTCGGCGCGGTTCCGCCAGCGGGAATCCTCGGCATAACCGAGGGCGAGCCGCTCGGGATCCCTGTTGTTCCAGGCATCCTCAATCAGGCGTACCTTCTGCACGGCCGTCTCCTCGGTGAACGGAGGGACGGGGGGACGTGTCGGCACAGCTCGGCTCCTTCCTCGTCGCTGTCGCAGAGGTCCTGGCTTAACAGCTGATTCCCCTTTTCCTCATCCGCATCACCCGGTTCCTCATCCGCATCACCCGGGTGCCTTGGGCGAGGCCTCGGCTTCGCGCGAAGGGCCTGGTCAGGGGTGAGCGTGCGGAAAGCGACGAACCCGGGCAGCCGCCCGGTCCCAACTCGGCGGAACACCTGCCCCAGTCGTGTCATCCGATCGGGCGTCATGACACAACGCACTTGATCGGGAATGCTGACTATGGCCAGCCCGCGCACTGATGACGGCGCGGTGCCTGGTCACGCCACCCGAACGTTGGTCCGGGCGATTCGCTTGGGTGGCAGCCCTTGGGGGGGAGCCTGGGTGGTCAGGGCCGTTCAACGGCCCTGACCACCCAGGCTAGGGCGGTCGGCGGCGGCGAACGACTTGTACGGCATGATCTCGTCCGGTCTGATCACGCCGTCCTCGATCGCGCGGGCGAGCAGCGCGTCCTTGCTCGGCGCGGTCCGGCCGGTGGCCGCGTACTTGGCGCGTGCGCGGCTGATGTACTGCCGGACCGTATTCTCGCTGATCGACATGCGCCGCGCGACCGACGCCTTCGACATGCCCTGGAACCACAGCAGCAGCGCCTGCTGCTCCTGCTGCGACAGGGCCGGCCGTGCGGGGCGCTGATCGGCGAGCATCGCCCTGGCCTGCGACCGGGTGACGTACGGCCGGTCGGCGGCAGCCGCAAGCACGGCCTCGACCAGGTGGTCGCGGCCCTCCTCCTTGGACAGGTAGGAGTGCGCGCCGTTGTCCAGCGTCTCCATCACGATCGCCGGATCGCTGTGTCCGGAGAAGGCCACCACCCGGTACCCGGATGCCACCAGCTCTGGGATCTGCGCGGTGACGAGCTCGCCGGACAACTCCAGATCCAGGATGACCACGTCGGCCCGTGGCTGCGACAGAGCGTGCAGCCCGGTCAGGTCGCGCGCCGTCTGCACCAGCCGCACCCGTTGGCCGGGATCTGACCGGATCCAGGACGCCACCCCCTCGGTGACGACCGGATGGTCCTCGATGATCGTCACCGTCACCGGTTGTTCCATCGTGCCTCCGCCCAGAGCATTCCGCCGTCTTGCTGATGTTCGATGGCCACCCCCTCACCGGCCTCGGGCAGCGGTACGACCGCGCCGGTGTCGGCGACGAAGCTGACCGCGATTCCCGCGGCCACCGTCGCGAGGGTGATCCGCGCGTGGCTGCGCGCGGCGGTCAAGATCGCGATGGCAGCGTCGGTGATCACCCGCCGGGCCGGGCCGGGCACCTGTGGCAGCGCCCCAGCCGTCTCGATCTCCACGGCGACCCCGCGCCGCTCGGCCACGTCGGCACTCGCGTGCAGTTCGTGCACCAGCGATGCGGATACCTCATCGCTTTCCGCCAGCAGCCGGCGCAACCGTGCCGCCTGGACCGCGCACCTGATGCGCACCTGTGCGTCGCCCGGGTCAGCCGTTCCCGCCGCCAGCTCGGCCGCCAGCGGGACGGCGGTTTCCTGCAGCGCCAGCCAGCGGGCTTGCCTGGCGGCCCGGATGATCTCCGCGGTGGCGGCCCGCTCCCGCGCGGCGTTTTCACTCTCCACCGCCGAGGCGGCCTGGCCGGCGGCGACGTCCAGTGCCATCACCCCGGCGGCGACCGCCACCTGGGCGCCGGTCGACCAGGCAAGCAAGGCGAGGAACCCAGCCAGGTCGCCGCGGTTCAGCCCGTCCCACACCTGCACGCCCAGGGTGGCCAGGGCCTCGGCGGCGAGGAACCACGCAAGCTCGGTGAACCGGCGGCGGTGCAGCATGAGCACGCCCGTCCAGCCGGCACTTCCCCACGACCAGTTGAGCGCCAGCATCTGGCCCGCCGGACTGGCCGCCGCCGCTGCCGTACTCGCGGCCAGTGCCATCGCGGCCACCGCCCAGGCCGGGCCCCAGCCCGGTGCTCCGCGTAGCACGAGGATCGACCCGGCGGTGATCGCCATGGCCATGACCAGCCACATGGCGCCCTGGAAGGCGAACGAACCGTACGCCGGCCGGTTATGCAGCAGCTGCCCGCCCGCTCCGGCGAGATGCCAGCCCGCGACCAGGAAGACGATAGCGATGGTGAAGGCCCGCTGATAGCGGCCGGACATCATCGCCGTCGGCTGCACCGCGGTCATGCCGGCCAGCTCACGGTGACGGTCGTGCCCGCCCCGGGACGGCTGGCGATCACGGCCCGGCCGCCTGCCGCCACCATCCGCCCGGTTATCGACTCCCGGATGCCCCGCCGGGATGAAGGGGTAACAGCCGGGTCGAACCCGCGGCCGTGGTCAGCAATCTTGACGACCGCCCAGCCCGCGCCGCCGGTGACAGTCACTTCCGCCTGGCCGGTACCGGCGTGTCGCTCGACGTTGCGCAGCGCCTCGCCGACGCATGCGACCAGCTGATCCGCGACCTGAGACGGCACCGTGACCGGGACGAGCTTCAGGCGCACGGCCAGGTCAGCGCTGCTCGCCGCGGCCCGCTCCAGCTTCGGCCTCAAGTCGGTCAGCGGCTCGGACCCGCCGGGCACGGCGGGGGCGCTCGCGAGCCCTTGCAGCACGCGCAGGTCCCGGGCCGCCTGCGCTGTCAGCGCCGGGGACGGCTCGGCAAAGGCGCCTGCCGCGACCATGGTCAGGGTCGAGAGGACGGTGTCGTGAAGCTGGCGGTGCTGCTCTCGCTCGTCGGCGCGCCGCGCCTCCTCGGCCCGGATCTGCCGCTCGGTCTCCAGGCTGGCGGCGACGACCCCGTCAGCCTGCCGGGCGCCGGCGCGGATCACCGTCACCAGCCCGGCGGCGACGACCGTCTCCACCACCAGCAGCCAGGCGTCGGTCGGGTACCCGGAACCGAGCCCGTAGGCGATGACCACGATCGCGGCCCCGGTCAGCCCGAGCCACGTCCGCAGCGCGATCTGCATGATGTACACCGACGTGCAGGCCAGCGGGAGCATCCAGGTCGTGCTGTCCATGATCAGCGCGCCCGGGACCATATGCTGCTGTACCAGCGCAAGCGCCGAGATAACCGCGGCGTCGGCCAGTACCACGGTCTGCGTCAGCCCCGACCTCCGGACCCGCCACGTGAAGAAGGCTGACCACAGGCACAGCCCGGTGAGCGGCACGGCTAGCCACCAGCCGGAGATCTGCCTCGTCGCGGCCAGCACGGCTATCGCGGTGAACAAGACCGCGCCGCCAAGGCGCAGGGCGATCGCATACCAGCCGGCCAGCCAGTGCAGCGCCTGGTCGGACGGCCCTGCCAGCCGCCGGCTGCGTGCCCGCCTGCGGCTGCCCGCGGAGGGCCGGATCTGCCCCCAGACGAGATCAGCTGCCGGTTCCATCGGTCCAGTATGCGACAGACCGGGGCACAGCGGACGGAGATGTCACAACATGTGAGCTTGGCTGAACGATCTGCGGTTCTCCCCGGTTGAGCGGCGGTCGTGCCGATGCCAGGTACCGAACCGAGCGGGTGCGGGCCCCGTAGAATCCGCACTCGCCGGCTCAGCCGAGCAGCGCGGTGACCGTGCCCGCGAAGCGCGACCGCGAGGGTCACGCTAGCTTGGCAGCATGCCTGATCTGCGTACCAACCGTCTCACCCTCCGCTCATGGCGAGAGTCCGACATCCAGCCGTGGGCGGCGATGAACGCCGATCCCGAGGTCCGGGAACACCTCGGGAACTTGCTTACTCGGGAGCAGAGCGCAGCCTCGGCAGCACATTTCCAGACCCAGCTCGACGAGTTCGGCTTTGGGTTCTGGGCCGTGGAAGTGCACAGCACGGGTGAGTTCATCGGCTTCACCGGCCTTGACCAGGTGGATGAAGGTATGCCGTTCACCGGGATTGAGGTCGGCTGGCGGCTGGCCCGCACAGCGTGGGGGCACGGCTACGCCACTGAGGCGGCCCTAGCCAGCCTGGCCTTTGGCTTCGAGAGCCTCGCACTACCAGAAATCGTGGCGGTGACCACCGCCGCCAACGTTCGCTCGCAGGCGGTGATGCGCCGGATCGGCATGACCCGCGACCCTGCAGAGGATTTCGACGACCCCGCCGAACCGGAGGGTCCGCTGCGCCGGAATGTGGTGTACCGGATCCGCCCGTAGACAATCTCACGTCGTATCGGCTGACGTTCTCGTCCTAGTCCGCGGCCACGAATCAAGGCCAGCGCGCTGCCGCTCGGAACGAGATCACGGAGGGCCGCCGTAGTACCAGAAGCTAGCGGCCAAGGAACGCTAGGTGTCATAGGTGGTTGGGGCCGTGACGTGGGTGCGGCCGGAGGGCAGGGTCCAGATAGTGACACCCGGTGCGCTCTGTCCGACCTTCCAGTCGGGGGCCTGTTTGGCCCGGTGGTGGGTCCGGCATCGCGGGGCGAGGTTGCACTGGTCGGTGGGGCCGTCGGGCCAGGGGACGGTGTGGTCTATGTCGGCGTTCACCGCCTGGGCCTGGCAGCCGGGAGCGTCGCAGGTCGCGGTGCGAGCGCGGACCAGGTGCCGCAGCGCGCGGCTGGGGACATAGCCGTCCTCGGCGCTGGCGTGGTCGCAGGGATCCTGGGCGATCGGGGTGAGGGTGAGGCCGAGGCGGCGCAAGAGGCCGGCCAGCTGCTGCGGCGGGGGCTGGGGTGCGAGGCCGTTGAGCAGGCCCGGGTGCTGGCCGCGGGCGCAGCCGTGGGCGAGGGCGGTGCCGTCGGGACTGGTCAGGGTGACGCACCAGCGGGTGCGCGGATGCCCGGCCGCCGCGGTGACCACCGCGCGGGTCTCGCCGGCGTCGAGCAGGCCCCAGGTACCGGCCTGGCCGGGGGCGGCTGACCAGCCCAGCAGGGTGCCAGCCGGGATGAGGAGGTTCACCAAGGCCGGCAAGGGCACAGGCGCACCGGGGCGGGCCGGGAGCGGGACGGGCGCACCGGGGCGGGACCGGTCGTCCTGCTCTCCCGCGGGGCGCTGGTGGAAGCCGAGGCTCGCGAGCGAGTTAGGGTCTTGGTCGGGCTGGCCGTTGGAGCCTGCGGCGGACGACGCAGCGGACGGGCCGGCAGCCGGCACGGGCGACAGACCTGAAGGGCCGTTGGGCGACACGGGTGACGGATCTGAGGGGCCGTCAGCTGACACGGGTGACGGCCAGGCAGAGTCCGAGGGCGCGGGCGCGATCCGGTCCAGCGGGTCGCGGCCCTGGGTCAGGTCGGTCATCACCAGCGCCCGCAACTGGTCCAGCGTCCCCTCAACCAGGCCTGAGTTACGCAGCCTGACCGCTAGCGCGTCGATGTGCGCCTTGGATGCCATCACGTCGGCCGTGTCCAGCTCGCGGCCGGCCAGGCTCGCGTTGCCCGACACCTCGCGGCGGGCCTCTACCCGTTGTCCGGTCTGCCTGGCATGCTCCCTTCGAGCCTTGACCGCCTCGGGGGCCAGCTTCATTTCCAGGGCTGCGGCCTTGCGGGCCAACTGGTCGGCGCGCAGGTCCGGCGCGGCGGCGGCCAGGACTTCATCCGCGTGGGCGGCGTCGGCCGGGGTCAGGCTGCGGGTGTAAAGCGCAATCCACCCGGCCCGATCGGCGTCGACCAGGCCCGCTGCCATGCCGGCCAGGGTTCGCGGGAGGCGGGTGGTCAGGTCAAGGGCGTCGTCGATCCGGTGCCCTGCCTCGATGCGGGTAGTGGCCAGCTCGACCGCCAGTTCCTCTCCCGGGAACCCGCCTGGCCGGCAGCCCGCCGGCACACCGCGGGCGGCCGCGCCTTCGAACGCGGCCTGCCGACGGCGGCCGAACTCGGCGGTAACCAGGACCTGCTTGTACTCCTCACGGGCGACCTGCCGGCGCGTGGCGTGCAGAACCCCGATCAGTTCGTCATCCGACAAACGGCCAAGGCCGAGGACGGCCTGCTCGGTTAGCTGGGCCAGCACCGGGCCGGGCGGCAGCAGGTCCGCCTCCCCGCCGTGGGCGAAGGCGGGCTCGGGGTCGTATGGCTCGAGGTTGTCCGGATCCGGGTCGTCCGGATCCGGGTCGTCCGGATCGGGGGCCTGTGGCGCCCATGCCTCGGTTGCCCGTGTCGCGGGAACGCTGTCACGGCCGGCCGCGGTCTGGCGGTCCAGCCACGCCACGTACTCCGCCCATTCGGGATCCTGGTCCGGGGCCGCGGAGCTGTCCGGCAGCGGGCTCGCGCGATGCGGTCCTGACTCGTCCATATGCCGGCCCTCCTCCCGAATGACCATGGCCGAGAAGCTCAATTACGAACATCGTATCGATATGGTCTGACATTCAGGCGCTGCCTGCCGCCGTAAGAGACTATTTCTTCAAGCTCTTTTCGAGATGCCACGATTGTGGGCAGCGTGCGCCAGCCGGTAGCCCATGTGGTTACTGGGTTCCCTCCAGCGGGGCGGACGGCCTCGGTTCCGGCTGGCGAGACCGGTAAGCTCGGGCAGGCTGTCCCGGACCTGGAAGGACTGATAGTGAGCGTTGAGGCACCTGGCGTCGCCAGTCCGTCGGCGGATGACAGCGACAGGGCGGTCCGGGCGGTATCGAGCGCCGAGGGATTCTTCCGTACCGAAGGCGACACCCTGGTGCCGGCGTCATTCGCGACCAGCCCCTGGGGTCAGGTACTGCACGGGCGGCTCATCGGCGGCCTGACCGCCAGGGCAGCCGAGCAGGCCCGCGCCGGGTCCGCTGAGCTGGCCTGCAGCCGCCTGACGATCGACCTGTTCCGCTCGGTGCCGCTGGCGCCGATCACGGTCACCACCACACCAGTTCGCGCGGGCAGGCGCATCGTCGTGCTTGACGTCACCATCGAGCAGGGCGACGGCCCGGTTGCCCAGGGCCGGGTCGTCCTGCTCCGCCGCTCCGAGCAGCCGGGCGGCACGTTCCGGACACCGCCTGCCTGGGGTGCGCCGACGCCACCGGAACTGGGGCCGCCGCAGCCCGCGTCGAACCGCCACTGGACCGCCCCGTGGCAGTCATGGCGCACCGGCGGTGCGGACGGCGCGATGAGCGACGGCTTGTGGATCAGGGACACGCACCCGCTCGTCAGCGGTGAGCCGCTGACCCCGCTGATGCGCGCGGCGATGGCCGCCGATCTCGCCAGCCCGGTGTCCAATTCCTCCACCCGCGGGCTGAGCTTCATCAACGCCGACTACACCGTCTACCTCGGGCGCGAACCGCAGGGCGAGTACGTCGGGATACAGCCAGCCGGGCACCTCAGCGAGCTGGGCGTGGCGGCTGGCCAGTGCGTTCTGCATGACCTGCACGGACCTGTCGGCTTCGCCGCCACCGCGGCCGTCGCCAACCCGACGCTAGGCTCGCCTGCGGGTAACGGCGGCCCCAGGTTAGGCAGCAGGGGCTGGCGTGCCTGGCGGCTGGCCGGCCGCGCTTAACGCTCTCTCAACGGGCGACACAGCAGCGACTACAGCCCTCATGAACTCGCTGGAACCGGAGAATCCGGTGATGGCTTCACGCAGCGGGTCGATGCGTTCCTCGGCGCCGCCGCGGACTCGGACGGGACGCCGACATCGACGACCGTCACCTCATCGGCCCTGAAGCCGTGTTTACCTTGCAGGACGCCGGCGGCGTCGATTTCGATAATTCGGCTGCGCGGCACGAACGGTTCCGGACGCTCGAAAAAGAGGTTATAGGCTTCCAGCCGATTACCCCGGCCGATGGCGTATACATCGCGCGTGCCCCGGGTGACGATTAGTGCGGTCACCGCGCCCTTGCGCTCGATCGCGGTATTGATCGCCACCGTTGACCCATGCACAAAGTCCGTGGCCTCGGACAACGCAAGGCCGCTCTTCTGCAGGCAGCGGATGATGCCGCCGGTGAGGTCACCTGGATCGGTATGCGATTTCGCCTCAAACCGTACTCTTGCTGTCCGTATCGAAAGCGACCATATCGGTAAAGGTGCCACCGATGTCGGTAGCTATTACGAGACTCATCCATCACCTCAACGTGGAGCCGCCGCATTCGCGATGGCATTCGTTCGAGTTTTTTTGAAATCTAGCCTAACGTGGATTGGACTATATAGTCATAGACTGCGTTCTATGGCTTCCCCGTCGGTGTATCCGTACCCGGCGGCCGCCTGACCGCCTGCCGCGTGCGCGGCGCGGGCTGTCCAACGCCGGCGCGGGACCAGCAGCACGGCGGCTCGCCAACGGCGCCGTTCCCGAACTACTGTGACGGCTGCTCCCGTGCTTAGCGGCGGTGTCCCCAACGAGGAGGACTGATGGCAGACCTGGAGTACGACGTCGCGGACGGGATCGGCACCATCCTGCTGAACCGCCCGCACCTGAAGAACGCGTTCACGTTCGAGATGATCGACCAGTGGGCCGAGGCGCTGCGGTCGGCGCGGACCGACCCCGCCGTGCGGGTGGTGGTCGTCACCGGCGCCGGCGACGCCTTCTGCTCCGGCGTGGACCTTGACGAGTTCAACGCGGAGGCGAGCGGGCCGTTCGCGCTCAAGTCTGCGCTCACCGACCGGATCCACCGGGTGGCGTACGCCCTCGAGGACCTGGACAAGCCGGTCATCGCGGCGGTGAACGGTACGGCGGTCGGCGCGGGGATGGACATGGCGCTGATGTGCGACATCCGGCTGCTCGCCAGCTCCGCGCGGCTTTCCGAGGGCTACATCCGGGTCGGGCTGGTACCGGGAGACGGCGGCTGCTACTACCTGCCGAGGCTGACCGGGATGGCCAAGGCCCTGGAACTGCTGTGGACGGGGGATTTCGTGGACGCCGAGGAGGCACTGCGCCTCGGCATCGCCAACCACGTCTACGCCGATGTGGACTTCCGCGAGGCATGGCACCGCTTCGCCCGCCGGCTGGCGCAGCAGCCGCCCATCAACGTGCAGATGATCAAGCGGGCGGCCTACCAGTCTGCTCGCACCGACGTGCGCACCGCGCTCGACCTGATCTCCTCGCACATGGCGATCGTGCACACCACCCATGACTCAGCCGAGGCGATGGCCGCGTTCCGCGGCCGCCGCACGCCGCTGTTCGAGGGTCGCTAGGTCGCGGCCGACCGATGGACCTGTGGGATGTGCAACCGGTTACGCTCCCGCCGACGCTGCACGCGCTGCGGCGGGACGTGCGCGCGTTCTTGGCCGGGGAGACCGCAGCCGGCCGTCTCGTGCCGCACTGCGATCAGTGGCTGGCCGGGTGGGACCCGGCGTTCAGCCGGCGGCTCGGAGCCCGCGGCTGGATCGGTATGGCCTTCCCCGCGCAGTACGGCGGGTCGGCCGCGGGCGCCCTGGCGCGCTTCGTGCTTACCGAGGAACTGCTCGCGGCCGGAGCGCCGGTGGCCGCGCACTGGATCGCTGACCGCCAGTCAGGCCCGGCACTGCTGAGATTCGGCACGGACGAGCAGAAACACGCGTTCCTGCCGGGGATCGCGCGGGGCGAGTGCTTCTTCGCCATCGGGATGAGCGAGCCGGATACCGGCTCGGACCTCGCCTCGGTGCGTACCGCCGGCGAGCGGGTCGACGGCGGCTGGCGACTTACCGGGACCAAGATCTGGACAAGCGGAGCGCACCGGGCCCACGCGATGATCGCGCTGGCGCGGACCGAACCCCGGTCCGCGGACCGGCACGCCGGGCTGACCCAGTTCATCGTCGGGCTACCGGACCCGGACGTGCACATCCGGCCCATCAGCCTGCTGACCGGCGAGCACCACTTCAACGAAGTCGTGTTCGACGACGTGTTCGTGCCGGACACGCGGGTGCTCGGCGAGCCCGGTGCGGGCTGGCGGCAGGTGACCAGCGAACTGGCGATGGAGCGCAGCGGCCCGGAGCGGATCCTGTCCACCTTTCCGCTGCTTTCCGCCGCCGTGGACTACCTGGCACAGGCCGGCGAGCGGACAAGCGCCCCCAGGGTCGGCGCGCTGGCCGCACGGCTCTGGGCACTGCGCCAGCTTTCGCTCGCGGTCGCCGGGCGGCTCCAGGCCGGCGCCGCGCCGGAGGTGGAAGCGGCCGCGGTCAAGGACCTCGGAACTCGTTTCGAGGGCGCCGTCACCGAGACGGTCCGGCTCCTTGTGCAACTGGAGCCGGACCTGGGCTCCGGCCACCCGCTGCCCAGGATGCTGGCCGAGGCGATCCTGCACGGCCCCGGCTTCACCTTGCGGGGCGGCACGAACGAGATCCTCCGCGGCGTCATCGCCAGGGCACTGGGGGTGCGGTGAACGACGTCGTGAACGCGCTGGCAGCCGCCGTAGCGGACGCGTGCGCCAGATACAGCGGCACCGACGCCGTGACGGCCGGCGCCGGCGGCGGCTGGAACAGCCGGCTGTGGACCGCGCTCGAGCAGATCGGCGTCACCACCGTGTCGGTGCCGGAGGAGCGCGGGGGCGCGGGCGGTGATGTCTTCACGGCGGTAGCCCTGCTTGAGGTGCTCGGACGCTACTCGGCCGCGGTGCCGCTCACGGAAACGGCGCTGCTGGCCGGCTGGCTGCTCGCCAGCAGCGGCATGGAGGTACCACCCGGGCCGATGACCGCGGGCGTGGCCAGCCCCGGCCTGCTGTCGCGCCAGCAAGGCGGGCACTGGGCGACGAGCGGTACCGTCGCCCGCGTGCCGTGGGCCCGGTGGGCCAGCCACATCGCCGTGCTTGATACCGGCCGGGTGATTTTGCTGCGGCCCGGCGACTTCCGCGTCCAGGAAGGGGTAAACCTGGCCGGCGAGCCCCGCGATGACGTATCCGTGGACGGAACAGTTCCCGCCTCGCGCGTCCGCGAGCTGCCGCCGGGGTCACCGGCCTGGGCGCAGGCCTTCCGCCAGCGCGCCGCGCTCGGCCGCGCCGCCATGATGGCGGGCGCCGCACGCCAGGCGCTGGAACTGTCGGTCGCTTACGCGGGCCAGCGCCAGCAGTTCGGGCGGCCGATCGGCAAGTTCCAGGCCGTGCAGCAGTACCTGGCCGCGATGGCGGGTGAGGTGCTGCTATCCAGGGTGGCCGCCGAGGCCGCGGCGCTCGCCGTCGACGCCGGCTCCGGAGCGGACCTGGCCGTCGCCGCCGCGAAGGCCGTGGCGGGCCAGGCCGCCGGACAGGTGACCGCGCTGGCCCACCAGGTTCACGGGGCGATCGGGTTCACCGGGGAACATCCCCTGCGGCACAGCACCACGCGGCTGTGGGCCTGGCGGGACGAGGCAGGCAACGAGGAGGAGTGGTCGGCCGCCCTCGGCCAGCGCGCGCTCGGCGCCGGCACGCAGGGCCTGTGGCCACTGCTCACCGGCACACAGTGAGCTTTTGCCGGCACCACGGCGACCCGGCGCGGCCGCGCTTTCCTGAGGCCTGGCGATGCCCGGCGCGGGTTTCGGGCATCCTCAACACATGGAAACCGGCTGGCGCCCGGAGAGCGGCGTGTGCGCCGCCGTGGACGTGCACTACCTCAGCGCCGGCGGCGCCCGGGCAGCGGCCGTCCTGGCGGCCGATCCCTGCTTCGCGGACGTAGTCGCCGAACGGACCGCGGTAGTACCCCAGGTGGCGCCCTACCGGCCGGGAGAGTTCTACCTGCGCGAACTCCCGCCGCTGCGCGCGGTCCTGGACGACCTGGGCGGGCTGCGCTTGCTGGTGGTCGACGGCTACGCCGATCTCGACCCCGGCGGCCGGCCCGGCCTGGGTGCGCGCGCACACGCCGAGTTCGGTATCCCGGTAATCGGCGTGGCCAAGTCCAGGTTCCGCACGGCTACCCACGCGGTCGCGGTGGTGCGCGGATCGTCGGTGCGCCCGTTGTTCGTCACCGCAGCCGGGATGCCCGGCGCCGACGCGGCGGACCTGGTCCGGCGCATGGCCGGCCGGTACAGGCTGCCCGACGCACTGCGCTGCGCCGACACCCTGGCGCGGACAGGCCTGCCCGCGGATCGACGCGCACACGGCTCCGGTTAAGGCACGTGAGTCCTGGCCATAGCGACTGGCCGGCATCTGGCGGTGCGCCCCACGCGGAGTCGGCTGGGCGTGCCTGCCAGGTCTGGTCTGCTCAGGCAGCGACCGGCCGTACTGCTGGCGGCGGGCATCAGCCAGTCCCGCGAGGATGCCGTCACTGACCGATCTGCAGCACGATCTTGCCGCGCGCGTGCCGGGCCGCGACCTGGGCCAGCGCCTCGCGGGCCGCATCCAGTGGCAGCACCGCCGAAACCTGGGGCCGCAGTGCGCCGGAGTCGACCAGGCGGTTCAGCGCCTCGAGCCGCGGACGGGTGACCTGGGCGGCGAACGGCTCGCCGGTGATGCCGCGCTCCAGCCGGGCGGGCGGACCCTGAAGAACGATGAAAAGCGCCCGGCCGCCGTCGCGGACCGCGCCGATGGCCTGGTCGCGGGTCTGGCCGCCGGCACAGTCCAGCAACAGGTCGGCGCCGCCGGGGACCGCGGCCCGCACCTGCTCGGCCCAGTCGGCCGCGTGATAGTCGAACACTTCGCTGGCGCCCAGGCTCCGCAGGTAGTCATGGTTGCCACGGCTGGCCACGGCCAGCGCCCGGGCGCCCGCGGACGCCGCGATCTGCACGGCGGCGCTGCCAACGCCGCCCGCGGCGGCGGTGATGAGGACGGTCTCGCCCGCGTGCAGCCGCCCGCGGTCGACGAGACCCTCGAGGGCGGTCCCGGCGCCGATCACCAGCCCGGCCGCTTCGGCGAAGCTCGCCCGCTCGGGCGTCGGCGCCACGCGCTCAGCCGGTGCCAGCGCCAGTTCCGCGAACCCGCCGCCCGCCGGGAACAGGCTGGCGTACACCCGTTCGCCCGGCTGGAACCCGGACCCGTCGCCGACCGCTTCGACCACGCCGGCGACTTCCTGACCCGGGACGAACGGAAGGGCAACCCCGGGGAAGCCGCCGCTCAGGAACCCGACGTCCCAGGGGCCGGCACCCGCGCCGCGGACCCTGATCACCACCTGGCCCGCCGCGGGTACCGGGTCAGGCCGTTCACCTAGCTCCACGCCGCCGACCCCGCCGAATTCCTGCGCAAACGCTGCCCGCATGGTCTCCGTCTCCTTGATCGTGTGCTCGGGTGTACCTCGGCAGTCAAACTTGTATCACGGAGCGCGACCTTCCAGAGGCTCTCTGGTTACCCGTGCCGTATGCGCGCCGCCGGGCTGGTACGGAACAGCAGGCTAGAACGCGAGCAGATCGCCCCATGGACGCGAAACTGGACGGGTGGATGTCACAGACCTCGACGCCGACCCGCTGCGCCAGCTCTCCAAGTGGCTGGAGGCGGCCCGCGCGGCCGGCCAGCCGATGCCGGAAGCCATGACCATCGCCAGTGCGACCACCGACGGCGTTCCGTCAGCCCGCCTTGTGATACTGCGCGGCCTGCGGCAAGGGCTGGTCTTCTTCACCGACTGCGAGAGCGACAAAGGTGCTGAGCTCGCGGCGAATCCGCGGGCGGCTGCGGTGCTGCACTGGCTTGTGCCGGCGCACCGCCAGGTACGCGTGGCCGGGCCGACCGAGCGGGTGAGCGAGGACGAAGCGGACGAGTACTGGAGCACCCGCGGCCCCGCCGTCCGTCTCAACTCGGCCGCCTCGCGGCAAAGCCGCGTGGTCGCCAGCCGGACGGTCCTGGAAGCGCAGGTCCGGGACATCCTGCGGCGCCGCCCCGACGGGGCCGACGTTCCCCGGCCGCGGCGCTGGGGCGGCTTTCGCGTGCTGCCGTCCCGCGTCGAGTTCTGGCAGGAGTCGCCAGACGGTCTGCACGACCGGATCCGCTACCAGCCGGGAGGCAGCGGCTGGATCACCGAGCGGCTATCGCCGTAACGATCGGCGCCAACTGGGCACCTGCGGGCCGGTAGTTACCGCCAGCGGGTACCGCCTTAGGCTGAACCAAGCCTGTGCGTCGCGCCATAACGTCTAGCAGGATCGGGCCTGTCGGGACAGCGTCCGCCGTCGGGCTTCCAATGGGGAGGCGCATGATGCGAGTGCTAGTCGTCGGCGCTGGCGGAGTAGGGTCGGCCGTCGCGCGAATTATCGCGAAGTGCGATCTATTCGAGCGCGTCGTCATGGCCGATTACGACGAGGAGCGGGCGCGACGGGCGATCGCGAGGGGTGGCGACCGGTTCGCCGCGGTGAAACTGGACGCGTCGGACGAGCAGGCGATTGCGGAGCTGATCAGAACCGAGCGGTGCGACGCCGTACTGAACGCGGTCGACCCGCGGTTTGTGATGCCGGTCTTCCGCGCAGCCCTCGCCGCCGGGATTACCTACCTCGACATGGCGATGTCGCTGTCTCACCCGCACGCGTCAGAACCGTACCGGCAACCCGGGGTCAAACTGGGTGACGAGCAGTTCGCACTCGCCGGGGAATGGGAGCGCCGCGGGCTTCTAGCGCTGTGCGGCATCGGGGTCGAGCCGGGCCTGTCGGACGTGTTCGCCCGCTACGCGGCAGACCGGCTGTTCGCGGCCATCGACGAGATAGGCGTCCGCGACGGCGCGAACCTGGTGGTCGAAGGGTACGAGTTCGCCCCGACGTTCTCCATCTGGACGACGATCGAGGAGTGCCTGAACCCGCCGATCGTGTGGGAGCGCGGCAGGCAGTGGTACACGACCGAGCCGTTCAGCGAGCCGGAGACGTTCACCTTCCCGGCCGGGATCGGGCCGGTCGAGTGCGTCAACGTGGAACACGAAGAAGTCCTGCTGATCCCGCGCTGGGTCGACACCGGCCGCGTGACCTTCAAGTACGGGCTGGGCGAGGAGTTCATCGGCGTGTTGAAGACGATCCACAAACTCGGCCTGGACTCGACCGTCCCTGTCCAGGTGGGCGCGGCTGCGGTCTCGCCGCGTGATGTGGTCGCCGCATGCCTGCCCGACCCCGCGGGGCTTGGCGACAGGATGTCGGGCCTCACCTGCGCCGGCACCTGGGTCCGCGGAACGGGCAAGGACGGGTCGCCACGCGAGGTCTACCTGCACCACGTCGTGGACAACAGGTGGTCGATGGCAGAATACGGCTCGCAGGCCGTGGTCTGGCAGACCGCTATCAACCCCGTGGTGGCACTCGAGCTGCTCGACTCGGGCACATGGTCAGGCACCGGCGTCCTCGGCCCGGAGGCGCTGCCGCCCGAGCCGTTCCTCGAACTCCTGAACAGCCACGATGCTCCCTGGGAGTGCGAGGAGCGAACTCCCGCTGGGCACTGAGACCCACCAGCAGGCACCTGGCAACTGCTAGGAGCCCGCTGAATTAGACCGCTTCTGGAGTATTACACCCTGAGTCGTGCCTGGTCAGCTCCGAGACTCCCGCTCCAGGCGTCGCTAATTCAGCAAGCTCCTAGTCCTAGGCGGTGACGGCGGGCGGACGCGGGGCGCGGCGCAGCCATTGCCAGAACGTCCGTCGCGGCCGTCGGGGCGGAGGGGGCGGCCCGACGGTGATGGCTGCGCCGCGCACCGACCCTGCGATCTCGACCCGCAGATAGACGGGGACTCCAGGGCCAGGCGGCTCGGGCAGCTTGACGCTCCCGCCGTGCACTGAAATGTCATCGGCGTCCGCCACGATGCCCGGCCTGGTGATGAGGCTGAGCCCGCCGCCTCTCACCTCGGCGGTAATGCGCAGCAGCGGTTGCGTGATCACCGCCTCGGTAAAGTCCAGCGTCACGGTGCCGCCGATCACTTTGACGTCCAGTTCCTTCGGGACTACCCAGTGGCCATCCCGGCGCATGCTGCTGCCGTGGACGTGGATGCGCGCCAGATCCTTCGGCGTGGCACTCACCGCGCCCGGGCCGGGCGGTACGACAGCGGCACCCGGCGCGGCGGGCAGGTCGGCAGTGAGCGCCGCGAGTCCGGCGTAAGTCCTGGCGGTGAGCGCACGCTCGAGGCGGTCGTCCAGTTCTTCCGGGGACAGCCGGCCGTCCCCGGCGGCTACCCGCAGCAGTTCCACCACCTGCTCCCGGTCGGCGTGTGATGCACGGAGTTCCTCGCCGGCGACGGTTGCAGGCAGGTCGCTCTGGCCGCCTCCGCTGGATTGTGGGTCAGCCATGCCCAAACCCTAAGGCAACGCGCCGATGCCCGCCACGCCAGGCGACTTGTCAGACGACCTGGACTGGATCCTTGCGGCTTCTGGCCGGGCCTGGTCCAGCGACAACAGGGTTCCGCTGATCGGCTGACCGGCACAGCGCCAGGCTCGTGACTGAGCGCGTGTCGAGGCTCACCGCCTCTCCGGATTGCCGAGCAGAGCGGTGAGCTTCTTCGGCGCGAGGATCCGGTAGCTGTCGGTCACTAGCTCACGGATCTCCTCCCAGTCCGTGTCGTCGGTGAGCACCACCACGACACGGTCACGGCCGGCTCGCGAGGCGAAGAAGGGGTGGCCAATCGACAGCAACACCTCGCGTTCGTCTGGATCGGCGCGCAGCACGAGCAGCGGAACGGGCTTGCCGGCCGCGCCCTCCCAGGCCACGAGCAGGCAGAACGACCTGCGGCGGATGTCGAACGAGTACGCCGTCGATCTCGCTGTAGTTAGTGAACCGTCGACTCTCACCGTCACCTCGGGCAAGGCCAGGCATAGCGCGCGGATCCGCCCGACGATGTCTTCCGGGATCTCTATGGGCGCGCTCATCGCCGGAACGCGGTTCGGACCGCAGCCGCGGTGGAGCTGAAGTACAGGGGTGGTTCGATAAAGCCCCACTCGTTGAACGGCGAGCCGTTGGCGACGGCGCGCCGGTAGCCGAAACAGGCGAGGTAAAGCGTCCGGATGTACATAACCGCCTCGAGCCGGTCGAGTTCTTCGTCGGTTGGCTCGACATGTCGGCGGTAGGCGTCGACGGCAGCGTCGATCCGCTCCTGGTTCGGCCGGCGTGGGTTCCACGAGCCCGTGCCCCAGATCAGGTAAGCGAAGTCGGCGAGGCGCGGTCCGCGCCCGGACGCCTTCCAGTTGATCGCGACTGGCCCTTGTTCGCTCAGGACGGCGTGATCGGGGGCGTGGAGGAGGTTTCCGTGGAGCAAGCCCTCCGGGAGGCCGTGACCGTCGTCGGCCGAGCGTACCTGATCGCGGAGCCGCTCGAATCGCACGCGCTCGGCGGGCGCGACCTTCGTGTCGACGGCGTCGAGAAACGACAGGGCCGCCAGCAGGTCCTGGCGCGGCGTGCCCTCACGGCTCGGGTCCTCACCACTGGCTCCACCCAGGCGGGCGACGGAATCGTCGTACGGCAGCGCGTGTAGCCGCCCGAGCAGCTCACCCATCATGGCGAACTTCGCGGCACCGTCGGGGAGCTTGACGCCGTCGACCAGCCCCGTCACGAGGACCGCGCTGCCGTCGAAGTCAGATACCGCATCGTCGGCCGCCAGGCGCTCCGCCGGATAGTCCTGCCGCTCCAGGAATCTGAGGATTGCCGCGTCGCCCTCAACACCGGCGCGCGGCCGAGCTGGAGGGAACGCGCGGGCGACCCAGGGGCTGCCGTCCTTGCGGTCGATGCGGAACACGTAAGTCTTATGCACGCTGAGCTTCGTCGCCGCGGCCGGGTCAATGCCGTAGCGATCCCGGAGATGAGCGAGGAGCCGCTCAGGAACTGGCTCGTGGTGCATCCGCGCGCCGAGACCCTCGAGATCCGTCAGCGCTTCGGTATAGCGCTGCCCGGTCTCCTCGGCGTGGCGACGGACAACCTTCTTGAAACTGGCGTCCTTGGTCATGGACAAGCCTCCCCTTGACACCCTCGTCCCCCAGCGACGCGGTGTTGGAAGATGGCCTGTGACATTGACGACCGAGAGGACGAACCCCCTTCGCCAATGGAACCCCGACTGGGGCAGATGTTCCACAGCTCGGCGACCGGTCGCCGCCGTGAACAAACTCTGCCTGAGGCGCTCGGTCTTCGTCAAGCGCCGGTTCGGCCATCGGGGCAAGGCGCTGGGCGGGAGCAGCGCTTCGATGTGGTGGTCGCCTGGCGCCGCAGGCGGTCACTGGTTCCGGTCCAGAAGTCCTGGTAGCTGCGGTGCAGCCAGTCGTCGACTCAGCGCGGTCCGGCTCGTCGGGGACGGCGGAGCTGTCCCTGAGCCGGGCCAGCTGTTCCTCGGCGGAGCATACTGGGACGCCTACCGTGGCGAGGGCCGCAACCGGATTGGACGGCTGCTTGAACTGGTCCGGTCCGAGATCGCCGCGGAGAGGGCATCCAGCTAGTTTGGAACTATGGACATGGCCACCGCGCTCGCCGGCCTGGGCGTCACCGCGGATTCCATCGACGACTCGACGAGGGAGCGGCTCGACCGGGACGGGTACGCGCCGCTGCCGGGGATCCTGTCGCAGGCGCAGCTCGCGGCCATCCGCTCGCGGCTAGCCGAGCTGCTGGCGGCCGAGGGAGACAAGGCGGGGCTTGAGGTCCACCAGGAGGCGGGAACCGATCGGCTGGCCGACCTCGTCAACAAGGACCCGGAGTTCGACGTCTGCTTCTCCAGCCCCCGCCTGCTGGCCTGCGTGGCGCACGTGCTCGCCGACTTCAAGCTGTCCTCGCTGAACTTCCGGGCCGCGCTGCCGGGCAGCGGACTGCAGGCGCTGCACACCGAGGGTGGCCCCGTCACCGATCCCGCCCAGTTCCAGGTGTGCAACTCGATCTGGCTGCTGGACGACTTCACGGCCGAAAACGGGGCGACGCGGGTCGTGCCCGGATCGCACCGGTCGGGGCAAGCGCCGCGCGACGCGATGACCGACAGCCGGGCCGCCCACCCCGACGAGGTGCTGCTGCTGGCCCCGGCCGGAACCGTCGTCGTCTTCAACAGTCACCTGTGGCACGGCGGCACGCTGAACCGCTCGTCCCGGCCGCGCCGGGCCCTGCACTCCTACTTCACCCGCCGCGCCAACGGGCAGCAGCTCGACCAGAAGAAGTACGCCCGCCCGGAGACGCTGGCCCGTCTCACCCCGGCCGCCCGCTTCATCCTCGACATCTAGAGAAGTGCGCCATGCGGTGAGAGCTACTCACACGCATGAGGGCCGCGATGACGGTGTCATGCACCGGACCCGACGCTGCTGTCAGGCCGGCGGCCAGAGGCCGAGCGGCCTGCCGATTTCCCACTCGTGACCGAACGGGTCGAAGATCCGGCCCAGGCGCCAGCCGTGCTCGTCGGCCATCTGGGACGCCGCGGTGGCGCCGGCCGTGATCGCCTGCGCGAACACCGCGTCCGGGTCGTCCGTTACGAGCAGGGTCCTGCCGGTCGCGCCGCCGATCGCTTTCGGGCTGAACCGCGGGCCGTCCGCTCCACCCGAGGAAACCCAGAAGGCCGCATCGCCGACGGCAAGCTGGGCGACGATCTCATCGCCCTCGCCTACCTGATGGAGGACTCTCGCGCCGAAGGCCGCCTCGTAAAACGCGACAGCTTCAGCCGCCCGGTCGATCCACAGCTCCGGCTGGATGCCCGTCATGCCGGTCAGCGTAACCGCCTGTCTACGTGGTGCGCAGCCCCGGCTACGGATGCCGGCATGGGCCCTTGCCGGCGCTGCTGGCGCTTAGCTTAGGAGCGGGCCAGGTCGCGGCTGATGACCAGGCGCTGGATCTGGTTGGTGCCCTCGAAGATCTGCATGACCTTGGTCTCGCGCATGTACCGCTCGACGGGGAAATCCTTCGTGTACCCGGCGCCGCCGAGCACCTGGACGGCGTCGGTGGTCACCTTCATCGCGTTGTCGGTGGCGGTCATCTTCGCGATCGACGCCTGGCGGGAGAACGGCCGCCCGGCATCGCGCAACCGGGCCGCGTACAGATAGGTGGCCCGGGCGGACTCCACGGCGGCGGCCATGTCGGCGAGCAGGAACGCCAGCCCCTGATGGTCGATGACCGGCCTGCCGAAGGACTCGCGCTCCTTGGCGTAGCGCACGGCCACGTCCAGCGCCGCCTGGGCGACGCCGGTCGCCACCGCCGCGATGCCGAGCCGTCCGGAGTCGAGCCCGGCAAGCGCGATCGGCAGGCCCTGCCCCTCCTCCCCCAGGCGCCGCCCGGCCGGGATTCTGACCCCGTCGAACAGCATCGTCGCGGTCGGCGAGCTCATCAGGCCCATCTTGTCCTCGGGTACGTCCGCCGTCAGCCCGGGCGTGTCTGCGGGGACCAGGAAGCAGGAGATGCCGCGCCCGCCGTCGTCGCTGGTGCGGGCCATCACCTTGTAGAAGTCCGCCTCCCCGCCGTGCGTCGTCCAGGCTTTCGCCCCGGTGAGCACGTACTCGTCGCCGTCGCGGACCGCCCTGGTACGCATCGCCGCCGGGTCGGAGCCAGCGTGCGCCTCCGACAGGCAGTAGGCGCCGAGCAGCTCACCGCCGAGCATGTCGGGAAGCCAGCGCTTCTTCTGCTCCCCGGTTCCCGCGTGGAACAGCCCGAAGCAGCTCAGCGCGTGCACGCTGGTCCCGACACCAACCGCGGCCCAGGCCGCGGCGATCTCCTCAAGCACCTGCAGGTACACCTCGTACGGCTGGCCGCCGCCACCGTATTCCTCCGGGTAGGGCAGGCTCAGCAGCCCGGCCCGGCCCAGCGTGGTGAAGACCTTCCGGTGGAACGTGTGCGTACGCTCGGCCTCGTCCACCAGCGGCCGCAGTTCCTTGTCGGCGATGCTGCGGGTCAGCTCGATCAGGTCGGCCGACTCCTGGGTCGGCATCAGTCGCACGGCTGGCATGGGCACTCCCGGCTGCTACGGTGTCGATACCTAGAGCTGTACCCTAGTACCTTTCACAGTACTGTAGATCGTCTAGTCTGAGCAGGTGCCCGCATCGCCAAGCCATCGTCGCGAAGAGCTCCTTGACCGGCTCGTGTCACTGTTCCTCGCCGAAGGCTTCCGGCATCTAACGCTCGCCGACCTGTCCGCCCGCCTGCACTGCTCCAAGTCCACGCTGTACGCGCTCGGGCAGACCAAGGACCAGGTGACGGTCAACGCCGTCCGCCGGTTCTTCCGGACCGCGACCGGTCAGGTCGAATCCGCCATCCCGGCGCAGGCACGGCCCGGCGAGCGGATCGCCGCCTATCTGCACGCCATCGGCGACGCGCTGCGGCCCGCCTCCGCGACTTTCATGACCGACCTGGCCGCGCACGCGTTCGCCCGTGAGATCTACGAGCAGAACACCGCGATCGCGGCGCGGCGGGTGCGGGAGCTGATCGCCGAAGGGGTGAGCAGCGGCGAGTTCCGCCCCGTGCATGCCTCGTTCGTGGCCGACACGGCCGCCGCCACCATGGCGCGCATCCAGAGCGGGGCTGTCCGGACGGCCACCGGACTGGGCGACGCGGACGCATACGACGAGCTCGCCGCCCTGGTACTTGACGGCATCAGGGAACGCGTTCCCTGATAGTCACCGAGCGGCCCGCGCGCATGCCATCGTCGGTGCCGCCGGCACGCGCGCTGGTGCTCGCCAGCCGAGGCGACGCGACCTGGCTCGCCTTGTATCCGCCGGTGCAGGGGCGGATACCAGCCGAGAAAAATGATTCTTGCGCACTGAATCGGTGGCCGTAGGCTGGCCGGGTGGCGCAGCGCGACTGGGTGGAATGGCACCGGGACTACGACGACCCAGGTTCCCTGCTCTCGCGGCGGCTGGAACTCGTCCAGGGGCACCTGCGCGCTGAGCTCGATCATGCCCCCGCCGGGGACATACGGCTGATCAGCCTGTGCGCCGGGCAGGGCCGGGACGTGATCGGCGTCCTGGCCGGGCATCCGCGCCGGGACGAGGTGCGCGCCCGGCTGGTCGAGCTGGACGAGCGCAACGTCGCGCACGCGCGGCGCGCGGCGCATGCGGCTGGGCTGGACGGTGTCGAGATGCTGCAGGCCGACGCCGGGATCACCGATGTCTGCGCGGGCGCGGTCCCCGCCCGGATCGTCGTGGTGTGCGGCATCTTCGGCAACATCACCGCCAGGGACATCCAGGCCACGGTGGCGGCCATGCCCAGCCTGTGCGCGCCCGGTGCGCTGGTCGTGTGGACCAGGCACCGCAGGCCGCCTGACCTGACCCCCGCGATCCGGTCCTGGTTCGGGGAGGCGGGCTTCCGCGAGGAGGCGTTCGACGTCAGCCACGACGGTTTCATGTCGGTGGGCGCGCACCGGCTGACGGGCGAGCCCGCCGCGCTGGTGCCCGGCCAGCGGCTGTTCACCTTCACGGCCAGGACCTGAGGCGCCGCACGCCGCGCGCAACCCCGCGATCCCGCCCAGCCGGCTCACCGGGCTGCTCGGCGCCGCCGACCCTCACCTCGCCTGGGGGGCCGCCGCGCACCTGATGCTTCCCGTAGCCGCGATGTGCCAGGTATTCGGCCAGGCAGGGCTGTAACAGAACCTGGGTCACATTAGATCGGCGAGTTCGGTAATGGACGACACTGACAGGTCCCACGACTGGGTGGCAACGCCGGCCCCGGGGATGCCGGGCCCTCGCTCCAGGGGCCTGGAGATGAACGCCGCGGCCAGGCCCGCCTCGCGGGCGGCCACGAGGTCGGATTCGTGCGCTGCGGCCAGCATGATCTCCCCCGGCTCAAGCCCGAGCATGGCGGCCGGCCGCAGGTACGCCTCCATGGCCGGCTTGTAGGCCTCCGACACATCCGAACCGAGGATCAGGTCCCAGGGCAGCCCGCCCGCCTTCGCCATATCGAGCAGCAGCGAGGTATTGCCGTTCGACAGCGGTCCCACGATGTAACCCCGCTTCAGCGCGGTGATCCCCGGGACGCTGTCGGGCCAGGGCGGAAGGAAGTGCCAGGCGCGGTTCAGCCCGTCAAGCGCCGCCGGGCGGAAGCGCGCCGGATCGAGTCCGAGGTCCTCAAGCACGCCGTCGAGGTTCTCCCGGTGCAGCACGTCCAGCGGGACAAAGGGCCGCTCTCCGGTACTGACCCGTCGCATCCCCGGCACGTACCGTGACCGCCAGGCATCGGCGAACGCGCCGGCGTTCAGTTCAAGGCCGTGCTCGCCCGCGAAGCGATCCACCGCCCCGGCGACCCCGGTCCGCCAGTCGACCACAGTGCCGAACACGTCGAACAACACGGCCTTCACCGTCTGGGCGGTAGACGCGGGAGTGAATGTCACCCTGTCAGCATTTCATCCTGGTGGTTCAAGTGC
>Ga0335073_10001685_pt1 | contig 29778 bp, 23 predicted proteins | sample Lox_Sample_22_FD_207093 | JGI IMG/M metagenome (GOLD analysis project Ga0335073, IMG submission 207093) | Soil microbial communities from Loxahatchee National Wildlife Refuge, Florida, United States - Lox_Sample_2.2 | ecosystem: Environmental > Terrestrial > Soil > Wetlands | place: USA... | reverse complement strand
AGAGGCGCGCTATCAGCAGCAGCTTCGCTATGTCCTCGCTCGATGACGCCTCCGGTCGCCGCCGCGACGGGTTCACGGCTAAGTCCTTCTGATTCGTGGGCTGGGGTGGATCGATCGTATAGCCGCATGGGAAGCTGCGACGATCGACGCGAGTTACTCATGGGTCTTGGCGATCGCGCAGCCCGCTGCGCGGCGGGCGGCTGCCGTCGAGGCGGCCCCGGGCCCTGGCTGCGGCTCGAACTCTGGCGCCAAACTCCGCGCCGCCCGACCTCGGCGGCGAGTTGGTAGCGCTTCCTACGGCGGCGCGTTAGACCTGCTCGGCATGAGCGGTGGAAATGAATTTGTGGTCCAGGCGGTCGTGGGTTCGAATCCCATCGCTCACCCGGAGGAAGGGCCCGCAACTCGAACGTCGTGAACGGTGGCGTCCGCCGCGACGAAGTTGAGGAGCCGCTGGGCTTCGGCCACGACCGCGTCGTGCTCGCGCAGGTCCCTGAACGGCGCGATCTCGAGGACCGCGGCGTCGTCGCGGCGCGTGACGGTCCAGGTCGCGGTGAACACTCCGTCCACGAGCAGCGTGCCCGAGCGCGCGCCCGAGCCCGGCAGGAGCGGAATCGGCTCGCCGGCGGCGATGACGCGCGTGCGGTCCGCATGCGACAGGAGCAGGTTGTCGTACTCGGGCAGGAACCGCGGTGGAGCGGGTGCGTCCGCGTCGGGGCGGGGAGCATCCGGCAGATCCAGAAGCTCAGACCCTTGCTCGTCGCGGAACACGCGCAATCCTGGTCGGAGGCGGTCGACGATCTCGGTGAGGCGGGTCAGCCCGGACCAGGCCTGCACGTCCCGGATCGTCGCCGGACCGAACGCGGCCAGGTATCGACGCACGACCTCCTCCAGCGCATAGCCGGCGCCGAGCGGCTGGCCGAGCCAGTCCTCGGCGGTGGTCCAGCGCGCCGCGCCGCTCTGTCTCCACACGCCGCGCGGCGGGACCTGGACGAGCGGGATCAGGTAGGTGACCGCGTAGGCCAACGACGCGGGATCGACGTCCGGCCAGGTCTGCGCGAGTGCAGCGCCCAGCTCCGGGCGGGTGAGGGGACGCTCGGAGGCGAGTCGTCGGCCGGCCTCGAGCAGCGCCTCGGCATCCGCTCGGGAGACGTCGAACGGCGCGCCGGCGAATCCTCGCTCGAGCACGGGCTGGATCACGGGACGCAGGCGCACGAAGTCCCGCGCGCTGACCAGGTGGATGGTGGCGCGCATCAGCGGACCTCGCACGGCGCGCCGTGTTGTGATCAGCTCGGAGAGCTCGCGTGGGTCAAAGCCGTCGAGTCGCGTCCACAGGCCCACGTAGGGGGCGAGGGGCGCCTGCGCCTGCATGCCCGCGAGCCGCTCGATCACGTCGATTGCCGTCAGGTGCGACGCGCGCTCGAGCAACAGCTGGCGCGCGAGGGTGGCGCGCCCTAGTGCGCGGAGACTGAGCCGGTCAGGGAGCCGGCGCGAGGTCAACGCCGTCGCCGAGGTGTCGCCGGTGGAGAGATGGCCCGAGCATAAGTGTCGGCCAGAACAGATCCCGCCACCGTGGTAACGAAATGGTCACAGGACGAGGACGTGGGCCCGGTTACGGTTCCCGCCGCACCGGGGGCGCGCTCACTCGAATCCAGCCAAGGAGGACTCCCTTGTCGACCATGCCGGAAGGCGTACGAGGTGCGCTGCTCAAGCGCGGCCATCAACTGCTCGCGGGCGTCGGATGCGCGGCGGCGTTCTGCTTCGCGGCCTCGTCCGCGCAGGCAGACCAGTGGCACCACGGCCACCACGGGGCGCCGCTCATCCCGGGCAACCTGCTGCTCGCGACGAGCGAATACGCCACGCCAGACATCCAGGCCGGCGTCACCCAGCTGCCGCCCGAATGCACGATGGTCACGCCGACCGACTGCGCCACCGCGGTCGCGGACGGGTTCTATCCGTTCTCGTTCGACAACGACAGCGTCGACGCGTTCTTCGGGATCACCTCGCCCGTTAACCTCGACGAGCTCACCCCGTGGGGCCAGCACATCGGGACGATTCCCGTCCCTGACAACCAGTTCGTGACGAGCTTCTCCTCGAAGTCCGAGTTGGCGCTCAACCTCAGCCCCGAGGGCAAGTACGTGTCGTTCCTCGGGTACGCGGCGCAGCCGGCCGAGGTGGACGTCTCCAACGCGAACACCCCCGGCGTGATCGACCCCGGGAACGGCGACCTCGGCCCCTACTACCGTGTCGTCGCGCAGCTCGACCGGTGGGGCCACTTCACGTTCACCGAGACCAACGCCTACAGCGGCGACAACGGCCGGGCGGCGATCACCAACGACGAGAACGGCCAGGATCTGCTCTACACGGCGGGCAACGCCGGCCAGAGCAAGAATCCCCCCGCGGATGTCGTCTCCTCGACGGGCGCGCAGTTCATCACGCCGGCAACGGTTCCCGAGGCCGATCAGAACCCCGGCCAGCCGACCCCGCTCGGGAGCTTCAACATCACCCAACTGGGCGACCCGCTGGATAAGTCCACCAAGGACAACAACTACCGCGGGATCGCGATCAACAACAACGTCATCTACTACACGAAGGGCAGCGGCGGTAACGGCGTCAACACCGTGTACTTCGTCGACACCACGGGCAACGCGTGCCCGAACGGGATCGGACTGCCCGAGCCGGGTGCTCAGCTGCCGACGTCTCCGCCCATGTTCACGGTCGAGAACCTCGGGGGCACGACCAAGAAGCCCAACAACGCCCTGGTGCCCACCAACATGTGCATCCTCAAGGGCTTCCCGAGCAATCTCGTCCCGGCCACGAACACGTATCCGTCGACCCAGTTGTTCCCGTTCGGGATGTGGTTCGCCAACTCGCACACGCTGTACGTCGCGGACGAGGGCAGCGGTGACAACCCGTTCGCGAACGGCGTGTACACGGACGCGACGGCGAGCAACGAGCCGAATGCCGGCCTCGAGAAGTGGGTGTTCCAGAACGGGCAGTGGAATCTCGCCTACACGCTCCAGAACGGGCTCGACCTCGGTCAGCCCTACACGGTGCCGGGTTACCCGACCGGCATCAACTCGGGCAGCGGACCGCTGGACTCGGGCACCGGACTGCCGTGGTCGCCGGCGACGGACGGACTGCGCCAGCTGACCGGGCGCGTGAACCCGGACGGCACGGTGACGATCTGGGCCACCACCTCGACCGTCAGCGGCGGCGGGGACCAGGGCGCCGACCCGAACAAGCTCGTGGAGATCACGGACAGGCTGGATTCCACGAACCCCGCCACCTCGAATTACGAGCACTTCCGCACGATCGAGACGGCCCACTTCGGCGAGGTGCTGCGCGGCATCTCGTTCACGCCGGGCACGTCGACGAGCCAGGGTTGGGGCTGGGGCGATCACGCCCGCTGAGTGAGATCCCGTCCGCGGCCGGCACGAACATGTGTTCGTGCCGGCCGCGACGATTCTCCACGCTGACCTCGACTCGTTCTACGCGTCGGTCGAGCAACGGGACGATCCGCGGCTGCGCGGTCGTCCCGTGATCGTTGGGGCCGGCGTCGTCCTGGCCGCGAGCTACGAGGCGAAGGCCCGGGGCGTGCGCACGGCAATCGGCGGCGCGTCGGCGCGGCGTCTGTGTCCCGACGCCATCGTCGTCTCGCCAAGGATGTCCGCGTACTCCGAGGCGAGCAAGGCGGTGTTCGCGGTGTTCGAGGACACGGCGCCGGTCGTCGAAGGACTGTCGATCGACGAGGCCTTCCTCGACGTCCGCGGGCTCGACCACATCTCGGGAACGCCGGTCGAGATCGCCGCCCGGCTGCGCCGACGGGTGCGCGAGGAGGTCGGTCTCCCGATCACCGTCGGTGTCGCGCGGACCAAGTTCCTGGCCAAGGTCGCGAGCGCCGTGGCGAAGCCCGACGGGCTGCTCGTCGTCGAGCCCGACCGAGAGCTCGAGTTCCTGCACCCGCTGCCGGTCGAGGCGCTGTGGGGCGTCGGGCGGGTGACGGCGGCGAAGCTGCACGAGCGGGGGATCACCACCGTCGGTCAGGTGGCGATGCTCGCCGAGCTCGAGCTCGTATCGATGCTCGGCCGCGCGTCGGGCCGCCATCTCCACGCCCTCGCGAACAACCACGACCCGCGTCCGGTCGAGGTCCGCCGGCGCCGGCGGTCGATCGGCGCTCAGCGCGCGTTGGGCCGCCGGCGCCGGTCGCCCGAGGAACTCGCCACCGTGCTGATCGCGCTCGTCGATCGCACGGCGCGGAGGCTGCGGGCGGCGAAGCGGGTGTGCCGGACCGTCGTGCTGCGCATGCGCTTCGCGGACTTCTCGCGAGCGACCCGGTCCCACACGCTGCGCGAGCCGACGGACCAGACACACACGATCCTCCAGGCCGCCACCGGGCTGCTTCGGGCGTCGCGGCCGATGATCGAACGGCGCGGCTTGACGCTGCTGGGGATCGCCCTGGCCAATCTCTCGGACGCCGGCGCGGTCCAGCTCGTGCTCCCCTTCGATCGGGCCCGCGATCTCGACACGGTCGTCGACCGGGTGCGCGACCGGTTCGGATCGGGCGCGATCACGCGCGGGGCGCTGGTCGGCCGCGACCCGGGGGTGTGGGTTCCGCTCCTGCCCGACTGACCGCGAGCCGAGCCAGCGCGGCGCGCACCTCGGCATCCCGGCGCTCCGCCTCGGCGTCGGTCCAGCGCCACCGGACGCCCGACTCGATCGCGAACGTCGGGCGGTCGTGGTCCTGGACATCGTCGACCTCGATCTCGATCGCCACCACGCCCTCGACGAACTCAATGGCTACCACGCGCGCTTGCCCGTGTGCCGTGACGGCGACGTCCGGGGCGATGATCGTCAACGACACGCGCGGGTCGGCGCGCAGCCGCTGGAGCGAGCGCCGGCCGCCGGCGAGGGCGATCAGCGCATGGCGCGGGCCGGCGTGGACGGCGGCGGACACCGGGATCGCGTGCGGCGCGGCGCCGGCGGTGGCGAGGATCGTGACCGTGCCGGCGGGCCATTCGGGCAGCACGGGGTCAAGCGGCACGGGGTCAAGCTACTGGCCCGGGCCGGCACGAGGCGTCTGCGCGACCTGCAAAGCACGACATTCGGGGCGAAGCGACGAGGGCGCGGCGAGCTGTGCATGTGGCGCCTGCGTAGCTCGACACGGCCGGCGCCGTTGGTGCCGTTTGTCGACTTATGCGGGTCGGCGCCAGACCTCACGCCACCCCGCGCGCCACACACAACCGCTGCAGGCGCTCCATCGCCTCGCCGGCGCGCTCGGGCAGGACGTCGAGCGCCTCGGCGGCGAGGCGCAGATCCGCGATCGTCACGCCCCGCGCCTCGAGGGCGAACCGGCCCAGCCACCGCACCGCCGCCCGCTCGTACCGGGACGGGTCCCCGCCCCGCAGCACCAGGCAGATGCGCAACGCGTCATCGAGCGCCACCGTCGGCAGCTCGCGCGCCGCGGCCACCACCAGCGTCTCGTTACCCGTCTGGAGGGCGCGCCGGAAGCGCGCGTAGGGATTGCCGTCGCTGGTCATGCGAACACATGTTCGCCCAAACGACGGACGGATGCGTCGTCGCCGCGCCGACGCCCACAAAAGCGGTCCCGAGAGCCGGGATTCACGCCGTGCACGTCGATCCGCCCCGGAGTAGGCTCAGTAAAGAGGCGGTTTCGGTGGGATGAGGAGCGCATACGCGAGGAGGTCTTCGAAATGGCGGTGAAGGGGGCGGAGCTCGAATCTGAGCTGATCGACACGGTCTGCGAACGGGTGCGGGAGCGGCTCCCGTCGGACCAGGCGACGCCGTGCGAGGCGTTCGTCCGGCAGTACTACCAATGGGTCCCCCCCGAGGATCTCGCCGACCGCAACCCGCTCGACCTGTACGGCGCGGCGGTGGCGCACTGGAACCTCGCCCAGCAGCGCGCCCCCGGCGAGGCCAAGGTGCGCGTCTACAACCCGGACTTCGAGCAGCATGGCTGGCAGTCACCGCACACCGTGATCGAGATCGTCTCGGACGACATGCCGTTCATCGTCGACTCGGTGACGATGGACCTCACCCGCAAGGGCTACGGGATCCACCTGGTGATTCATCCGGTGATGCGGATCCGCCGCGACGAGGCCGGGCACATCGTCGAGGTCCTCGATCCCGAGGCCGAGAGCGATGGCGCGATCCCCGAATCGATCCTCCACGCCGAGGTGGGGCGCGAGCACGATCTGGACAAGCTGGACGCGCTGCGCCGGAGCATCGAGCGCGTGCTCGACCAGGTGCGTGCGGCGGTTGAGGACTGGCAGCAGATGCGCGAGCGTGCGCAGGCCCTCACCGACGAGCTCGATCAGATCCCGCCCCCGGGCATCGACAGGGCAACCATCGACGAGACCAAGGCCTTCCTGACCTGGCTCGCCGATGAGCACTTCACGTTCCTCGGCTACCGCGACTACGAGCTGACCGAGGGCCAAGACGGAGAGGACGGCGCCGGGGCGCTGCTCAAGGCGATCGACGGCTCCGGCCTGGGCATCCTGCGCGGCAACTCGAACACGCCCCCCAAGCGGCTCAGCCCCAAGGCGGCGGCGTTCGGTCGCGAGCCGAAGATCCTGCTCCTGACCAAGGCCAACTCCCCGTCGACCGTCCACCGGCCGGCGTACCTGGACTACATCGGCGTCAAGCGCTACGACGAGGGGGGGCGCGTGGTCGGCGAGCGGCGCTTCCTCGGCCTGTACACCACCCGGGCGTACAAGGCCAGCCCGCGCTCGATCCCGATCATCCGCGGCAAGGTCGAGGGCGTGCTCCACCACGCCGGCTTCCCCCCGGCCAGCCACGACCGCAAGGCCCTGCTCGAGATCCTCGAGTCCTACCCCCGCGACTCGCTCTTCCAGATGGAGACCGAGGAGCTGTTCGGCGTGGCGATCGGGATCCTGGGACTCGGCGAGCGCCAGCGTCTGCGCCTGTTCATGTGGCGCGACCCGCTGGATCGGTTCGTGGAATGCCTGGTGTGCATCCCGCGCGACCGCTTCAACACCGAGAACCGGGAACGCGTCGGGCGCATCCTCCTCGATGCCTTGCACGGCGTCGCGCTCGACTGGAACCTTCAGCTCAGCGAGTCGCGTATCGCGCGCGTGCACTACATCATCCGTTGCGGCGAGGAGCCCGCCGGCGACTACGACGCGGCCACGATCGAGGCGCGACTCGTGCAGGCGGTGCGGGCCTGGACCGACGACCTGCGCGAAGCGCTGCACGAGGATCACGGCGAAGAGGGCGGTACCGCGCTGTTCCGGCGCTACGAGCGTGCGTTCCCGCCCGGCTATCAGGCCGACTGGGTGGCGCGCTCGGCCGTGGCGGACATCGCCCGGATCGAGGAGTTGGCCAGCACCGAGGACCCGATCACCAGCCTCTACCGACCGCTCGAGGCGCCCGAGGGGATCGTCCGCCTCAAGCTGTTCAGCGCCGGCGGGGTGCTCCTATCCGACGTCCTTCCCACGCTCGAGCACCTCGGCGCGAAGGTCGCGGACGAGCGGCCCTACGAGATCACCCCCGCCGACCGCGAGGCGGCGTGGATCTACGACTTCGGCCTCCAGGCCGACCCCGAGAACACCGAACGCGTTCGTGACCTACTGCACGACGCGTTCCTCGGCGTCTGGCGGGGCGAGCTCGAGGACGACGGCCTCAACGGACTCGTGATGAAGGCGACGCTCACCGGCCGGCAGGTGTCGATCATTCGCGCCGTCGCCAAATACCTGCGCCAGGCCGGAATCGGTTTCTCGGACGCCTACATCGAGCGCACCCTTACCGGCCATCCGGACATCGCTCGCCTCCTGGTCGAGCTGTTCAACGCGCGTCTGGACCCGGACAACGCCTCGGAGGCTCTCGCCGAGCGGATCGCCACCGAGGTCGACGAAGCGCTCGACGCGGTGCCGAGCCTCGACGAGGACCGCATCCTCCGCAGCTTCCTGAGCGTGATCCGTGCGATTGTCCGCACCAACGCCTTCCAGACCGAGCACGGCGGCAAGCCGCATCCGTACCTGGCCTTCAAGCTCGACTCCGAGCAGATCCCGATCCTGCCCCTGCCGCGGCCTCAGTTCGAGATCTTCGTCTACTCGCCGCGGGTCGAGGCGGTCCATCTGCGCGGCGGCAAGGTGGCCCGCGGCGGGATCCGCTGGTCCGATCGGCGCGAGGACTTCCGCACGGAGATCCTCGGGCTGATGAAGGCCCAGATGGTCAAGAACGCGCTGATCGTCCCGGTCGGCGCCAAGGGCGGTTTCGTCGTGAAGCGCCCGCCGGCGGAGGGCGGGCGCGACGCACTCACGAACGAGGGCATCGCCTGCTACAAGACCTTCCTGTCGGGCATGCTCGACGTGACCGACAACATCGTCGAGGGCAAGGTGGTCGCGCCCGAGCGCGTGGTTCGCTACGACGATGACGACCCGTACCTCGTGGTCGCCGCCGACAAGGGAACGGCAACCTTCAGCGACATCGCCAACGGCGTCTCGGCCGACTACGGCTTCTGGCTGGGCGATGCGTTCGCCTCGGGGGGCTCGCAGGGCTACGACCACAAGCAGATGGGCATCACGGCGCGCGGCGCGTGGGAGTCGGTCAAGCGCCATTTCCGGGAGTTGGGCGTGGATATCCAGTCGACCAACTTCACCGCGGTCGGTATCGGCGACATGTCCGGCGACGTGTTCGGCAACGGCATGCTCCTCTCTCGCCACACCCGGCTGATCGCGGCGTTCAACCACCTGCACGTTTTCCTCGACCCCGACCCGGACGCGGCGAGGAGCCACGAGGAGCGCAAGCGCCTGTTCGACCTCGAGCGCTCGAGCTGGAGCGACTATGACGACTCGCTGATCTCCGAGGGCGGCGGCGTGTTCTCGCGAAGCGCGAAGTCGATCAAGCTCTCCCCCCAGGTTCGCGAGGTGCTGAACGTCGAGGCCGAAAAGCTCGCTCCCAACGAGCTCATCCAGGCCATTCTGAAAGCCCCCGTTGACCTCCTGTTCAACGGCGGTATCGGCACCTACGTCAAGGCCTCCACCGAGTCGCAAGCCGACGTCGGCGACAAGGCCAACGATTCCCTCCGGATCGACGCGCGCGAGCTGCGCTGCCGCGTGGTGGGAGAGGGCGGCAACCTCGGGCTGACCCAACGGGCCCGGATCGAGTACGCGCTCCTCGGCGGTCCCGATAACAAAGGCGGCCGGATCAACACCGACGCGATCGACAACGTCGCGGGCGTCAACACCTCGGACCACGAGGTCAACATCAAGATCCTGCTCGACGGGCTCGTGGCCGACGGCGACCTGACCGCGAAGCAGCGCAACGAGCTGCTCGCCGAGATGACGGACGCGGTCGGCGAGCAGGTGCTCTACGGCAGCTACACCCAGACGCAGGCGATCAGCCTCGCGCTGGCCCAGGCTCCGCCGATGGTCGACGTCCACGCGCGCCTGATCCGCTACCTCGAGCAGAACGCCGGGCTGAACCGCAAGATCGAGTTCCTGCCCTCGGACGACACGATCGAAGAGCGCAAGGCAGCGCACCAGGGCCTGGTCGCCCCCGAGCTGGCGGTGGTCATGGCCTACATCAAGATCCACCTCTACCGCCAGCTGCTCGACTCCGACCTGCCCGAGGACGGCTACCTCGCCCACGACCTCCAGCGCTACTTTCCGGCCCCGCTGCCCGAGCGCTACGCCGAGCAGATGCGTGGCCACCGCCTCAAGCGCGAGATCATCGCCACCGTCGTCGCCAACCAGCTGGTCGATCGAGCCGGCACGACATTCGCCTTCCGGCTGATCGAGGAGACCGGCACCCTGCCGGCAGTCCTGGCCCGAGCCTACGCCACGGCCCGCGAGGTGCTCGACATGCGCTCCTTCTGGGAGGAGGTCGAGCGGCTCGACAACCACGTCTCGGCGCAGACCCAGCTCGGGATGATGATCGAGGGCCGGCGGCTGGTCGAGCGCGCGACCCGGTGGTTGGTGCGGGCCAACCCGTATCAGGTCAGCATCGCGCAGACGATCCGGCGGTTCCGGCCCGGCGCGGAGATGCTGTCCGCATCGCTACCCGACGCCCTCGAGGGCGCCGACCGCCAGGCCTTCGACGGCCGGGCCGCCGAGCTCGAGCACGCCGGCGTCCCCGGTGAGTCGGCCCGCCGGGCGGCGGGCATGCCGTTCATGCTCGCGCTGTTCGACATCGTCGAGGTCGCGGCGGCGACCGAGCGCGAGCCCACCGAGGTGCTCCAGGTCTACTTCCGCCTGGGCTCGCGCCTGGAGCTCAACTGGATGCGCGACCGGATCATCGACCTCCCCCGGGCCAATCGCTGGCAGGCGCTCGCGCGGGCGTCGCTGCGCGACGACCTGTTCAACCTGTACCGGGAGCTGACCCGCAAGGTGCTCGACGCCGGCCGGGTCGATGGGGGCCAAATCGATGCGCAGACCGCGATCGAGGCGTGGTCGGAGCGCAACGCTGAGGCGCTCGAGCGAGCGCTGGGGATGGTCGCCGAGATCCGCGCCTCGCGCATCTACGACAACACCACGCTGCCGGTGGCGCTGCGTGAGATCCGCGCCCTCCTGCGCGGGACGAGCCGCGCCGGCATTCAGGAGGTGGGGTCGGTCACGATGGGCGAGTAGGGATGGGGCTTTTTCGGCGGTTGCCGCCTGAGCCGCTTCGCTGTGCAAGGCGCCAGCGCGCGTAGGCGATGAGGAGCAGGCTGGCGTCGACGAGGCCCGCGACGAAGAACGCCAGCGGTCCGGTAAGCAACCGGCCGGCAACCCGGGAGACCACGAACGCAAGCTATCGTCTCGCAAATCCCGATGGCAGACACCGTTACCACGACCGTTACCGAGCTGCCCGACTCGCGGGTGCGAGTCGAGGCGCACGTCGCGCCCGAGGAGGTCGAGCGACGCGTCCAGCAGGCCGCGCGCGAGCTCGGCCGCCAGCTGCGCGTGCCCGGCTTCCGTAAGGGAAAGGTGCCGGCGACGGTGGTCATCCGCCGGCTGGGTCGCGAGACCGTGCTCGACGAGGCGCTCCGAAGCTCGCTCGGGGGCTGGTACGCGGACGCGATCGACGGCGCCGGCATCGCGCCGGTTGGCGAACCCGAGCTCGACGTTCCGAGCGAGCTTCCCGCCGAGGGCGAGCCGCTCTCGTTCTCGATCGAGATCGGGGTCCGTCCGGTCGCCAAGCTTGGGCAGTACACGGGACTCGAGGTCGGCCGGCGCGAGCCCCACGTCGAGGACTCGCAGATCGACGAGGAGATCGAGCGGTTGCGCGACCGGCTGGCCACGCTCGAGACGGTCGACCGCCCGGCTCAGAACGGCGACCACGTGGTCATCGACTACGTCGGGACGGTCGACGGCGAGGAGTTCGAGGGCGGGTCGGGACGCGACCAGCTGCTCGAGCTGGGCTCGGGGCGGTTGGTGCCCGGGTTCGAGGATCAGCTGATCGGGGCCAGTACCGGCGACGAGCGTACGGTGACGATCACCTTCCCCGGGGACTATCCCGCCACGGAGCTCGCGGGCCAGGAGGCACAGTTCGCGGTCACGGTCAACGAGGTCAAGGAGAAGCGCCTCCCCGAGCTCGACGACGAGTTCGCCGCCGAGGCGGCCGGTTTCGACACGCTGGCCGAACTGCGCGAAGACATCGCCGAGCGCATGGGCAAGGTTGACGAGCGCGCGATCGAGCGCGAGTTCGAGGATGCCGTGGTCGAGGCGGCGGTGGCCGAGGCCGAGGTCGAGGTACCCGAGAAGCTGGTTCACGCGCGCGCGCACGAGCTGCTCGAGGACACCTTCGGGATGCTGGCCCGGCAGGGCATCTCCAAGGAGGCCTACCTGCGGATCTCCGACCGCGACGAGGAGACGCTGGCCCACGAGGCCGAGCCGGAGGCGGCCGCGGCGCTCAAGCGCGAGGCCGTGCTGGCGGCGATCGTCGAAGCCGAGGGGATCGAGCCGTCAGACGATGACGTCCGTGAGGCGCTCGAGCCGACCGCCGAGCGTCAGGGAGCCACGGTCGACAAGCTGTTCGAGCGGCTGCGCTCGAGCGGACGCCTGGATCGGCTCCGCGGCGAGGTGGCCAACCGCCAGGCGGTCGAGAAGCTGGTGGCCGAGGCCAAGCCGATCAGCGTCGAGCAGGCGAAGGCCCGCCAGAAGCTGTGGACGCCGGGCAAGGAAGCCCGGGAAACTGCGACCCGCCCACCCACCCACCCACCCTCGGGGCAGCTCTGGACGCCTGGTAACTGAGGCGCCGCCGCCGGGCTCCGCACAATCCCGCAACACTGGACGGAAGTACTACTCACGCTTCCCAGGGGGGCTCGGCCGGTTGCTACAGTCGGCAGGATTCCGGCCGAGGAAGCGAAAGAAGCGAGGACGATGAGCCCACTCGTACCGATGGTTGTTGAGCAGACCTCCCGGGGGGAGCGCGCCTTCGACATATACAGCCGTCTGCTCAACGAGCGGATCATCTTCCTCGGGACTCCCGTCGACGATCAGATCGCGAACCTGATCGTGGCCCAGCTGCTCCACCTGGAATCGGAAGACCCGGACAAGGACATCTCCCTGTACATCAACTCGCCCGGCGGGTCGGTCTACGCGGGGCTGGCCATCTACGACACGATGCAGTTCATCAAGCCCGACGTGCAGACGATCTGCGTCGGGATCGCGATGTCGATGGGTGCGCTGCTCCTGGCCGGGGGCGCCCACGGCAAGCGGATGGCTCTTCCCAACGCCAAGATCCTGATCCACCAGGTCTCCTCGGCCTTCCAGGGTCAGGCGACCGACATCGAGATCCACGCCAGGGAGATCATCGACGTGCGCCGGCGGCTGGATGAGATCATCGCCCACCACACTGGCCAGAGCCTCGAGAAAGTTAGGGCGGATACCGAACGTGACTACTTCATGAGCTCTGAGGAGGCCAAGGACTACGGAATCATCGACCGCGTCATCTCGCAGCATTGAGGGTCTACCCTTAGGGCTCGGATAAGGCGGCACGAGGCAACTCCGGGAGAGGGCAATCAATGGCACGTCCGACCGATTCCAACGAACAGCTTTTGTGCAGCTTCTGCGGCAAGTCGCAGCGGCAGGTCAAGAAGCTGATCGCGGGTCCCGGCGTCTACATCTGCGACGAGTGCATCGATCTCTGCAACGAGATCATCGACGAGGAGCTCACCGCCCCGCCGAGTTTCGACATCGAGAACCTTCCGAAGCCGCGCGAGATCTACGACGTCCTCAACGAGTACGTGGTCGGCCAGGAGCAGGCTAAGCGAAGCCTCTCGGTCGCCGTCTACAACCACTACAAGCGCGTCCAGATGATGCAGTCCGATGAGAACGACATCGAGTTGCAGAAGTCGAACATCCTGCTCCTGGGGCCCACCGGCTGCGGCAAGACGCTGCTCGCCCAGACGCTGGCCAAGATCCTCAATGTCCCGTTCGCGATCGCCGATGCCACCGCGCTGACCGAGGCCGGGTACGTCGGCGAGGACGTCGAGAACATCCTGCTCAAGCTGATCCAGGCCGCCGACTACGACGTCAAGAAGGCCGAGACCGGGATCATCTACATCGACGAGGTCGACAAGATCGCCCGCAAGGCCGACAACCCGTCGATCACCCGCGACGTATCCGGGGAGGGCGTCCAGCAGGCGCTCCTGAAGATCCTCGAGGGGACGACCGCTTCCGTCCCGCCCCAGGGGGGCCGCAAGCATCCCCACCAGGAGTTCCTCTCGATCGACACCACCAACGTCCTGTTCATCTGCGGGGGGGCGTTCGCCCAGCTCGACAAGGTGATCGAGCGGCGGATCGGGCACCAGGGGGTCGGCTTCGGCGCGGCCATCCAGTCCAAGGACCAGCGCGACACGGGCGAGATCTTCGAACACTGCCTGCCCGAGGACCTGATCCAGTACGGCCTCATCCCCGAGTTCATCGGCCGTCTCCCGGTCATGAGCGCGATCCACCAGCTGAGCCGCGACGAGCTCATGCAGATCCTCACCGAGCCGCGCAACGCGCTCGTCAAGCAGTTCCAGCGCTTCTTCCAGTTCGACGGGATCGAGCTGGTGTTCGCCGAGGAGGCCCTCCACTCGATCGCCGACAAGGCGCTCGAGCGCGAGACCGGCGCCCGGGGTCTGCGTTCGATCATCGAGGAGGTGCTGCTCGAGGTTCAGTTCGAGCTGCCCTCACGCCGGGACGTTCGCAAGTGTGTGGTAACCCGGGACACGATCGAGAAGGGCACCTCGCCCACGCTCGTGACTGTCCCGATCCCGGAAGAGGAAGCCGCCTAGTTTTTTGGGGCCGCGCTGACGCGCGGCATCCATGGGGCCGGGTGAGGACTCATCCGGCTGTGGTCGCGCTCCCTAGACTGAGCGGTCGCCATGACTGACCGCTCCGAGCTCGAGGCCAGAACCCGCTACGACCCGTCCGAGGTCGAGCCGCGGATCGCGCAGGTTTGGCTGGACAGCGGCCTGTGGCATCCCGAACCCGAAGGGGACCCGAGCGAGAACTACTCGATCGCGATCCCGCTGCCCAACGTGACCGGCGTTCTGCACATGGGGCACGCGCTGAACAACTCGATCCAGGACTGCCTGATCCGCTACCACCGTATGCGCGGCCAACGCACCAAATGGATCCTCGGCACCGATCACGCCGGCATCGCCACCCAGATTCAGGTCGAGCGCGCCGTGGTCGCCGAGGGCACGAGCCGCGAGCAGCTCGGCCGCGAGGTGTTCGTGGAGCGCGTGTGGCGCTGGCGCGATGACTACGGCGGCCAGATCATCGAGCAGCTCAAGCGCCTGGGCGCGTCGCTGGACTACGAGGACGAGCGCTTCACGCTCGACGAGGGCTACGCGCAGGCGGTCCAGAAGGTGTTCGTCGAGCTCTACGAGAAGGGCTACATCTACCGCGACCGCTACATGGTCAACTGGGACCCGGGCAACCGCTCGGCGATCTCCGACCTCGAGGTCGAGGATCGCGAGGTCACCGACACCCTGTACTACATCGACTACCCGCTGGCCGAAGGCTCGGGCTCGGTGACCGTAGCCACCGTGCGACCGGAGACGATGCTGGCCGACGTCGCGGTCGCCGTGCATCCTGACGACGAGCGCTACGGCCGGCTGGTGGGCGAGAAGGCGATCCTGCCGCTCGTGGGCCGCAAGCTGAAGATCATCGCCGACGAGTACGTCAAGCCCGAGTTCGGCACCGGTGCGCTCAAGATCACCCCCGGCCACGACCCCAACGACTTCGAGATCGGTCGCCGCCACGGCCTGCCGGAGATCAGCGTGATCGGTGAGGACGGCCGGATCACCGACGAGGCGCCCGAGCGCTTCCGCGGCCTGACCGTCGAGGAGGCGCGCGAGGCGGTTCTGGCCGAGCTGCGCGAGCAGGGGCTGATCGCGCGAACCGAGCCCTACACGCACGAGGTCCCGTTCTCGCACCGCTCGGGCGAGCGCATCGAGCCGCTGATCTCGCTCCAGTGGTTCATGCGCATGGACGAGCTGGTCAAGCCCGCGATCGACGTGGTGCGCAGCGGTCAGGTCCGCTTCTGGCCCGAGAACTACACCCGGGTCTACATGAACTGGATGGAGAACATCCGGCCGTGGGTGATCTCCCGCCAGCTGTGGTGGGGCCACCGGATCCCCGTCTGGTATAGAGGATCCCCGCCCACCCACGAAATCTACGTCGGCACGACCGACCCCGAGGGCGAGGGGTGGGAGCGCGACCCCGACGTGCTCGACACCTGGTTCAGCTCGGGGCTGTTCCCGTTCGCCGCGCTCGGCTGGCCGGAGGACACGCCGGCGCTGCGCGCGTTCTATCCGACCGACGTGCTGGTGACCGGCCGGGAGATCGTGTTCCTGTGGGTGGCGCGGATGATCATGCTGGGGATCGAGTTCATGGGTCAGATCCCGTTCACCGACGTCTACGTCCACTCGATCATCCAGGCGCCGGACGGCCGGCGCATGTCCAAGTCGCTCGGGACCGGGATCGACCCGCTTGACCTGATCGATGGCGGTCCGCGCCCGCCCGTATTCGAAGACGGGGGCGACTTCCCGCCCTATGGCGCCGACGCCGTGCGCTGGGGCATGCTGGCGATGTCCTCGGCGCAGGACGTCCGCTTCAGCGAGGAGCGGCTCGCCCAGGCCCTCCAGCTGACCAACAAGCTGTGGAACGCGGCGCGGCTGATCGTGCAATCGACTGCGTCGATTGCATTCGCGGATTCGGCAGAGCCGAATCCCCCGTGGGAGCCTCAGCCGACGGCGGTCGAGGATCGGTGGATCCTCTCGCGCCTGGAGCGGGCCCGGGCCGAGATCAGCCGCCGGATCGAGGGCTACGACTTCGCGCACGCCGCCCTTGGGCTCTACGACTTCGTCTACGGTGAGCTGTGCGACTGGTATCTCGAGCTGGTCAAGCCGCGGCTGCGGGCCGGCGAGCGCGAGCTCGGGGCCACCCTGCTCTACGTGCTCACCCAGACCCTGGCGATCGCCCACCCGATGATTCCCTTCGTGACCGAGGAGATCTACAGCTACGTCCCGGGATCGGGTACCCGCCCACCCCTCCTCGCGGCCGGTCTTCCCGACGCCCCGGCGCCGCCGGTGGACGAGCGCGCCGAGGCGACGGTGGGCCGCGTGATCGAGGCCGTGCAGGCGCTGCGCGGCTGGCGTGACTTCGCGGGGGTCAGGGCGGCCGCGACCGTTCCCGCGCGCCTGGCCGCCGAGGGCTACGAGGAGACGGGCGAGCATCTCGCGCGCCTGGCCCGCGTGTCCTTCACCGCGGATGGCGGTGACCCGGTGGCGACCGTGCCGGTGCCGGGCGGCGCCGTCGAGATCCTGCCCAGCGAGGACGTCGATCTCGAGGGCGCCGAGCGCCGTCTGGCGGCGCGCCGGGCCAAGCTCGAGGAGGAGATCGACCGGGCCGAGCGCAAGCTGGCCAACCAGGGCTTCGTGGACAAGGCGCCGCCCGAGGTGGTGCAAGCGGAGCGGGACAAGCTGGAACGACTCAGGGCCGAGCTCGAATCCCTATGACACCCGAGGAAGCAGAGCGCTACATCCTGTCCCGCGAGCTGTTCGGGATGCGGTTCGGTCTGGACCGCATGCGCCGGCTGATGACCGCGCTCGATAACCCGCAGCTGCGCTTTCAGTCGATCCATGTAGTGGGTACCAACGGTAAGTCCTCGACGGTCCGGATGACGGCGGCGATCCTGCGGCGCCACGGACTGCGGACGGGCGCGTACCTGTCGCCGCATCTGGTGTCGTTCGCGGAGCGGATCAGGATCGACGACGAGGATCTCGAGCCGGCCGAGTTCGCCGCCGCGATCCAGCGCGCCGCGCGCGCCGCCGAGCTGGTCGACCGGTCCTTGGTCGGAGACGACCGGGTTACCCAGTTCGAGCTGCTGACCAGCGCCGCCTACTCCGAGCTCGCGCGCCGCGGTGTCGAAGTGGGGGTGATCGAGGCGGGGCTGGGAGGACGCTACGACGCCACCAACGTGATCCCGTCGCGGGTCCAGGTGCTCACGAGCGTCGGGCTGGAGCACACGCGGTGGCTGGGACCGACGATCACGGCGATCGCCACCGAGAAGCTCGACGTCGTTCAGCCTGGCGCGACCCTCGTGCTCGGTCATGACCTGCACCCCGACGCGGTCGCGGTCGCCGAGCACGTCGCGGCAGAACGGGACCCGCCCGCCCGGATCGTTCATGCCGGTGCCGATCCGGGCGTTCCACTGAGCGCGCTCGGGCCCTACCAGCGGCGAAACTTCGCCGTGGCCCGGACGGCGGCGGAGGCCTACCTCGGCGAGCTGGACCCGAACGCGGTGGCCACGGCCGCGGCCGAGACGCTCGTGCCGGGACGCATGCAGGTCGTCGACAAGGACCCGCTGACCCTACTTGACGGCGCCCATAACCCCGAAGGGATGGCCGCGCTCGCGGAGGCGCTGGACGAGCCCTTCGCCGCTCAGCGCGAACGCGTCGTCGCGGTCGTTTCGATTCTCGACGACAAGGACGCGGCAACCATGCTGGCCACCCTGATGCCGCGGTGCGACGCCCTGGTTCTGACCGCGAGCCAGAACCCCCGCGCGCTTCCCCCGCCCACCCTCCAATCGCTCGCTGGGCAGCTGGGAGGCCCGCCGTCGGAGGTCATACGCGATCCTCGCGCGGCGCTGGCGCGTGCCCGCGAGCTGGCGGGCCCGAATGGCCTGGTCGTGGCGACAGGCACGATCTACCTCGTGGCCGACCTGCTCCGCCCGGCCGGTGCCGGCCGTGTCTCGATGCTGTGAACGAAGACGAGAAGCAGCCGCGGTTGCTGGCCATGATGGGCCTCGTCGCCTTGGTGGTGGCCGTCGTCATACTTGTGTTCTTCGGCATCGGATACCTGTTCGGCCGGGCATATCTGTGACCGTTCACGACCACCGGGAAGGATCCAAGGCCTCAACGGCCAATCAGTGGGTATTCAAACAGTCGGCGGCGCCCGATGGCGGCGCCTTGCCTGGTTGGTCGGCGGCGCCTGACGGCGGCGCCTTATTGACGCCGTAGCATTGTCGGGCATGTGACGATCCACACGAAGCCTGTGCCGGCTGCAACGTTCCCAAATCACCTACCACTACACTCGCTCCCTTAATGCTCGCCCTTGCCCTGTTCGGCATCAAGAACGGGTCGATCAACGCAGCCGTTGAGCTGATCATCCTGTTCCTAGTGGTGATCTGGCTCGCGCTGGTGTACTGGACGTACGCCGACGCCCGGCGGCGGATCGCCGACCCGTTGCTCGTCGGGTGCGCCACCGCCGCCTCGCTGTTCCCATTCGTGGGAACGATCGTCTACATGATCGTACGACCGCCCGAGTATCTCGACGATGTGCGCGAGCGCGAGCTCGAGATCCAGGCCGCCGAGGCGCGGCTGGCCGAGATCGGCTACCAGGTCTGCCCGTACTGTGACTTCGAGGTCGAGAAGGATTTCTTGCGCTGCCCGAACTGCATGCGCAAGCTCAAGGACCCGTGCAGCAACTGCGGCAAGCCGCTCGATCCGATGTGGAAGATCTGTCCGTTCTGCGAGGCCGAGATCGGCACCTCGGCGCCCGCGCCGCGGCGGACCCGCCGGCGCCGGGACGGCACCTCCGAGCAGCCCGTGGCCGGCGCCACGATGCGCGCCGAGCGGAGCGCTACGCCGCCACCCACACCTGCGCCGGCCGAGCCGCGCAGCGGCCGTGAGCCGCTGACGGACCCGCGTTCGCTCTAGGGCGCCGCTACAGTCTCGGCGCTGTTTTGCCTGCGACCGGCGCCCCCGCGCGCCAAGGAGACCCATGGAGCGAACGCTGATTCTGATCAAGCCCGACGCCTTTGCCCGGAACCTCTCGGGCGAGATCATCGCCCGGTTCGAGCGCAAGGGTCTGCATCTCGTGGCCATGAACCTGCTGACGATGAGCCGCGATCTGGCTGAGCGCCATTACGCCGAGCACGAGGGCAAGGGCTTCTACGAGGAGCTCGTGACATTCATCACGTCCGGTCCGCTGGTGGCGATGGTGCTCGAGGGCGAGCAGGCGGTCGTGGCGGCCCGCCAGGTGATCGGCGCCACCAATCCGCTGGAGGCGACGACCGGCTCGATCCGCGGGGACTTCGCGATCGAGGTCGGCCAGAACATGGTCCACGGGTCCGACTCGCCCGAGTCGGCGGCCCGCGAGGTGGCGCTGTTCTTCCCCGACCTTGCTTGAGCAGCGCGACGTCGTGAATCGAATGCCGCTTGAGGCATCCGGCCTCAATCGGGTGGGGTTGGTGCTCGCCTCACGCTCGCCGCAGCGGCGGGCGATCCTCGAGCAGCTGGGCGTCGAGTTCTCGGTGCGGGTCCCCGACGTTGAGGAGCTCGAGGCTGGACCGCCGCACGAAGTGGCGCTCGAGAACGCGTATCGAAAGGCCTCCGCGATAGCTGCCGGCGCCGGCGGTCTGGTCGTCGGGGTCGACACGGTCGTGTCGCTGGGAGCCCGGCTCTACGGCAAGCCGTCCGACGCCGCGGAGGCCAGGGCCACGCTGAATGCCCTGTCGGGCCGCCGGCACGCGGTCATCAGCGGCGTCTGCCTGATCGAGGGCGGCAGGGTGCGCAGCGCCGCCGCGCAGACCGGGGTCCAGTTCAGGGTGCTGGACGAGCGCCTGATCGACTGGTACCTGGCCAGCGGAGAGTGGCGCGAACGCGCCGGCGGATACGCGATCCAGGGCCGGGGCGCAGCCCTGGTGGCGGGGATCGAAGGGGACTTCCTCAACGTCGTCGGGCTGCCGGTGGCGACGTTGCTCGAGTTGGAGCCGGCGCTGTTAAGGGCGTGAAAGCTCTGCCGCCACCCAGCTTCGAGAGGACCGAGCCCGTACAATCCTCCTCGGATGGCGCTGGCAGCGTGGCGTGGCCTCCGGCGCTCACTTCACCGTCCGCTGCTGATCCGTACCTCTGTTGTCCATGGGCTTTTTTACGTACCTGACCGGTTTCGGCGGCCGCGACATGGCGGTCGATCTAGGCACCGCGAACACGCTCGTCTACGTCCGCGGGCGCGGGATCGTCCTGTCCGAGCCGAGCGTCGTGGCGGTCGACTCCCGCACCGGCGAGGTGCACGCGGTCGGGATCGAGGCCAAGCGGATGCTCGGCCGCACCCCGGGCACGATTCAGGCCATCCGGCCCCTGAAGGATGGCGTGATTGCCGACTTCGAGGTGACCGAGGAGATGCTCCGGCACTTCATCCAGAAGGTCCATCAGAACCGCTGGGCCCACCCGCGGGTCGTCGTCTGCGTCCCCTCCGGGGTCACGGGGGTCGAGAAGCGCGCCGTCGAGGAGGCCTGCCTCAGCGCCGGCGCCCGGCAGGCCTACCTGATCGAGGAGCCCATGGCGGCTGCGATCGGCGCCGGGCTCCCGGTGGGCGAGCCCACCGGGTCGATGGTCGTCGACATCGGCGGCGGCACCAGCGAGGTCGCCGTGATCTCCCTCGGGGGCATCGTCGTCTCGCAATCGATCCGGGTTGGCGGCGACGAGCTCGACGAGTCGATCATGAACTACGTCAAGCGCGAGTACAAGCTCCTGATCGGCCAGCAGACGGCCGAGGAGGTCAAGCTCGAGATCGGCTCGGCTTACCCGCTCGGTGAGGAGGTTCAGGCGGAGATCCGCGGGCGCGACATGGTCTCCGGCCTACCGAAGACGGTGGTGCTGACAAGCGAGGAGATTCGCGGCGCGCTCGAGGAGCCGGTCACGCAGATCATCGACGCGGTCAAGGAGACGCTCGACCGCACGCCCCCTGAGCTGGCCTCCGACATCATGGATCGTGGCATCATGCTGGCGGGAGGAGGCTCGTTGCTCCAGGGGCTCGACGAGCGCCTGCGTCACGAGACGCAGATGCCCGCGCATCTGGCCGAGTCGCCGCTCACTTGCGTGGCGGTTGGCTCGGGGAGGTCGTTGGAGGAGTTCGAAGCGATCCACCGTTCGAGCAAGAATTCACGCAACCGGCGACGTCGGTACTAGCTTCCGACCGGTCGCCGACGGGATGATTGACATCCCGCCCATCCCCTGGAGACTGCAAGCACGTGCATGACAAGCAAGTTCGACGGCGACGAGCGGTCCTTGGATTGCTCGTGGCGGTCTCCCTGATTCTGCTCACCGCGTACTTCGGCGAGACGCCGAACAGTCCTCTCCACAACGTGCAGAGGGGTGTCGTCGAGGTCTTCTCGCCGATCGAGCAAGGTGCGAGCAAGGTTCTGTCGCCCGTGCGCTCGGTGACCAGCTGGTTCTCGAGCACCTTCCACGCCAAGTCCCAGGTGGCCCAGCTTCAGCAACAGGTGCAGAAGCTGACCGCCGAATATGCCGCGGCGAGGGGCGCCCAGATCGAGAACCAGCAGCTGCGCAAGGAGGTCGGGCTCGACGACAGCATCGGCATCGACGCCTACCACCCGGTGACCGCACAGGTCATTCTGCGCGACCCGACCCTCTGGTACCAGACCGTCGGCATCGACAAGGGCTCTGAGGATGGCGTCGCCCTGCACGACCCCGTCGTGGCCGACGGCGCCCTGGTCGGGGAGGTGAGCGAGGTGTCGGCGAACGCCTCGTTCGTGTCGCTGATCACCGACCACACGGTGTCGGTGACGGCCCGGGTGACGGACACCAACGGGGACACCGGCGAGTTGGTCCCGGCCGTGGGGAGCCCAAACGAGCTTCTGCTCGAGTACCTGCAGGCGCCCAACCCCGGCCAGGTCCAGAACGGGCCCCAGCCGGGCCAGCTCGTGGAGACCGCGGGCTTCCGGTCGGGCACGCTGGAGTCCTACTTCCCGGCCAACATCCCAATCGGTTGGGTGGCCCAGTTCAACGAGAACGATCTGCTCAACAACGGCCAGGTTCCGGTCACGCCGGCCGCCGACCTCAGACATTTCGACGTCGTCCAGGTCCTGACTGAGGCCCAACCCGGGACCGCGCGGGCGCAGCTGCCGTGAGCGAGATTCCCAACTCGGTCAAGCTCTCCTTGCGCCTCGTCTTGCTGGCGTTACTCGCGGTGCTGGTTCAGGAGTCCGCGATCTCCCAGATCTCGATCTTCGGGGTCAGCGCGGACATCACACCGCTCGTGGTGATGTCGGTGGGGCTGCTGTGCGGCTCGATGACCGGCGCGATCTTCGGCTTCGCCACCGGCCTGTTGATCGATCTCGTGCTCGTCCAGACGTTAGGCGTCACCTCGCTCCTCTACATCGCGATTGGCTACTGGGCCGGCCGGCTGCACGAGCTTCGCGACCCCTCGCACGAGCTCGTTCCCGTGGCCGCTGGGGCGCTGGCGTCGGCGTTCGCGGGCCTGGGGATGGCGGTGATCCAGTTCCTGCTCGGGGTCGACGCGCCGGTCAGCCTGCTCCTGCTCCAGCAGATCTTCATCGTGGTGCTCGTCAACACGCTCATCGCCCTGCCCGTCTACGCGCTGGTCCGGCGAGTCGTCCGGCCCGTGCTGCCCGAGGATCCCCGTCGCCGGCGCCGCCGGGCCTACACCACCGGTGGTCTCAGTCCGCTCCAGCAAGGCGCCGCCCGCCGCGGTGGAACGTCCCGTCTGCAAACGTGATGCCCCCGCTACCGGAAGACAAGCAGCTGCGGTTCGTCAAGCAGGAGGAGCGACCGCCGATGAGCCCGCAGTTGGCCCGGCGGGCCGCGATGGTGGGGATGCTCGCCCTGGGCCTGTTCGCGATCCTGTTCTTCCGCCTGTGGTTCCTCCAGGTCCTCTCGACCAACCAGTACGCGAAGGCCGCCAGCGTGAACTTCGTGCGCGACGTCGAGGTGCCGGCGCCCCGGGGCGAGATCCTCGACTCGAGCGGTCAGATCATGGCCTCGAGCCGGCGCGCCTACGCGGTCGAGATCTCGCCGCCCAACCTGCCGGTGCCGATCACCGACTCGAACCTCGCCCACCCGCCGCAGCCCGATGCCGCCATCTACGACCACCTGGCCGGCGTACTCGGCCTGCCCACCAAGCGCCAGCCGTGCCCGGTCAACGGGCATGGGCTGCTCCACATGTCGGTGATCGCCTGTCGCGTGGTCCAGGGCTACGTTCAGCTGTCCTACGGCGAGGCCACCGTGGCCAGCGACATCTCAGACCAGCAGCTCTGGTACATCTCCGAGCGCCAGGCGTCGTTCCCGGGCGTGACCGTCCAGCAGATCTACCAGCGCACCTATCCGTTCGGCCCCGTCGCCTCCCAGGTGCTCGGGATCGTCAGCCGGATCACCGCGGGCGAGGTGGGCCAGCCCTACTACGCGGGGGTCTCGCCGAACGATTCGGTCGGCCAATCCGGCCTGGAGGCGTCGTACGACCGGTACCTGCGCGGGGCCGACGGCGCCGAGAAGGTGAAGGTCGATGCGTTCGGCAACTTCGTCGGTGTGCAGTCCGAGACGGCCCCGACGCCGGGCGACAACCTCAAGCTCTCGTTGAACGTGAAGCTTGAGGAGATCGGCCAGCAGGCGCTTCAGGAATCGATCGACAACAACCCCCCGGCCGACGGTGGCGCGTTCGTGGCCATGAACCCGACGAACGGCGAGGTCTATGCGATGGGCTCGCTGCCCACCTACGACGCCAACGTGTTCACCAAGCCGGTGCCCTACTCGACCTACAACGCCCTGTTCGGCCCCAACTCGGGCGACCCGCAGGTCAACCGCGCCTACCAGAGCGCCGGGCCGACCGGCTCTACGTTCAAGCCGATCACTGCCACCGCGGCGCTCGAGAGCGGCGCGTGGGGCGTCGGAAGCATCTTCGACGACACCGGCCAATACTGCTTTAGCGGCCAGTGCCGGCACAACGCCGGCAACGCGGTCGACGGCTCGCTCGATCTCGTCAACGCGATCAAGGTGTCCTCCGATGACTTCTTCTACAACCTGGGCGTGCTGACCAATTCGGCCGCCCCGAACGGCGGCCCGCTCCAGAAGTGGGCCAGTCTCTACGGGATCGGCGAGAAGACCGGGATCGACCTGCCCGACGAGGCCGCGGGGACGCTGCCGGATGCGGCCTGGCGCGCCCAGCGCAACCAGCTCGAGGCCGAGTGCGATAGCGCCACCGGCCCGTTCAAGTACACGAACGGCGTCAGCACCGGGCCGAAGAAGCTGCCGGGCTGGCACCGGAGTTCGACCCACCCGCCCGGCGGCTGCGGGATCGCCGACGGCACCGACCGCCCATGGTCGGCCGGCGACAACGAGAACCTGGCGGTCGGCCAGGGCGACGTCCAGGTCACGCCCCTCCAGCTCGCGGTGGCGTATTCGGCGCTGGCCAACGACGGGACGGTCGTCACCCCGCACCTCGGGCTCGACGTGCAGACCGCCGACGGGTTCGTCCTGCGCTCGTTCAACCCCGCGCCCAAGCGCCACCTCAACATCGACCCGCTGTACCGCGACACGATCCTCGAGGGCCTGCGGGAGGCGGCCTCGCAGCCGGGCGGAACCTCGGCGGACGTGTTCGGCACCTTCCCCGAGCAGGTGTACGGGAAGACGGGCACCGCCCAGTACATCTCTCCAACGACCGGCGAGCAGGACTACGCCTGGTACGCGTGCTTCGTCCCGCCGAGCGCGACGAGTAAGCCGATCGTGGTCGTGGTGACCGTCGAGAAGGGCGGATTCGGCGCGGTCGGCGCGGCGCCGGTGGCGCGCCAGATCCTTTCGCAGTGGTTCTTCGGCAGCAAGGGCGCGTACACGCCCGGGAACTCGCAGACGCTGTGAGCGCGGTCGGAGCTCAAGCGATCCGGCCGGCCGACGACGTCGTCGCGGCCCCCCGCCCGAGGGTGTGGCTGCGGATGGATCCGCTCATGTTGCTGGCCGCGCTCGGACTCGCGGCGTGCTCGATCATCATGCTCAAGGGCGAGGGTCCCTCGCTCGACTCGGCGAACCACATGTACTTCGCCGAGCGCCAGGCCGTCTACTTCGGGATCGGCCTGGTGCTCGCGCTCGTGCTGGCCCACATCGACTACTCGCGACTGCGCGAGTACAAGTACGGCCTGTACGCCGTGATGATCGCGTTGAACGTGATCGTGCTCGGGATGCCCAAGGTGCAGGGCGCGGCCCGATGGATACCGCTCCCGTTCTTCCAGCTTCAGCCGTCCGAGTTCGGCAAGGTGCTGCTGATCGTGGCGCTCTCGGCCTTCGCCGTGGACCGCTCACGCCGCCTGCACGAGCGCCGCACCACGGCGCGGATCATGCTGCTGGCGATCATCCCGGCGATGATCGTGATCCCGCAGCCCGACCTGGGCACATCGCTCGTGTACATCGTCGTCGGGTTCGCCGTGCTGTTCTTCGCGGGCACGTCGTGGAAGCAGTTGATCGCGCTCGTGGCGCTGTTCGTGATCGCGATCCTGGTCGTGCTCGTCGTGGCACCCGCCACCGGACACCACCTGCTGAAGCCCTACCAGATGCAACGCCTGACGGGCTTCCTGCATCCCTCACACGACCCGCAGAACCAGACCTACAACATCACGGAGTCGCTGACGGCGATCGGCTCCGGGGGCAAGACCGGCCTCGGCGTGCAGGGGGCCAGCCAGGTCAACCTGCACTTCCTGCCGGCGCCGGACACCGACTTCATCTTCGCCGTGGTGGGGGAGACGTATGGATTCGTGGGCGCGGCGGTCGTGCTGTCGCTCTACGCGCTGCTGATCTGGCGCGCCCTGCGGGTTCTGACCATGGCCAAGAACCTCTATGGGACGCTCGTAGCGGGGGGCATCCTGGCCATGCTGATGTTTCAGGTGTTTATCAACGCGGGCATGACGATCGGCATCATGCCGATTACCGGAGTGCCCTTGCCGCTGCTCAGCTACGGCGGCTCCTCGGTGTTGGTGACGTTCATAGCCATCGGCCTTCTACAGTCAATTTATGTGCAGGCACGCATGACGAACGCGTCGAAAAGCCGAGGACTGGTGTCGCAATGACCGCAGCCCCGCAAATTGGTGCCCAGTCACCTACCCACCCGCGGCCACCAAGGGCGCGGGACGTGTTCCCGTTCGCCCGGAGGCTCGAGCTCTCAAAGCTCACGCTGCCTCCGCGAACGTATCCAAATTTCCACAAAGGACTGACAAGCATTGAAGAAGCAAGTTTTGGTCAGCGTCGACCGCGGCGAGACCCGCGTCGCGCTGCTGGAGGCGACCGGATCGGTCGCCGCACGTAAGACCTCGGCCAAGCCGGCGACGCGCCGGCGACGCCGCACGACCAGACCGGCCGCCGGTTACAAGGTCGCCGAGCTGTACCTGGAGCGCCGCGGAGCACGCTCCATCGTCGGAAACATCTACAAGGGCCGGGTCGACAACGTGCTCGGCGGCCTCGAGGCGGCGTTCGTCGACATCGGCCTCGAGAAGAACGGCTTTCTGCACGTCGACGAGATCGTGCTCCCAGGAGTCGAGGCGCCTCGGCGGGGCCGTGGCTCCGGGCGCGAGAACCGCCAGATCACCGACATGCTGAAGCCAGGGCAGGAGATCGTCGTCCAGGTCGTCAAGGACCCGCTCAAGACCAAGGGCGCGCGTCTCAGCATGGACCTCACGATCGCCGGGCGCTACATGGTGTACGCGCCGTTCGGCGAGGGCGTTGGGGTCTCGCGCCGGCTCGACGACTCCGAGCGCGACCGCCTGCGCAAGGAGGCCGCGAAATTGGATCTGAAGGGGGCGGGGGCGATCATCCGCACCGCTGCCCAGGGTGCCAACCGGGCCGACCTTGAGCGCGAGCTGCTGTACCTGTTCAAGCTCAACGAGGTCTTGCAGAAGCGGGTGGCGGAGACGGTGGCGCCGGCGTTGGTGTTCCAGGAGGCCGACCTGTCGGTGCGGGTGGTGCGCGACATCTTCTCCTCGACGTTCGAACGCGCGATCGTCGATGACCCCAAGCAGTTCCACCGGCTCGTGTCGTTCTTTACCCGCACCGCCCCCGAGCTCGTCGACCACGTCGAGCTCTGGGAGGAGGACCAGCCGCTGTTTGAGGCCTTCGGGGTCGAGCAGGTGCTCGACTCGACGCTGTCGCGTCGGGTCGACCTGCCGAGCGGCGGCTACCTGATGATCGACTACGCCGAGGCGTTGACCGTGATCGACGTCAACTCCGGCTCGTTCGTGGGACGGGGCAAGGCGGCGCGGCTCGAGGACACGATCACCAAGACGAACCTGGAGGCGGCCGATGAGGTGGTCCGCCAGCTCCGGTTGCGCGACATCGGCGGGATCATCGTCATCGACTTCATCGACATGGCGCGGGCCCGCAACCGCGACGCGGTGTTGAAGGCCTTGCGCGGCGCCCTGGACGAGGACCGGACCAAGACGTTCGTGGTCGAGATCTCGCCGCTCGGGCTCGTCGAGATGACCCGCCAGAACGTGACCGACGGGGTTCGCGAGATCATGACCCGCCCCTGCCCCACGTGCGGCGGCGACGGCGTGATCAAGTCCGAGGAGACGCTCGCGATCGAGTTCGAGCGGCGGATGCGCGATCTGGCCAAGGAGACCGAGGCCGACGCGATCCTGCTCCAGATGAACCCGCGGGTGAGCGCCGAGTTCACCCGCGACGACGCGCGCGTCTTGCGGGCGATCGAGGAGGAGACCGGGAAGTGGTTCCACTTCGAGGGCTCCGAGGGGCTGCCGCTAGATCACTTCGCGGTCGTGCTCGAGTCGAGCCGCGAGAAGGTGCTGGAGCGGGCGGTCCCGTTCCGCGCCGGCGAGGAGGTCCACGTCGAGATCGTCGAGCCCCACATGTACAGCCCGGGCGACGCCGTCGCCAAGGTCGACGGGTACATGATCTCGATCACCGGCGCCGGCGATTACGTGGGCGAGAAGCACCTGGTGCGGATCGAGGAGGCCGGCCGGACGTCCGCGGTGGCGACGCTGCTCGACGTGCCGGCCAGGCCGGCCGAGGCCGAAACCCCGAGTGACAACGGCGATGGCCTAGAATCGAAGCCTCGGCGTCGTGGCCGCAGAGGCGGACGGCGCCGTTCCGGTGCTAAGGCCGAGTCAGTGAGTTCTTCCGACTGAGGCGCCGCCGTCAGGCGCCGCCGATAATCCAAAAAAATGACGTATGCGATTGTGAAAACGGGTGGCAAGCAGTACCGCGTCGAGCAGGGCCAGACCCTGCTCGTCGAGAAGCTTGCTGTTTCTGATGGCGAATCAGTCGTTCTGGAGCCGTTGCTGTTCGTGGACGGTTCGTCCGTGGTCGATGGCGCGGATTTGTCCGGTGTCTCGGTGACCGCGCGGGTGGTCGGCCACGAGCGCGGCCCGAAGCTGCGGGTGGTCAAGTTCAAGCCCAAGCGCGGCTACAAGCGGCGCACCGGTCACCGCCAGTCGTTGACCCGGATCGAGGTGACGGAGGTGAAGCATGGCGCATAAGAAGGGGCTTGGCTCCTCGCGCAACGGCCGCGACTCGCACGCCAAGCGCCTCGGCGTGAAGGTGTTCGCCGGCGAGACGGTGACCGGCGGCGAGATCATCGTGCGCCAGCGCGGCACGAAGTTCAAGCCGGGCGACGGCGCCGGCATCGGCAAGGATGACACGATCTTCGCCCAGGCGGCGGGGACCGTGCAGTTCACGCACGGCCGGCGCGGCCGGGTGATCTCGGTCGTGCCGGGCTCCGAAAACTCGGACTAGTCGGCCCCATGGATGCCGGCGAAGCCGGCCCCTAATCAGCGGTAGCGAGCTGCACGGTACAGAGGGGGCAGCGCTTCACTCTGACCGGGGTCGCGCTCGTGCATTGGAGCCCGTGAGCAGTTTTGGCACAGGTCCGCGTCTTGTTTCGTCACACGAGAGGCCGGATCCTATGGGCCATGACGGAACTTTGGCGTTTGAGGTAACGCATGCGTACCCTGAGTGCCAAAGTTCCGGTTGGTCGCGTCGCGTCGCGGCAGTGGGGGCGCATTGGCACCGCTCAGTTGACGGCACTGCGGATCGAGAGCGTGACGATCGCGCGCTGGGTTGCCGAGGGCTACCTTCACCAGGAGCTTCCGCGGGTCTATGCGGTCGGTCATCGCGCGCGGAGCGCTGAGTCCGACCTGGTCGCCGCCGTGCTCTACGCCGGACCGGGCGCCATGCTAAGCCACGCCACCGCACTCTGGTGGCTAGGCCTGATCGACAAGCAGCCGGGGCCGATGCACGTGACCACGTCTCGTCGCTGCATGTCGTTGCGAGGCGTAATCGTCCACGGGCGGCGCACGTGCGAGCGCATCTGGCACAGGCACCTAACGACGACCAGCGTCGAACAGGCGCTGCTCGACTTCGCCGCGATGGCGACGCCGGAACGCGTCCGCTACGCGCTCGCGAACGCCGACTACCACAAGGCGCTCGACATACACGCGCTCCAGACGATCGCCGGTAACGGCCGGGCTGGGAGCACGAAGCTGCGAGAGGCGCTCGAGCGCCACGAG
>Ga0335073_10001682_pt1 | contig 29790 bp, 38 predicted proteins | sample Lox_Sample_22_FD_207093 | JGI IMG/M metagenome (GOLD analysis project Ga0335073, IMG submission 207093) | Soil microbial communities from Loxahatchee National Wildlife Refuge, Florida, United States - Lox_Sample_2.2 | ecosystem: Environmental > Terrestrial > Soil > Wetlands | place: USA... | reverse complement strand
CCAAGATGCTGGAGGTAGATTCAAGAAACTGTACAGGCAAATCAAATATCCTCACTGACTCTAGTCCATGGCTGGGAGTACAGAAGATATGTCGTGTCAAGTATCGAGAAACTATGTGGGGTGTCTCTGGCCAAGACAGAATTCGATTACACAACTCAAAAGACCAACAACATCTCCAACTTTTCTGCATGGCATAACCGTGCCATGTTGATTCCCAGACTCCTTCCACCTACAACAGCGCCCACCTTTGAAGCAGAGAGGAAAGCTTTCCTGCAAAAGGGTGCGCAATTCCATATTCATTTGCTGAAGGCAGAGCTTGAACGAGCACACAACGGACTTTGGGTCGACCCTGACGATCAGAGCACATGGCTATACCATTCATGGTTATTGGGAGAAACCTTTTCTCTTCAGCTGCAACCTCAAGAAAAACCAATCCTTGCTCCTACCTCTGACAAAGAAAAGGAGGCAGTCCTGCAAAGTGAGATACAGATGTTGGAGGAACTATTGCAGGAGGAGCCAAATTCAAAATGTACCTTGGAAATTAACTGCTATTGACGTTTAGGGTGTCTCAATTCATTGGCTGTGTATAAATCATCTCTTGCCAGACTCCAGGGAGTGGATAATAGAATGGAGATTGTAGAGACCATCAAGAAACTCGAAATTGGGGATCCCATGCGGGCAGGACGATATCAGGAATGGCGAATGGCTATAGAGAGTTGAACTTTCCAATTTGATTGATGCTGCTACTCTTCTCGCTGATTCATGATCTCAATCACTGGCCGGGTGTACTGTCCCGCTGCCCGCATCTGTAATTGAGCTTTTGCAAAAGTTTGTACGCTTCCCAGGGGATCACCCTATTTACCCCACACTCCGCTGCCCACGCCGCCGGTCCAACATGTCTCTTCAAGACCTGCAATCTCAATTGAATGCTCTTCGGGATGAAGTCGGAACCCTTCGTCAGGAAGTAACTCGTCTAAACGACATCCAAGCAATCCGTACCCTCCGCCCTCCCTCCCAATTCTATCTAAGCCACGTAGCTCTACTACCGCGGTGGCCTCTATCATGGCAAAGAAGGTGCCCGTCGAATCTACCAAGGCCACAATAAGGAAAACGGCCCCCCACATGGCTTCATGATTAACCACCACCACCTCCAAGATGTTGTCACCGTTGCCCCCTCCGGAACTCACGCCAACGGCCGATTCCACATGCTCATGTTCGGAGGCATCCACACTGAAGCGCTGAACGATAATCCCACACGCTATGCCCCGCTCCCACGCCAATGGATCGAGGAAGGGATGTACGAGAATGAGTATCGGAAGGAAAATGGGGTGTGGAAATGTTGTGTGTTTCGGTACAAGGAGATTTGGACTGCGTCGTTCGAGTTGAGTGCGGGTGGGTGGGCAGAGGTGAAGAGGGGGGTAATGCCGTATGAGAAGTTGATGAAGACGAAGGGGGAGGGAAATGAGATCGGACCGGATGAGGTTGCGCAAGAGAATGCTTGGATTTGGCCTGACAGAAGGGTGTTTGCGTATCATTATCCACATCCTGTATGACCTTAGCAGTGCCTTTTGCTCATGACAGGTTACGGGGGAGTGGCTTACTGACAAAGATGTGAAGCGGTCAGATGGAGTGGCTGAAAATGGGGAGACAAAAACGTAATCTCAAAGACAATTTATTGGTTAGGCAGATGACCCTTGTATTCGCAAATGGCGCATGGATGTAGTGTTTGATAACCGATAACAGTGTTAAAAGCGCATCACCGATTGGTCCCGATTACAGGTCGCATCGCCCTCATCTCACGTGCCAATTACATGCCAATATTAAAGGTGAGCGTTGGGCTTCTCCACGAGTGGCAAGCATTTGGGGATGACTCACATCCATAACTCCTTCAATCTTTACATGTCGAAACCGAAAGTATTGTTGATTAGCGATGGAGGTGTATCGATTCGTAATTGTCACCATCAATGGAGCGAGTGGGCGGCCCCGTCCCAGGGCCCAGACGACTTCCTGAGACGCACCCGCCAAAAATTTGAAGAGTGGGCACACGCAAAAGTGCAATTTTATGCAAAACATGCCAGCCCTTGTTCTCCGGCCGCCCCCGCCTAAAGGCGGACGGCGCGCTAGTGTAAAGTGTTGCGCCTCATTTCATTCGCCGGACCGGACGGATCCGTCGGTGATTAGCGATGTCGCCTCAGTAAAATCCCTGCGCGGACAGTGTGGACCCGCCGAAAACGCCCACCACGCTCACCGCCTCCAATTCGGCGGAAGATCGCCCCCTTTACACAACGTACCCAAAAAGTCCAACGTCATCTAAAAAACCGCTCCGTCCATCCTTACCCCGCCCTCAGTCAATGGACACTTTGTTCTTTACTTAGAGATCCCTCGGCCTTGGGATATCAGTTTCTTTACGCGTTTGTTGTGTGAAAACGCTATTTCTCAGAGTTATTGTTACTATATTCGGTTTTGATACGAGACGTGAGGGACGAGCAAGTATGTCTAGAATGTTTGGGTTGCTGTCGACGACAAAGTTGGCGACGCATGGGAGTTCGACGTCATTGTCCGAGTTGGATCAGGTGGCGTCGTTGAAGGAGGCGTTGGAGGGACTTGATGCGTTGTTGAATGACGATCTGAGTGGTAAATTTTCCTATTGCGAAAAACGGGTTTCCTTATCGGTCAGGAGCGGAAAAGATTCTTGCGAATGGGTCCAGCGCGTTTCATAAGACTGGACACTCTGCTGTGAGTTTTATGCGTGCCGTCATTGGATTCGAGGCAGATATGTTGAAAGAAGGTATCATCAGAATGGGTGAGGAGGGAGCTGATTGTAGCGACGGAGAGGATTGCAGATGCGGAAGCGACGGCTGAGCGTCAAAAGAAATTGGCAATGAAGGAAACCCATTCGCAAGGACGATACGACCCTGGTAATTTTCGAGAGTGGGATAAGGGGTAATAGCTAGGTGCGGAGTATATGCTGTGTACGGCATTATGTCTGCTGATGAGCGCGGTGACATCATTTCTGAGTGAATCGGTCGTGGAATCACTTCGCGGAGCCTACAAACTTCGCAAGTCATATCAATTACTGCATAAACTGTTCGATATGATTGTTGCTGTGGATGGTCATCCTCCGAACCATACCGACACCACAAATACGACGACAAAAGTCGTTGCGACCCCAGAGGAAATGTCAGAAACTTCAGAGGACAGCGATGACGATTTTGTGGATGCTACGGACGATATCGCGGATCTTGCGAACCCAAATACGCTTCCAAAGTCAATGAGCGATATGGCCCTCTCGAACGGAACGTCTCGATCTGAGCCCATTCCGAAGCTGGACATCACTGCCGACGATTTCATAGACGGTCGGCCCTCATCCGCAAACAGTACTCCCGTCTCTCATTCACCTCCCATCGATCGCCGTGCGTCACTCACCACAGTCTCCTCCTTTCACGACATCCCGACTCCACCAGAGAAAGAAACCACTCTGACCGATGAAACGATCTATGCTGGAACGCTCATGGCGTTAGGATCGATCATGTTATTAATCTCACTACTTCCACCCTCACTATCACGACTTCTGAGTATCATTGGGTTCCGTGGATCACGATCCCTAGCCTTGTCAATGTTATGGAAAGTCTCATCTCAACCGAGTCCGTTCGGTGGTCTAGCAACCTTCTTCCTCGGAACTTATTACGGCAACATTGTCCAAAACAGCGATATCATAGGCGATGAATTCCATGCGACTCGTAATGGAAACTCAACGTTGGAAAAGCTCCATCGCAATCTCGTTCAAATACGCAGACGATACCCCGCCAGTGCCTTGTGGATCGTAGAAGAGGCTCGCATGGAGAGCATGAAGGGGAATTTAGAAGAAGTCGTCCGTCGATTACAAGACATACAAGTTAACAGCGAAATGCCTCAAATTCAATCCTTTGTCACTTTTGAAGGAGCTTTGTACCCGTACCCCCGTAGGACCGTTGTTGACGTAGACATAATCTTATGACTCATCGGTACGAGGATGCAGCGCACTCGTTTATTCGGATGTGTGCCACGAATAAGTGGTCTCATGGACTGTATACGTACATCGCGGGGATATGTTATGCCGAACTGTTCCGACAAAATCCGTCGAACAGTGCATACGGATCGAAAGCAAACTCTTTGCTCGACAGTGTCCCTTCTCTCCTATCGAAACGAAAATCCTTTGGCGGCAAGCGAATTCCCTTTGAACAATTCGTCGACCGAAAAATTACCCGTTTCCAATCTCGTGCTCCGAACGGTTCCATCGTAGAAGGCATCACCGGCCCCGTCACAGAAGAAGTCACGTATCTCCTGTGCAATGGGCAAAAACGGATGGGAGCAAAGGATCTGGAGAAGAGTTGGGAGTCGCTAGAGTTGTGGAGTGAAGTTGAAGGTGGCGAGGAGGAAGAAGTTGCAACGGCGTTTTTGAAAAGTGTTGTGGATAGGAATGCTGGACGGTATAAAGATGCTCGAGATCGGATTGAAGAAAAAGTTATTGGCGAGGCATTGAGTAAACGGACCCAATTGGGGTGTAATGATTGGGTTGCAGGTTATGCATATTATGAGGTATCGACCACATTGTACGCGGAGCTAAGTGTAGATGGCTGTTATTAGTTGGAAGCAGCAACGGCCTGTTGATGAGATCAGAGGATGGCTAAAAAGGGCCACTGATCAAGGTGATTTTACACTTTCAAATCGATTGTCTCTACGGTATCCTCTCCATCTGTTCCAAAATTGATTGGCATAGTATTCAAGTAGCGCAGGAAACGCTTAAACGGAAGTAAATCGGTTCAAACACGGCGAATTATTTGTTTTAAGGAACGGCATCTTGTTCGTGTAGTTTTATATTCCACCGTTTGTGTACTCTTCTGTTGGATTAACTAAAGTTCCCCACCAAGGAACAGGCATCGATAGATTCTGTGGAGATATTTCTGGCCAGCGTCGTGCTATAGCGTCCATAACGAGTCTATACATAATCTCGTAACTAGGATTTGTCAAATGTACTCCATCTGAGAGATATTCTTCCATCGATAAGATCATTCCGCCTTCTTCGAATCGCAGAGATGTGCCCTTTGAATGGGGAAACTCTGTTGGATGTTGTATGTACGTCGTGGCGGGAGCCAATTCGACCGCTTCATGAAAATTGACTGACTCGACATAGGATGGGACAGCCAGAGACATGACAGCTTGGGAGTAAGCGAATGTGACTTCGCGGGAACGGAAATCGGCTTGTTCGGGTATGTGTTTAATTATGATCGTTTCGCGTACCGGCGGAGGAGATAGAAGAATGATGCGGGGAGTCGTGTTGAACGAGGTATGGTGTTCTCCAATAGCTTCAATAATTCGAAGGAGGTTCTGCTTATACCTGGCAATCGGAACCTAGTAATCAACATCACCAGCTCTAGGGATCGTACATGATTTGGCGAATCCGCAATCATCGCGTCGTTGGTGCCAATGAGGATAACCCACAGGATCACATCATGGACAGACGGAATTATCTGTTGCTCCAGGACAGGTAACAGCCAATCTGTATTGTACCCTCCGAATCCGCGATTAACGATATCCGCACGTCGGAGATATGCATGTTGCAATGCAGGCCCGAATGCAGGTGCTGCCGGATCATAGCACCGCTGCAACAGACTACGAGCATTTAGCGATTGCCATTTGAGCCCTTCATTGGTTATTTACCTATCGCCCAGGAGAATGATCTGTGAATACATTTACCGATGTCCGCACCTCATTCGACAGACTTTGAGGTACCAAGGTGGGACGACGATCGCGTGCCACAAATGAGTGATCGCCCCGATGCCGTCAAATGATGTGCGTGTATTTAAATACTGTGGACGGTTTGGACGGTGTGTGTCCCGTCTGAGTCCGCCGATTCCGGCGGCGCGCGCACCCACACTACAGGGTCCGCCCGCTCCTGCACTCTCGCCAAACCTTAAAAACACACACACGCAGCGCTGCAACCACCTCCACCCCCTCCTCAGTGCTATTTAAAAACACGGCGCACAGGCCCTTCCCATCAGCCCCATCCAATTTTAAACTTTTTTTTTCTACCCCAAAAATTATTTGCCGGTGATTGTTTCAGTGACTAAACCTGGAACAATCGTTCTGTATCCACAGTCTTGGGGACCGTCCCACGATGCTCAACAAGTCCTCCCGTCCAAAATTAAAACTCAACCTCCAAATCCACGAGTTGTCCTCAATCCCGCTTGTCACAGGCCAAGTATTCGTCAAATGGCATATACTGCACTCGTCAAGTGGGGAATGTCGCGGCAAAACCGATCGCGCAGCCATCATTGACCACAAGGCTGGGTGGTCCGATTACCAACGCGAATGTACCTTCAAAGTCGGCATTGGACGCAATGGCGTTTTGCAAGAACGGATGCTTATACTGGAGGTTTGGGTGGAGATGAATCGTGATCGATTTCGAATTGGGAACGTTGCTGTCAATTTGTCAGAGTATGCATCTGTCAAGAGCGAGACGAGGCGATACCTGTTACAGGAATCAAAGATGAATTCGACGGTCAAGGTCACGATACAGGTCAGTCATGTGGAGGGTCAGAGAGACTATACTACGCCACCTCTGAAGAAAGCGCAAATGTTCCATGGGATAACGAATCTATTGGCAGAGAATAAGGATTTACCACAAATTTCGAGAGGGATCGAACAGTACAATTCGAAACACACGTTACAGTCGCCAACCCAGGAAATCTATCGACGGACGTTCTCTGCGCAATGGAGATTGCAAGCAGGCGAATTGCCCCCGGGAGAGGTAGTGGAGGATATATTCAAAGGTGGCTCCGGATGGAAAACGGACGGGCCTCCAAGCATGGTCAAACTTCCAGAGAGAAAGTTGCATGTTCGATCGGATTCTTCGTCGACGGTACGCCCAAAAGAGTTGCGACGACCGCCATCCGGACAATATGTCACGACACGACATCAGCGCAGTTTATTCACCAGTCAATTCAATAATCGACCTATTACGCCGCTATCTCCGGACGACCCATCGGACGATGAGGAACAGATCGAGGAATGGCCGCGGGGTGAAACGAACGGCAACACTCCCCGAGCGGGACATATACGAACAGCATCGATGGTCAGTATAACACCGCGCGAACGACGGAAAGCTCGCGAACGAGACAACATTATCTCCAGTGAATCCTGGGAAAAGGAAGAACTGGAGACCGGACAACGGAGCTGGAAAGTTTCCAATCTAGAAATGTTGGAGGAAAAAATTGAACAACGACGGATAGCACGGGAAAGTCGGAGCACCAATGGAAGTGGGAGTTTTGTGAGTGCACCAGGGTCCAGTGGCAAGGTTTCTTCCACGGATCGCAGCGCAGGGAGTATCAATGGGAGTATAATCAGTGACGTGATTGGGGAAGACGAGGATAGGAGTAGGATCGGAGACGAGGAAGATAAATTATCGATACATAGTGCCGACGACACTGACTAAATTCTGGGTGAACCGGAGTTCGGATTGGGGGTTTCAATTCCATGTACTTGTAGAGAGATAAAAGAAACAGTCGTAAACTTGCAAGGGAGCATCCCGGCAAATATAATCCTTCTTCTGCTATGGCTTTTTATGTACAACCCAAACAATTTAATGTCCTGGAAAAAGATGACCATCAACACTCAACCACGCTAAGTCAAGGGTATCTCGAAAAGAATGTGCAAAATGTGTAACGGACGGATGCCAGACCAAAAGCAACGACAGCAGGGGGACCGACCCGTCTAGTGAAACTTGAAAGGCGACAACGGCGAGTTGTTCGGGACCGTAGGCGTATTACTATTCGCTGTCGGATTACCTCCCAACAACACATTGATACTCTGATTTATTTGTTCTATATCCCCCGTCAGCAAACTTGAACCACCGTCGATCTTTTTTCCTCTTGAAAAAAAGGAAAAAATCGCCATGCATACCTTTTGCATTTTTTTCCTGCACCGGAGCAGAGAATAACATCTGTTGAACAAATCCAGGCGCCTTGCCGCCTGCTCCGAGAACCAACTCTGGCACAGCCGCATTCCCCGACGCGCTATCCATCCCTGTCGGACGAGGCAGACGGGTCGTCGGAGATGACGACGATCTCGGTGTGGCGGACGTCAAAGTGCGATAGTGAAAATTTAGACATGAAATTTTACATGCACGGAGAGATTGAGTGGAGAGACGACGAGAAAGGCGCAGAGCTTGTTCGGCCATCCGTGGGGTTATCGACTCGGGGTGATGTCGAGAGGAGGGGAAATAGTGGGTGATGTGGGTCGATTGGGAAGACGTAGGTGTTCCCTGAAAGGCGGGCGCAAAAAGGTGGAGCTCAGAAGAGGACTGACGTTTCGAGCAGCCACTCAGAACACGTTGTTCAGCCAAGCCAATTAGAGACCAATCTGGTTTGGAATTACAAAACTTTTATGTAACAATTCATTGATTTTAATCTCAATAACGGTCAAAAATAATGAAAGAAGAGTTTTAAGCATATAAATATTTTCCCCAAGTTAACAGGCCGTCAACAAGTACTTGCTCTGAGCTCTGCTGCATGAAATCTTCAGAAGCACCCGACAAGGGCAGTTCCGAAATTTTAACATCCCCTATTTGCTATGGAAAGGCTCATCCATCTTCTTTTCGCAGTGCAAATGCTTTGTAATCAACCCCTGGCACACCAAATCTCATTTTCACCAGTCTCATGTCTGACTAATGAATTGTGTCGCGGTGACTGACCTTGTGACTGCGATGACAGTGCTATGTCTGCTCGATTTCTGCGATATCGCGACTGTTGGGATCTGTTGTTCGTTGCCGTCGGCTTCGACTCTGGTCTATTAATAGCGTCCATGGGGTGAGGATGGAAAGATTGTAATTTAGGAAGAGGTTGAAAGGAAATGGAGAATCAAGATAGTTCAGGAAGCTGTGCATGGCGTCTGTGAAGTCAATTGTGTTATCTGGGGTGGTCCTGACAATATTCTATGGAGTGCAGGAGATGATGGACTAGTCAAGAAATGGCGACTATAGAACCGGAACTATTATCGTTTCGAGGACATTAATGTATCAACAGAGGGATCTACGCTAGTGATCTTGTACCCAGCCGCCACGCAAAGGTCTCGCCATTGCAATGAATCCACTCGAAACCGTCGCCAGTGAACAATAACCTGATTACGAGCCTGAATGAGTCTCATCTATTGCGTTGGAACGTTTGTTCCTGCGGCGCAATGAGATGGACTTTGGTTGGTTGCGATTTCAACTCTCCTGATTCTGAAATGAGGGGTCGCCCACTGAAAATCCAAGGACACAACCACCACCACGTCCCTGTCTCCCTTGCTCAACAAACAACGCCCCCAAATTCACGACACCCGCAATTCTCCTTACCCGTCCACGACGCCCCGAACGAGCCTGCAATCTTCTCTTCCTCTTGAAAAACAAACATCAGAGCTGGACTCTTCCCTTTCAACTCAGAACCCGCTTTCCTTTGTCCGCAACCCATGGCCATGTTGAACGAATGATGATCCTTTGGACAAGTCTAGCTTAAATTGCTTTGACCCCCCCTTCCCCACCTCATTGGCGCCATGAATCCCACGTCGCCCAAGGAACAAGGCTCCCCAGTCCTTTCGCGCACGTCAACGCAACACTCCCTCTACGATCACAGCCAATCTTCCACTCCAAAGGGAACGAGTTTTCTGTCACGCCGTCGTGGAGACTCTGATTCAGCGGGCAAATCAGTCACCCATTCCTCTTCGCAAATCTCCCTTGGTAATGGCACAACCTCGCTTTCCAGACCAACTTCGTCGCCTACCGGTGCCGGCAAGGCTGCAACAGTATTCCCCCCCTATTCTCTAGGTCGGGACGTTAATTCTAGTTTGAGGAATTGACACAGCAGTTGGAAGTAGAGGAGAAGATAAAGGCGGGCGCAGAGAATTTGTTGAAGGTACGTTTGTTTCTGTGCGTTGTGTGTGGATGTGAAATTAATTGCAATATAGGTGTATGATGTCAAACACAAGTCGGCCAAACCAGAGCAAAAGTTATCGCGCAAGCAAGCCGAGGATGCACTCAACCTGTCAAACGCCAAAATCGCATCCCTCAAAACGCTGATCCAAGCGAGTCCCAAGAGTTCTCTTCACTTTTGGGGGAAATCAATGTTGATACGAGTAGATGCACGACCACGACCGAAACCATTAAAGACTCCTCCCTCGGAACCGCTGTCCCCAAATAACGACCAATCGCCAAAGTCACCTACTTGGTCTTTGACAGAGTTATTGCAGGCGTTGGAGGATCATGACAGAGATAGTTTGTGGTATGTCGACAGAGGGAACGAGCTGTGTCGACTTCTCGCCCGGTTTCCGGGACTTAAATGGGAACTTAGTTGGACCGCATTTATTGGCAGGTATGTCCCGCCCTGCCGTCCTTTGTACTGAGATTAGAATCGATGCATTACTTTGGGGGAAGGGCAAGGAGGAAGTTGCGACGGGATACAGAGTGGCACGATACTCCATCTCTGACATGCAAAGTCTCAAACACCTTGAAAGTATACGGATTGACTGGCATATAATACGGTATCTCAAACTTCTGGACTGAGCTAACCGTAGATCACTGTCGAGACCGCCATCTCACAACGCGGAGAGAGAGCAAGCGTTGAAGCTACTGAGAGCATTCTTGGATGTTCCACAGGGGGTCACTTTCCTCACTCAAGGGATAGTAAAAGCGATTGTCGCTATCGCAGAGATGGGTCCACAGGGCGAAGACAGACTCAGTGCCATCGCAACTGAAACGCTCGCCGAGATTCGTAATTCCGCCTCAAGGACGGGCGCTAATTGCAGTGGTGATGGACACGCCTCTGGTTATTCGGTCTGCAGGGTTACGACCACTGTTACAGACAATGCTAGACGGTCCAGCTGAACTCTCAAGTACGATTTTATATCCACTTCTGTATATCTCCGATTTCCCCTCAACGCGACGATTTCTGTATCCTGATCCTCCGGTCCGTGGTCCATCGGCGTTAGGAGTTGTATTATCAGATTTAGTAAATGTTCTCGACCCCGTGAAAAGCGAGCGCGATGAGATGGCGGCAATAACGGAAGAAACAAGACTACGAGGCAATGCTAAAATAATCGCCAGCATGATGTCTTCATGGACGGGGCTTCTAGCGCTCTGTGCTCTCTCCGGTGGTGATATTCCACCCAATAATCCCCTCCATCCGCGTATCGAGGAAATCACGTTCCCAGGCGTACGATCATTAGTCGATGCGTTGCGAGTGAAAAGTAATGTGATACGAGATATATTACTGGATCTATGGTTCGAAGTCCTGAATATACGGATAGGAAGTTGGGCTCAGAATTTCCTGGCGGGAAGACGTCTCACTGGTAACTTTTTTCGGTACCCCTTTCTAACCGTTAGTCTTCGGTCGACCATTAGCATATCATTCCACTACGTCCTCCGAATCCACCACCACCGAACCCGATCATCGCACAAACCTCTTCTCACACTACAAATCCCTCATCCTCACCGTCCTCATCTCTTCGGGCCTTCTCGACGCCCTAGCCTCCATAGTCGAAACCTCCACCTCTGACACCCAAGCCCGAAAAGCAACTCTCCTCCTTGGCGAAATCCTCCAATCCGCAGCAAACGTCCTCCCCATCACAATCTGCACAAACATCCAATCTATCCCTCGTCTCGTCTCCTGTGCCTCCCGGTTCAACTTGGAGTCCCATTTCAATGGAATATCGTCTATATTCCACATCGACTCACTTGCACGGACAAAGTATCGTGCGACGCTGACACCGCCAACTCCGAGTCCCCAGCAGACAAAGGAGGAGGGAGTCGGGGGAGCGGTGGAACAGGTCAAATTAAAGTTGGGGATGCAACTTGACGATGCGCATTTTCGACAAATGTTGCTCGATACCCAGGTGCTGATGACGAATAATTATACGAAGTGGCAGTGGGATAAGTTGTATGAATTGTTCCAGGGGCCGTTGATGAATCAAAAGAGGTTGGATGAGAGTATCAAGGGAATACGACTTTTGCCGAAATTGTTTGGCTTTTATCGACCTTCCAAGAATAAGTTTTCAAAGATCAAGAATACCAAGGTCCTTGGCGTTTACCTTGAAGTTTGGCTGATAATAGCCGAATGCACAGTATGTGAAGATTGGATGTGCTATGTTTACGATGTTGCTCGCCAATGCGGAAGGACGTGGATTTTTGACGGATAGTAAACTCTTGAGAGAGATTGCCGCGAATCTGGAAGCACTGGATCCTGTACTCTCTCTAACCATACCTTTCTAACTCTTGCATAGCAAGCGCGAAATCATGGAGACTTGGTCTTCTCAAAACAAGCTCTCGAGGACACTATGACTTTCGGATACTTTGCAATGTTGGGAACGCTTTCCAGCCACAAGGACGGACTAGCAATGATGGCTCAACACAGTATCTTCACATCCCTGTACCATATCCTGGATCTACGTTCTCGCGAAGACTTGATTCGCTTGATTATTACCGAGTTGGATTACACTCACGACTCTCATCCCCGAATCATTCTTTCAAAAGCATTGACTACATGCGGCAAGGAAATCCGTCTATTCGCGACTTCACATCTCGCAAAATTAGTCGACGCAGGAGGCGGAGTAGCGAGATGGGCCACAAGACTCCTCGTCACACAACTATACGATCCAAGTCTCGAGGTATGTCGACTTGCGGTTCGGATCTGCACCGGCATCTGTTCCAAGGTAGAATTGTTGGAGTATCTCGTGCAATTACGGCCCATGTTGGACCACTTGGGTGAAATTGGGGCGCCATTGTTACTTGGGTACCAGTAGCTTTTGTCATTGGGGGCTAATTTGGAGGTTTCTAGCGACGTCGGTTGGGTTTCATTACTTGACGGAAATTGGGTACATTGATCAGGAGATTGATGATTGGTTTCACGGGCGTAATGAGGAGTTTGTGCGGTCATTGGAAGCAAATTACGAACGACATTTGAATATCGATGAGGATGATACCGAGACGTATTTTCATCTACATGACCGCAAATGCTGACATTTACAGATCTTTTACGGGAGTCGTGCCATTGCATTTTTACGGGGAGTTAACGAAAACTGCAGAAGGGTGTCGCATATTAGAGGAAAAGGGGCATTTTGACGAATTCGCGGAGGTCATTTTGAATTATAAAGATGAAGATGAGGATCTGGAGAGGATTGTCAAGTTAAAAAGTTGTCTCTGGGCCATTGGGAACATTGGAGCCAATGATGGCGGGGTACCGTTTCTGGAAAAGTCGGGTATTGTGCGGGAGATCGTATCCATCGCCGAACACAGCAGTGTCATCTCTCTCAAAGGGTATTTTCTCATGAGTCGTTGGATTAATGGTGTAGAACGGCATATTTTGTGCTTGGATTGATTTCCGGAACGGTCGAAGGAGTTCGGATATTGAAAGACTTGGGATGGGATTCTGTCACCACGACAATGGGCAATCCAACAGGTCTCTGTGTTCCTCGCGATCCCTCGAAATTTCTTTCCCTGCCGCCGACACCGCATACTCCGATTCCAGAGCCGTCATCTCGAAACCCCACGGATACAGTCATCTCAATACCCCAACTCGATGACATCGATGCACAAATCATCGAAACAGTAACCAACATGATTTCCGTCGTCCACGCCAAAGAAGCAACACGAACACTCCTTAAACTCAAACAACGAAACCCCGCTCATTTTAAACGGAAATACGTGTGGTTAAGCATGCTTATCTGTCTAGAAAAGTGGAATTATCCTCTTGCCGTACGGCGGTTTCTGTTCGACTTTTTCGGGCAGAGAGGAATGATTAGAGCGGTGGGGAGAGTGGAAGGTCTAGGTGGTGAGAGTGAGGAGGCCGAGGATAGCGAAGAGGATCAGGAGAATGAGGTGGAGAGAAAACCTGTCGAGAGTGCAGGACGGTTTTGATGGCTAAACATGAATACCCTGTCAAAGTGAACAACGGTTGAAAGGAATGTACATTGCCGGACAGGCTGAACTGGAGTTTACATGAGAATACAGCTCTGTACAAATTAAATTCCCTGAAAAATATCAACAGCGTTAATTGCTACGGCTTGATCCGCAGGATTTGAAAGCCAGTTGTTCTTAATCAGACACGTACTAACTCAACAACACAATATCCATTTCGAGAAGGAACAGCCATTCAATTTTATAAGCTAGCCCCTGGTGCCGCCACCAATTCTGAGATCAACGCCTCGTTAGGCTTCTGTAACAGCTGCTCCGTAATTAAATCTCCCAATGCATGTCTCAATTCCTGCACCTTTGAGTCCACAATATCCACGTCCATCGACGTAGTGTCCTCACTCACCAGAATATGCAAAGCTTTCTATATGGTCAGATCTACCACCCAAAGGAACTACCATAATTGCCTCGAGACACTTTTCAGCGTCATTTCTCTGAGCAATATCGCCGTCATCGCTCAGAGCTGGTTGCAATAAATGCTCCGAATAAATTTTCAAGTTCGGAACAACTAGTGTCCGCACGACTTCTTTGCCCATGACGGTCAGACCAATGATTGCTCCATAGTGTGTGGTGAACGGTTTCTTGTTGTCGAGGAAGGCTTTGAGGAGAGCTCGTGTGATACGGGGTTTTAGTGTGGAGTAGGAGGTGGAGAATCGTTTTAGCACGAGGGAAAGAAGGGAGGATGCAAAATCGCGAAGGGCATAGGTTTCCTTTGGGGTGGAACGATTTGGGTCGCCTAATCGCTTCGCGACGAGACAAGTAAGTATTGACGGCATTAATTGATGGAGCTGGGCATCAGCAAAACAGGCAACCAGGAGATTACGTAGGGTTCGATGTTGACGTTGGGATTATCTAGTAATGCCCATATAGTCTGAAGCATGACATTTAAAATGAGAATGTTCTTGAGATTGTGGGTAATCTGAGCGTTAGTTTCAGCATGAGAAAGGCAAACCTTTTCAGCGATGAATGCAACGAGATACGGAACAAGTTGATGTAATCCTGGATCACTCCGTAAACTCGCAATCGCAGTCTCTCTCACGCTATCTGTCTCTTCATTTGTCAGGGCATTCGCAATTCTCTCAAAGTATAATTGGAGTTCCTTTGACAGGACATGTTTGACTTGTTGTTTCGTTTGAACGCTTTCTGCTCCCGATACTGCGACAAGAGTGGACGATGGTCCCCCCGAAGTGGTATTCGTTGTGTCAGAAGTCTTGAAATCCGCTGGAGTGGGATTCTGGACTATCGACGGTTGAACACCTTCGATGGCTAACCAATGTCCTTGACATCAGAAAGCTGACAAAACTTGAGAATACCAGTGAATTCAACGTCTCGAGGGATTTTAGGGAGAGGCTGGTTTATGATCTTCTCAAACTCGACCTCTTCGTCATCCAAATAGTATAATTGTAATCCTTCACTAGTCGTCGCTTCTCGAAACTTGATCGGACGCGACGAATTGTAACCGTACAGAGGCTGTACAAGTTAATACGAATAGCAAGTATTGGGTAAGGACCTCTATGTTGAGTGTTTTGAGAGCATTGGAGATGTCTGCTGGACTAAGGACTGTTCGCTTTGAATGTCGCATAAATTTCAGGCCTTCTTGAACGACTTCTTGTATCCGGTATTCCACGTCCATGGCGAGCTGCTTCGCAGCATCTGGAGAGAGTGTCGATATACCCAGTGAGTCTGCGATATCTTTGATCGTGTCTGTCGGGAACAGAGGATTCGCCATTTTCCAAGGAGTTTGTCCCTCTGCACGTCGGTTCACGGAAATCAGACAGCGAGCGCCTAAATTTGTATATGCCGCACGGACGTCGTCTTTCAGTACATAAACTAATTCTACAGTTCTGATGTCAACCGGGAACCGCCGGCGTAGCTCAATTGGAAGAGCGTAAGACTCTTAAATCTGAGATTTCATCTTAAGGTTCGGGGTTCGAGGCCCCGCGTTGGCTTCTCTATTTCTTTTTCCCCTCCTTTTTGACTGTATTTTTTACTTTTCGTTTACGGAATTCATTCACCTTGCACTTTAAAAAAACGAGGCATTGACTGTAGGGCCTGTTTTGGGGTTTTTGAAAGATCGCCTCTCCCAGTTCGGGTCGGTCGAAGTTGAAATTTGTGAAAAAGAAATTCGGGAAAGTTCTTCTCGCCCCGAATCCCGATCTCGACAAAACCATCACACAACACTGGCCACTCCGATCACCTCGCGAAGTTGGGTTAGTCTTCCTCTCTATCTCAAGTCTCATAAATGCAGAGTACTTCCACAACACTGTTCCTCGGTGGAGCAACCGTGGTCGCCGCATGTTTCCTTGTAACTCCCGAATCGCCACCCCCAACTAATTGCGATACAGGGCGGAATAGGAGCCCGAGCGCTTCAGCGGTTTTCAACCATGGCAAAACTTCCTCGAGGTATAAGAAACGCTCCGAAAGGTGGATTTGAGCCTCGAATGTCTCGATACGAGGCTGCGCAGGTAGTCGGAATGAGGTATGCAAAGTCTTTCCCGGTGTAGGGGCTGATGGTTATTAGTGAGCGATTTATAACGAGAGCAAAGTTGGCGGAGAGATACAAGAAGACGATGCTGGCGAATCATCCGGATCGAGGTGGCTCGCCGTATTTGGCGTTGAAGATTAATGAGGCGAAGAGAGTGTTGGCTCCATTCGCAAAATGAAGAATTCCGGCGTTGAAAATGGATTTAGACTGGGATACTAGGTTTGTGCATTGCGTGTCATTTCCTCCACTCATAAATCGAATTAGATACTTGCTCAAGAGCCTCTTCTGATGCCAATTTGACATATCTAGTTCTGCATCATCTCGATATCCCGATCCAGTTGCTGGTCGAAGCTAAAGCCCAAATCGTATGTGAGTCAACGTCAGATCCATTCTGAAATGGCACCGCGGACTAGTTGATAAATAAAACGCCTGAACTATGCATTGCTTAATTATACTGGGTCGTTCCATCCTTCTATTTGAAACTCTATCCTTGTCTGACCCTTTTCCTTGGCCAATGCTTTTGCTTTCTCATCCCACAGAGTCCGCTCTGTGTATACGACTCTACCATCCTCACGATCAACCAGCACGACCGTCTGCTCACGCGTTCCGTAATATCGCGGGTGATCCGTTGCAAGCCATTCCTGGACGTGATTTTCCGAAACATGGTTATCGACCGCACAAGCAGGAATACTCTGTGTATGATCCGCAGGTATAGACGGGAACGCCGGCGTAACAAATTTGGGAATAAAAATCGAATAACGAAGTGTCTCGATAGTTGGCGTCTCTCCGAAAGAATTCGTCCTAAACAAATCAGCAATCTCCTTCCATCTGACATGGCTCATACGACAACAACTCGAAACACCGTTCAATAAACGTATCCTCATCCAACTCCTCTTCCTCCCGTAACTGGCACAACAACTTCTTGCCCAGTTTAACCTTTGGCCATTCATCTCCGAACAACGAATTCGACAACCCTTCGCACTCATACCCTACCACCCCGTCTTCCCTCTCGGTCAGCACGTAATCCGCTCCTCCATCATCGATCGAACTCCGATTGCTCAACACTGCAAACCCTTTCATTGATTTCCGCAACACTCCGGCCATCAAGCTAAATCCCCCAACATGTTTATACACCCCCGTTTCCAATACCTCCGCAATCCAGTCCTCCACTCCCTTGTTACTCTCCAAGAACTCCTTGGTAATCTCCCCACGGGAGATAGCTGCCGCCCCGGCCCCCTGCTCCGTCTCTTCGCGAAAATTGGTGAGGACTGCGACACGGCCTTGACGGGTTATACCCAACCAAGTCCCCCTGGATGGCCGAGCGAGATCCCGACCGGCGAGTACGTTGGAGTGTGGAGAGGGCCACCACTGAGCACGGAGTGTCGGCCGGGAGAGAAATTCATCTCGATTGGAGAGGATGATGATGTATTTCTTGTTTCGTGTTACTAGGACAATGCACATTCTGTTTTGGAGAAGGGGTTAATGGGTCAGGGACAAAGGGGTTTTATGCTTGATTTGATGTCATTTGACGAATTATTTTGGAGTGCATGGGCTGGAAGATCGGCGGGAACGATGCCTGATTAAGGGGGTCAACACGGGTTCGGATTTCATTCGATGATGATGTCGCGAGCAATCGGAGAAGCAAAGAGGCGCACGTTGATAACGAAGGGTTAGGAAGATAAGCTTCCGTGGGCTTCCGTGGGATGGAATTAGCATATGGAAAGCGATTCGGTGGGAAGATCTCATCCGTCGCGGGAACGTCACTCAAAAATAACCGCGTGATCACTTCCGCACAAAATCCAATTTCATTATTTAGCAAAATTGATCAAAGGGAAAGTATCCCATGATATAGAGCTCATGTGAAGTCACCAAACCTTTTCCGTCAGCTATATCCCACGCTTAAGCGATATCGAAGATGTCGGAAGACAACTACTAGTTGCGCAGGCAATTACAATAACGCCTCCGATAAATGCTCAATATCTGAGCAAATATCTGCAGTTAAACCACATGTCAAGGGAGCGTTGTTCCGCCTTCGAATAATATCCCCCTAAGATTGTCGTGCGCACTGCCTACTTTATGGCAAGGGGCTAAGACGGGTGAGATCGGATCTGATATTTATCCTGATTCTGAACTCGACCAGCGCTCGGATCCATTGCCGTATTGCGGGAGTGTACGCTCCTCAAACGTTTGGAGATGTTTAGTTCTGTTCGATGATTTCAGAAGTCGCAACGCTCATTGATCTCCAATTCGAGAGGTTCCTTTTGGCATGACTTAAAAAAGAGTGCTCCTCTCAACCAAAGTTGGGGTGCGGTGCCAGAACCCCCGTTTCCTCTTCTCGCCGATCGCCTTGCGTACGCGCTTTGACCGAAATTGAAATGGCATATCCCCTACCACCCAACGGCTATATTTCGAATGAATTGTACCATCACAGTGTTACCGAAAGATTGGCGGAAGGAAGGTACCCGCAGGGAGACATCGTTGTGGCTGGATTATCAAGGTTACCATTTACAAAAATGGAGCATGAGCTTGCGATTGGAGCTGGCTTGACGACGCCTGCACAAGTCGAGGCATACTGGGAGTAGTCTAGGTGAGTATATCATAAGAGTGTTTAATTAAGGGTCAAAAGTATAATACGGGAAAAGAGTAATACCTTGCCAACCGTTCATTGCAACCATCGCTCGGGACAAAATTTCACCGCTTAACCTTTGCTCGGAAATACCTTTCTCCTTAAAATCTGATGCCCGAACATATGCGGTGTTCCAATATTAGCTACATTCTTGGCTTCTTGAGTGTCTGGATCCACAAGGTTGGGACGTTTCATCTGTCGGCAGATTGTAACGCCGAGATGGGTGGGCTAGGTAACGAATTAAATTTAGGGGATTTTGCAGACTTTCCGCAGGCCGCCAATTTCCGCGGATGATCCGTTCCTACCATCCATACCACGTTCGTTCAAGTCTAGAGTAACTATCGTCATTGTTATAAGGTTGGAAGGATGGCCGCAGAAGAACCACGTCCCGTGAAACGGCGTCGCCTGCTTGATGGATCCGGCAGCTCATCACCAAAAACTCAGCCAGCAACGCCTCCTGAATCGATGGTTGAGTTCCCGAATCTGGATCACTGGCCAGACGACATTATAGTCCACCTTCTCCAGTTTCTGGACTGTGATACTCTCGAGAGCTTCTCTTCTACTTGCCGACGGATTCGTTTCTTTGTGCGGCGAAATCTCAAAACACTGCTTGATCCGATCATCGCTTCTCTTCCCCTCGCAGACGAAATTCAACATCTACTCGATGCGCGTTCACAACTCCAACCCTCCGCTATACCCCCACGTCCTTCCTTTAGCTACATTCGACTCCACAAACGCACTTACTCAGACTTTGAAACCATCGCCGAAACCGCCAATCCCGTGAAAACTTGTCCCCGCTCGACAATTCATCCTGATATCGATTTTGATTTTCTCCAACCGTCCCAGCTGCACTTTTTCCGATCCAGTTATTGCTACTATTTTCACAGCCCGATCGAATCGATTGCGCGGTTCTGGACCATATTCTGGGAATTTAAACGCGTCAAGGCAGAGGATCCTGAAGGATTTAAAGACAAAGTTTCGACATGGGCTTGGAAACGTTACTCATTTCGGGACATCTTGGGTGTTGCGCGGTTTAATGGGAGTTATTATTCCAGGATTATTACGAGCAGCTTGAATTGTCAGAGAGATGCCTTGAAGCTGGTGTTGGAGATATACAAATCGAGGACGCGCGATCACGAGACATGGAATGTCGAGGAAGGTGTGCTTTCTCTGCATTGGCACATGTCAATATCAAGAAATTCGGTGTCGGAATACCGGACTGGACAGATTCCTCCGGGGATTGAGCGGTAGTCTATCCCTCTGATTCCAATCTGATGACAAGATTTCCTGTGAGCATTCCAATCACGGTTTCAGTGACTGCAGATATCACTCCGTCGGCTTCCACGAGCCGTCACATCTTCGTGTCGCATCTAGCAGGTGTTGATCTGGCCTTGTCACGATTGGCAGATTTCGGCAATGTGTATAATGCTACGATAGACAAGTCGTGGGAGACGAGGAATATGGTGAAGACTGTGGAATTTCAGGACTTTTTTGATTTTGTATGGGGACCATTGATGGGTGACAAGGCTGCAGATATCATGGCTGAAGAAGCGAACAAATTTCTTGATCTGGCGTAGAGCATGGGTTATAGGCGTTTTAATTCATGACATACTTTAGGAGGCTGCTATTGATGTTTGCCATCCCGCTGCAGCTCGATCAATACGCCTACAAGTCAGCCGATCTCAACAAATTCAATACCTCTTGGCGATAATCCATTCCATATATTCCGAATATTTTGTTGGTAACACTCTCCTTTGTCCTTCAACACCAAATGTATATGCAAATGTCCCCGTCGTAGTCTTCTGTCCGGTATGCACGTCCCGAACATTGGCTTTAACTCTGACTTGAACCCGCGTCGTCTCACCTTCTATAGTTGCCGGATCGAAATCCGTATCGGTTGAGCTTGGAGTGGTATACACCACCATGGCTTCACTTTCCAGGATCGATCCCACGGGAACGGGACAGTCAAAGGTTGTACTATCTAGAGAAATGAATCGAGGTCGGGAGTGCGAAAAGCGGGCGGCACAAGAATGTGCGAGTTCGAATGTGAGACGGAGAATATAACCCCCAAAGATCATGACTGTATGGCGATTCCGGTTCTATATAAGCACGAAGAAAGAAGATCGGGGAACCTCGGGCTGCATAATAAGAGTGTTTTCCGTTACGGTGTCGGACATGTAGACCACATCTTTAGGCTTTTCTATGCGCGAATCCGAGACTATAGTCAGCGCCGTCGACTAAGACTGAACGATATTCTCTTTGTTCCAGATACATGTTATGAATGAGTTCCGCTTCCTCCTTCGTAGGCGGTTTCTGTGAGAGACTGTTTTTCGCAGTATCTTTCTTCGAGCGATTGTACTCTATTCATGAGCTCCGCGTTCATAGGATGTACCCTCCGCTCGTCGAAAAATCGTCTGCTCCTCTGGCGTTTCAGCAATCAACGGATTAACAGGCATCGCCCTTGAGTTAGCTCCCTCACATACAAGCCAAACCTCTTCGTCACGGGATCTCTTGCAACCATTGTAAAATTTGCCTTGAGTAGCAAATTTCGTTCCGGCAATGTCACAAGATCCAACGATATCTCCATCGAACTCCTACCTGCCCACGTCGTCATCCCGCTAATCTCATAATCGACCAACTCGGACAACGACCCCAACATGATGATTCTGTCGACGCTGGCAGTAACAATTGCTGGGTGCGCATATTCTCCTTCTTTCGCATTACGGGGCGTTGCGTGGAGATTGGCTACGACGCCAGCGTGAGAGTCCAGATCTTCCATCAACTTGCCTATGCGAATTTGTTCGTACGCATTGATGTACTGATCTAAGAGAGCCTACATTAGCTGCAGAGTCGGCAATCGTACCTCATCTGTGGAGAATGGGAGTTTGACAGCATAGTGAGATTCACTCATATGTTTGGGCGTAAGTTCCACGCGAGGTAAATCTGGCGGAGGGTTTGCTCCGCGCTGACGGATTTCTTTCATAGCCCGCAGCCATGGGGTAAGTTTCCGACCACGCTGCTCAGTCAGAGCGATGGGTGAGATTGTCGAGTTGCAACATCTGACCAAGGTCGAAGGCGGGATCCTTCGTGGTAGACGGTGAAGGATGTTGGGGCCCCTCATCACTAAGGTATGAGCGCCTGATGCCCGGATGATCCGCATTAAATCGACTTTGGCGATCGGGAATTCACGGGCCGGGTAAAACGTGATTTGCACCGCTCGTGACCTATACTATCTCAAGGGAGTTTGTTTCATGAAATCGAACTAAAAAAGAGCCAAAGTACTCAATGAGATGGGATGACATGTTGATTTATACTATTAGATCCCTAACTGGAGGCTTTGACACCCCCCATACTTACTTGCTAATATAAAAATAGCAACAGGCTAGATAGACACAGCAGATCTCAGATCAACTATAGAAGCTGGTGACGTCGCACATATTCCTGCTTTAGCTCAAGCTTTTCGAGGCTTGAAGAAACTTTCTATAGTGGCCTGCTTTTTGCTAGGACTTCCATTTTCGAGCCTTTGTTTCCGCTTATCCCCGAGATTTATCCTTCCAACCCCATTGAAACTGAATTTCGAGTCCTTAAGATATCCTCTCCCACTTCGGCCCCCCTCCTCCAAGGAAATCCCTCCATTGTCCTCCAATTTCTTCAACGCCGCCAGTCCCGCACCCTTTTTGAACGGAGTATGTGCCAAGATGAACTCTTCGATCTCGCCGATGCTGAACAACTCGCCCTGGAGCTTTGTTTGGAGGTACCGGAGCAACTGGGCTTCAATCGGTTCTGCTTTCGAGCACAAAGCTTCGGCGGCGTCGGAATCCCATTTCCACATTGCATTCTTCATTGTCTCTACTCCTTTAATATGTCGAGTTGCATAGACGAGATAGTAAATAGTCGACTTATCTTGACGTTTCATTGCGAGGGACAGAATGTGGTTGAACTGCGCGTGGTTCTGCAGCTGATTCGTAAATAACGTGATCAGTTCTTCAGAGTTTTGTTCGCTTCCATCTCGGTATTTTCGCCATTCTTCGATGTTGACGCCAAACAATTTCGTCATATGCTGTTCTTGAGAAAGGTTGCGTCCCTGAGACTGTTCGCATACGGAACGAAGGATGTAATCGCTCATGAAATTGAGGAATAACTCGACAGTGTGCCCGTCTCGTTTTCGACATATTTGAGAAAGCAGATCAATCGAAAATCCCGTGAAACCGAATGGATCCACAAACAAAAACGTCGCTTGAGCGAATTTCAGACCGATTGGAGCGTTGAGGACATATTCCTCGATGCCATTCTTTGACACGTCATCGAAGCGATACGGTTTAACGAGCACAGTTACGTTGGTCGGCCAAGAGGGCATACTGGCCTTGTATCGATCGATTTCCTCCTTCAACAGCCGATGGTTCTCACCGTCCAATTCGATGAAGAGAAACACAAATTGGAGACCACTGAGAGCTCCATTGCGAAACCTGTCATGATCGATAAGCGACTTTAACATGATCAACGGCGATCCTTCAATCTTTTCTTCGTCATTCGCTTGAAGATTCCCTCGAGGAGTATAGCGAGCTCGTCCGGCGAAGCCGTCGACAACGACGAGTCGGCGATTCCAACTTCCAAGAATTGGGTACCATGCGTCGAGATAGGACTTGAGGATTTGATGCTTTTTCTCGGTTTGTGTGTGGTACACCCACTTTCTCGCATCGGAATCAGCGTATCCCATGCCGTACCAAACAGAACACAACGGTATTTGAGAGCAGATCCAAGGCCGAAAACGAGACGTAGACTAATTTCAGCAAGAGTCACTCGTATAGGACAGCAGTTGGCGGACGGTCCTCATTCTCCCGCGGTGGCTGGCACACAGTTCTTATCGAATCTGATGAGTGCATCCCGCTCGCAGCGAGTCGTGTGGCCTCCCGATTGGTGAACCTTAAATATGTGAACCTTAATTCCCAAGACCGGCCGCCCAGTCTCGTATCAGCCGCAACGCAGTGGTGGCGTTCCACGAATTCCCAAAATCGTGTTTGCCTGACGTGGCCATCGTATGTCTCGAGAGGTGTATTAATATGTGCAACGAGTACCTTGACTAAAATCGAAATGGTCAACTTGATCCGAAACCAATCTTTACGTGTCTGCAGCGTGCGATACACTTGGAACCCCAGATTTATTTCAAGGTCTATTCGAGCGTGTAGAAATCGAGAAGCATGGAAGGAATCCTTTTCGCCTCGCCTGAGGAGGGTGGAGATGTCTTCGCGTGAGATCGGCCGGTTTGAAGTATGGAATCATTTCCGAGGATCACGATTGAGATAATTGTTACCCAACCGTCCTGATGGGACTATTTTTCGGTCGAATGCTGGGAAACCGGCGATAGATTGTTGGACGGGCAAGCCAATACAATACCTCAAGGCCCCGTTCTCCATCACGCGCGATATTCTAATCCGGGAACAACCTCGCTCATTACACCCCAGGCCCCTCCACGCCGAACTCAACATGGCGGTATCCAAAAATAGAAAGTGTGTGAGATGAATATCGGTAAGGATTACTTCGAAAACATATTACACTGCCCTGACTGCTTTGTATGAGTCCGGATTCAGATATCGAGTTCGTGGAACGCACGAGAAAATCTACCTCTCGAGGTTAAACGTCCATGCGACAATGAACAAAGCAATTCACAGTCTCGTCCAGTGAGCGTTTCAGGAGTGGATGACATCGTTGCAAAACCAAATCAGAGTCGGAACCATCGATGTTGCCAAACAGAAAACCGCTTAGCGCACATGACATTGCGGAGATACTGGGGGGCGAGAACGATATAATTGCAGAAATGAAGTTGATTGAAGGCGTGTTGGGGGCCAGGGCATAACCGTCTCGTATGATGTTCTCCGCACTGCAGGCCTTCTGGTACCCGGGATGAAGTCGTACCATGTATGAGATGGTGAGCCATGGTTGCTCGGGAAGGGAGAAGGACGGAGAAAAGTCTGTTACTATATTTCTATTTGTGGGGTTTTTTGTTGTATTGGAATGGAGGTTTACTGCTACATTGGTAGATATCGACTTGTGTTTGGGCAATTCAAATTACTTAAATAATATATCCCATATGATGGTAAATACGTTACACCTGGTGATGGGGTCTTTTTGAGAGGTATGCCTCTGCTCCCTTGTGTGTTGGATTTTCGATTGGTGGGAGTGGGCCTCAAGCCTTCCCCACACACTTCAAATTCGGTCGGCCTTTGGGTCGCCATGATTGATCATCCTTTCGTCTAAAAGCTCGAGCCACAACATGAATCAACAGTGTGATCCTTTCAAAACGAAAATAAACCGATGCAAATGAATTCCGCTAACAATGCTCCTGCGGAGTAACCTCTCTATCCTTTCATAGACCCCATTTTTCTGATTTATATGCACCTCTACCATCACGCCACAACCTCCTCCGACGCTCTCTGCGCCGCCTCCAACTTAGCCTTGATCCTCATCGCAAGGTAATTCTCATGCAACCCACACTCCGTCTTTGCCTGTCCCTTCCATCTTCCAGCACGTTCATCCTCCCCTTCTCTAACCGGAACAGTCGAATGCCAGTCTCCGACGCTCCGATACCCCCGATCCAGTAACTCATTGTACGGAACGTTGTGTTCCCGAATATACGACTCGACTTGTTTGAACGACCAGTTTGCGAGGGGGTTGACTTTAATCAAGCCCGTCTCGTCGATTTCGATGATGTCAAGAGAACCTCGGGCTCCGCCTTGGGATTTCCGACGACCGGTGAGGACGGCGCGGACGTTAAGTTGGGCATATGCTCGACGGGCGGGCTCGACTTTGACGAGGTAGTCGTATTGTGTCTCGTTGCGGGACCAGAGTTCGGGGCCGTGGGCAGCGACGAAGGAGTCAAAGGTGGGGGTGCCTTCGGGGTGGAAAACGTTGAATTCGGCTGTTGGGTATCGACGTTTTACCTTTTCGAGAAGGGCGAGAGTTTCGGGAAAGTGATGGAGGGTGTCGATGAAGATGAGGGGAACTGGATGTTGTTTGGGGGATATTCTCGAAAGCATATCTGTTGTTACCAGTCCTGAATGTCAGCATTGAACTCGAAGATATGGGATGAAGAAGGGGAAGGGGTGCGAACCTGTCAAACCGAGTGCGGTGGTCTGAAACAATCCAGGAAGTGATGTCAGAGACCATCGGAGGATTTCCTCTGGTTCCAGCATCGATAATCGTTGATTGAGGAACTTTAGATGTGCGGATGTAAAGACGACTTCTGGGAGGAAGGCACTTGCAGGCATCGATCCATATTCGGAATCCTCCGACTCTGGATTTCCGATCCGTTCACTCTCGACAACATATCCCGAATCAATTGAAGGCGGCATTCTTTCAAAACTGGCACACTCCGACCTCGAGTCGACGTGATAAAGAATGTCGAGTGTTGGTGCAAGATTGAAGGTAGTGGGACTATGTACGTCTTTTCGAGTTTTGCTGAGTTTTGCCGTCAAGCACGCAATTTATATATATATGTGCGTACCACTAGTAACACACATGAAAAATATTTATAAGCCACCCTTGCGCCCGTAATCACACGAATTCTCTCTACTCTGCTCTCGGGAATTAGCAAAGGCCTGGACAGGCACCGCAAGTCGGTCCAGTGGAGGGACAGTATTTTCGTGAGATGTGGGCATGTCGAAATTGTGTGTGCGAATTGCGTGATTTCAGGTGATGTGTAAGCCGTGGGCTCTGATTCATCTCTGATCATCTTAATATTTTTCGATCGTGGCGCGCGGAAATGAAACGACAGGGCCCTAATATTAGCTGCGCACAAGCGGCGGAACGAAGCGACCGATGACGGTTGGCGTCACGCCTGGGGGACTGACCTTCGATTATACTTGATCGGGACAGGAATCCCCCGTGAAAGTAGTTTTGAGATTTCCCATCTGTGATTCGGAGATTGCCGCGCAGCCACCATACCATCTCAGATTGACTTTGATGCTCCCGCTCATGTTGGCAGATATGAATACCTGAATTTGGAAAAGTGCCAGAACTTATCGTGTGGCGGTATTCTTTGCTTGAATAAGTGGAGATGTGATCTCCAGAGCTGTAGAGGATCCGTTGGGAGTCCTTTTCATTAGGAGTACGACGTAGATGCACTGTTATCATACCAAGAAAAGAGTCAAAGAGAGAGGAGGAACGAAGAAAACAAAAACAAAGCCAAAGCGATCTTCTTTTACGGTGTGCAGGAATGATTCCAGATGATTCCAGTGGAAGAATATCTCGACCTTAACGCCCGGTATCCCACACGGACAGCGAGGTCGCAGATGAAAGCATCTCTTGATGCTAGGAATCTGTTATCTTCAAGAAACTTCATCAAGAGCCCATCAACATCGTTTCGCTAGACGGGATCGCTTCGGGAGATAGGTAGAGCTAAATTGATGTCATCATTAATCCACTCCCAGATCCATCGTTATATCGTTATTCCCATGATTCTCAGAATCATAATCAAACTCCGCGGTCGGATCAAACTCCATGGCCTCCATGGCCTCGAACGCCTCATTCGCATGTCCATCCACACTCACCCCATTTTCTTCCTCTTCTTCCTCCTCCTCATCCATCCCCATTCCCATCTCCTTTTCCGGCACAGGCGTCTCCTCCGCTGACGTCACCACCTCCTTGACCGGACTCCTCTGCTGCTGCACCCCCTGCTGCAAAACAACCTTCTTCACGGGCTCAAACTCGATATGTTTGCCCACCGGCCGCACCCGCTGTGCCGTCCGGATTTTAGCGTGAGGAATGCCCGAGTCGAGGAGAACACGTTTATTTATTTCTTCGATTTCGTCGACATGGGAGGGTTGTGTCATGGCGAGAGAGACGGCGGATTCGGCGTCTTTGGCTGCGGCGGCGACACCAGTGGCTCCGACGTCGGGGTTGATGGTTGTTGTGGTGGTGGTGCCGGGAGGAGCGGTCGACATGGCGAGTTTACGAGTCCCGTCTTTCCATACTTTACATGAAGATTTGAATTTCTGGAGGTTTTCCTCGTGATGTTGTTTGGAGAGTTTGAGTTCGTGTTCAAGGGATTGGATGCGTGCAGTCAACATTTCAGGACGAATCCCATCCAACGGACCAGCAGGAGGTAAAATGTCGCCTAAAAACCCCACCCGTCAACGTTGTATCTTGATAATAAAGCGGTCTGGGGAAGCGGGGGAAAGTTACGTATGTGGTATCCACTGCTTAAAATTTCCTCCATCCATTCCGTCCAGCGAGCGAATCGGTTAGCAGCGACGTCACGAGGCATAAACACCTCTTCATCCTCCTCCTCCTCCACCTTGACGCGTTTATTCCCCGGCGGCACCCCCTGCTGAGGTCGATACGCGGGCGGCACAACTTGTTGCTGCGGAGGCGGTCTACCCATATAATGCGGCGGGGGAGCACCCCCCTGATGTGGGTTATAATGTTGCTGGGGCGGTGGAGCAGACATTTGTTGCTGTTGTTGCTGTTGTTGGGCGGGGACGGGTGGGGGAGGAGGCCAGATGGTCGCTTGATTTTTGAACGAGACGAGTTGGCCTGTGTTTGAGAGTGTGAAGCTTACGTCTGCGAGTTTGGGGAGGGGGAAGGGACGTGGGGGGTATGGTTGAGGAGGAGCGGCTTGAGTGACTGGGAGACGGTCTAAATTTTGTCACCCCTTGGTCAGCGACGAGTGGTCATTTGAGGAGGGGGAGAAGGGGGGAGAAGGATTACGGACCTTCGTCTGGAGCACGGAGATAATGGATTAGCCATAATTGGGGATTGCCTCCTTGGACGAGATGGAATCTACGTCGGACGTAGCCTGTCATGCCTTCTGTCCGTGGATTGTACCCGTATTTATGTTCGTATACTTCTACCGTCTAATAGTCAATTTTTGTCTTGGAGGCAGTGTTATTTACTTTGTCCCCAACGACGAGGTGGATCGTAGACTCTGGATCGAGGTATTGGTATCCGTCTGTTGGTGGTGTGGCAAAGGTCTGAGGGGCCATCCATACGAATATCAGACTTCCTGGTGCGGGAGCGTCGATAAAGTCCCATCGAAAGGGGATTGTAGAGGCAATGTTTATGGCATCGGAGAGAAATGCAGCAATTTGCTGGACGGGCAGATTTGGGTAGAGAGGATATGTGTTCATCGACTTTGCCCAGATGTGGGGCCGCAGGTTGTCGGGGATGGAGGGATGACCAAAGGACATGGCTGGGCGCTAAAGCGTTTCCGCTGGAGATCCTCAAAATAATCCTCTTCTTCTGCTTTGAACGTTTTCTGAACTTTTCGAGATTTGCGGTGGCTGGGATTGGAATATTCTAATCTGGCCTGGGGAGTTTCAGGCACTGGGCGCACATGGTTTTTTGTGTGTATTTTTGTGTGGGTGGACAAACGCGCTCGGGACGCTTTTCACCCTACGGGCCACTTGAGCTCAGCCAAAGCCTATTCCAATCCAACCTCCGACCAGAAATCAGGCCCTGTCCTCCGACCCTCATCCCATTCATGCATTAGTTCCAATTGTTTCATCTCCTGTTTCACCTCTTCCCCCTTTTCAAGCACAAAAGAGATACACCACCCCCTGGCGTTCTGGCGAAGTGAACGGTGATACCCACCCTTGACTGATCGATCGATATCCTCTCTCCATCATGATGGCGGAATCAACATCCTCACCGCCGTCCCACCAATTCATCAGGAATGGCGTCGCCCGCAAATCCCATCTCGGCCGC
>Ga0335073_10001681_pt1 | contig 29794 bp, 25 predicted proteins | sample Lox_Sample_22_FD_207093 | JGI IMG/M metagenome (GOLD analysis project Ga0335073, IMG submission 207093) | Soil microbial communities from Loxahatchee National Wildlife Refuge, Florida, United States - Lox_Sample_2.2 | ecosystem: Environmental > Terrestrial > Soil > Wetlands | place: USA... | reverse complement strand
CTATGAATCTCAATCGTAAGAACCTTCCGCCACTCCCGTACGATTCGTGGAAGGACACGCTGGCGACGCTGCACATGTGGACGCAGATCGTCGGCAAGATTCGGCTGGAGCTGACGCCGCTGGTGAATCACTGGTGGAACGTTCCACTGTACGTCACCGCGCGGGGACTCACGACCTCGCCCATGCCGTATCGCGATCGCACGCTGGAGGTCTCGTTCGACTTCCTCGAGCACAAGCTGCTGATCGAAACTTGCGAAGGCGAGAGCACAACCCTGCCGCTGGTGCCGCAGAGCGTCGCCGAGTTCTATCGCTCGGTGATGGCGACGCTGACCCGGCTGGGCACGCCGGTGAAGATCTGGACGATGCCGCAGGAAATACCCGATCCCATTCCATTCGAAAAGGATGAGCAGCACGCCGCGTATGACGCCGACGCCGCGCACAGGTTCTGGCGGATCCTCGTCTGGGTCGATTCGGTGCTGAAGGAGTTTCGTGCGCCCTTCCTCGGCAAGGCGAGCCCGGTGCATTTCTTCTGGGGAAGCTTCGATCTGGCGGTAACGCGTTTTTCGGGACGGCGAGCTCCCGAGCGACCCGAGGCCGATCGCGTGACGCGCGAGGCGTACTCGCATGAAGTAAGCAGTGCAGGGTTCTGGCCGGGTGGAGGCCCGATCAGCGGACCCGCGTTCTATTCCTATGCGGCTCCCGCGCCGGAAGGATTTGCAGAGGCTGCGGTGCGTCCCGCGGCGGCTTTCTATCATCCAGATATGAAAGAGTTCCTTTTGATGTATGACGATATTCGCAGCGCCGATCATCCCGAGCAGTTGTTGATGGATTTCCTCGAGAGCACATATGAGGCGGCAGCGAATTCTGGCAAATGGGACCGGAACGCATTGGAACGTGGAGGAAGCCGTGGCGGAAAAGTGTAGTCATCTGAATACAGTCAAGGTAACGGAAACCAAAACCCATGTCTGCCCGGAGTGCGTCGAGATGGGCGATCGCTGGGTGCATCTGCGGCTTTGCGTGGAGTGCGGCCATGTCGGTTGCTGCGACTCTTCCAAGAACAAGCACGCGACCAAGCACTTCCACCATTCTCATCATCCGATCATCCGCTCCATCGAACCCGGCGAAACTTGGATGTGGTGCTATGTAGACCAGGTTTATCCGGGGGAACTGGAAGCCTAGCTCCCCACCTGCGTCTTAAGCAGCAACGTTCTTTTGGCAGGATTTGCGGCACGACCGAGGATGCGCCGAGACGAACGCGATCCTGATTTTTCTTAATCGGGTGCCCAATGGGCTTTGTCGTTAGCCGCTAACAAGGTCTAAATTTCCCAATTGCACTACGCTGGATGGGTGGTGTAGGTTGCGGCTATGGTCCGCGCCATCGTCTGGTCTATCTGCCTCTCTCTGGGAATTCTTGCGCCCAAACTTTTCGCCGATCAAACCCCGAATGGCGATGCCACGTATCAGCAATTGCGAACGATTGCGCTTGGCACGGAAGCGATCACGGTAAGCGATATCTCACTGAACCGCGATGCGGCGCATTTCCAGTTGAATTCGGGCACCCTATGCTTCCTGCCGCCGGTGCAGGGAAAAGTGACGGGCGCGGTATTTGTAGGCGAAGGCCGGCTTTTGTTGACGCCGCCGATTCCCACCGAAGAACGCAGCCTGATGCTGCTCACCCGGCAGCCTGAGTTCAGCGAGACCTTCCAGCGCGCGCTGTTTCGCTTTACCGACGATAGCTACGCGGAGCTGAAGAAAGCCGGCAAGCCGGGTAGCGTGTCGTCGTGTGATGCCGGCTTGCTCGCCGACAGCCAGCACACCATGCGCAAGAAGCTCCACTACAACCTGGACGCGCGAATTTTGCAGGACGTGCTTAGCCCCGAGCCGGGAGGGTTCTTCGTCGCCTTTATCCACGGCCAGCGTTATAGCAGCAAGATGCTGCTGGTCATCGACCCGCATGGCGTGCCCGACGTTTATCCCGAAGAAATTGAACTTGAAACCTACGAAGACAATAAGGAAGGAGTGTGGGCGGCGTTTCACTATAGCTCGGAGTACGCCAACCGCACCGCTTCCAGCGCGCAGCAGAACAACGTAGTCCATATTGATCATCAGCAACTGGACACGGAAATAGGGAAGAGCGGGGAACTGAATGGCAAGGCGGTGACGAGCTTTGTCGCCCGTGTTCCCGGCGTGCGAGTGGTGCCGTTCTCGCTGTTTCCTACCTTGCGCGCGAAAACCGTAAGCGGCGATGGCGGTGTGCCGCTGAACTTCATTCAGGAAGATAAGCTCGACGATCCGCAGTTCTGGGTGGTGCTGCCTAAACCTTTGGCCCAGGGTGAGAAGTACACCATCACGACAACCTATGACGGCAAACAGGCGGTCATCAGCGAGGGCGGGGGGAATTACTTTCCGGTCTCGCGTGAGGACTGGTATCCCAGCGCCATAGCGGGCGCACTGGGCGAATACACCAACTACGACCTGACCTTTCGCATTCCGAAAGGGATGAAGATGGCTGCGACCGGCGACCTGGTTAGCGACAGCAATCAGGGCGACCACAATATCACGGTGTGGAGAAGCGAGGTTCCGTTGGCAGTCGCGGGCTTCAATTTCGGCAGGTTCAAGGTGGTTGAGGAGAAGCTCGACCGGCCGCCGATGGAGTTGCTGTCGTACGCGAACGAAGATCCGCCGGCGTGGGTGCAGAACCTCCGATCGCAGGCCCAGGGAGATACGGTGGGACCGATGCCGGGCATGATGAACCGGGGAGGCAGTCAGGCGATCGGCGGCGCGCTCGGCAACATGAGCACCGTCGATCTCAGCAAGAGAGCCTTGGCGGAGGCGGACCTTTCCGTGCGCATTTACACGGACTTCTTCGGTCCCATCGCCTACAAGCGGCTGGAGATCACGCAGCAGACCGCGACCAATTTCGGGCAATCGTGGCCCGGGCTGGTTTATCTGCCCATGTCGTACCTGTTCGATAGCACCACGCGTCATGCGCTGGGCAATATCATGCGCCAGATGTATCCCAGCTATTCCGATAATCCCTATGGCTATTTCACGGTGGTGGCGCCACACGAGGTTGCGCATCAATGGTGGGGACATGCGGTAGGTTTTAGTTCCTATCGTGATCAGTGGATGAGCGAGGGCTTCGCCGATATGTCGGCCTCGCTGTATCTGCAATTTGCCTATGCCAAGGACCCGAAGAAATACCTTCAGTTCTGGAACGACGAGCGGCGCATGTTGACCGAGCGGAATTCGCAGGGATTTCGCGCCATCGACGCCGGTCCGCTGGTCGAGGGATGGCGCGTGGCCAACAGCCGCGAAGGCTATGGCACGTATCGCCAGCTGATTTATCCCAAGGGCGCATATGTGTTGCACATGATCCGACAGATGATGTGGGACCGGCAGACGGGCGACGCCCGCTTCAAGGACACCATGCACGACTTCGTGTCGACTTATAACGGCAAAGTGGCGACCACGGCAGACTTTCAGGCGATGGTGGAGAAGCACATGAGTCCGGAGATGAATCTTACCGGGAACAACAAGATGGACTGGTTTTTTCGGGAATATGTCTATGGCACGGCGCTGCCTACGTATGCTTTCGAGTCTTCCTTCGGCAAGGACCCAAAAGGCGATGTCGTGCTGAAATATACGCTCACGCAATCGGGCGTGGATAAGAGCTTCGGCATGCCGGTGCCGATCTACCTGGAGCTGGCCAACGGCAACATTGCAAGGCTGGGCTCGCCGGTGATGGTTGGCAATACAACCGAAGAGCAAAGCATAACTCTCGCCGGCTTGAAGGACACGCCGCGCCGGGCGATGATCAACTACTACGACGACGTGCTGGGACTGTACTAGCGTCCTGGACTGCTGGGCGTGCGGGTGGCCGGGAATCGTTGCTCACACAACGTTTCGGCCGATGTTTTTACACATTTTTCAACTTCTCACCCATTACAATCTCATAACCTAGCTTTGGCCCCGGAGTTCCAATGACCACGGTCGTATGCGCCCTGAAGTCCTTTGAGCAGCATCTGGACGAGACCCCTTTCACCAGAACGCAACGCAAGGTCTGGCTGCTGTCGGCGATGGGCGTACTGCTCGATGGCTTCGACTTCTTCATCATCGGCGTAGCGCTGCCGCTGATCGCCCATCAGTTTCACCTGAGTCCCACAATGAAGGGGTTGGTCGCCGTCGCGGCGGTGGCGGGCGCGTTTCTGGGCGCACTGGCCTTCGGGCAGATCGCCGATCGCATGGGCCGCAAGGGAATGTTCCTGCTCGACATCATCCTGTTCGTGATGTTTTCCGCGGCATCGGCGGCGGCGTGGAACGCATGGTCGCTGATCGTCTTTCGCTTTATGCTCGGTATCGGCATCGGCGCCGATTATCCCATCGGTGTTTCCTATATCGCGGAATGTGTTCCCACGCGACTGCGCGGCAGGCTGGTGGTCAGTGCGTTCGCGTTTCAGGCGCTGGGGTCGCTGCTGGGGGTGCTGGTGGGACTGGCGATTCTCAAGATCGATCCTTCGATGCAGGCCTGGCGAGTGATGCTCGCCGTCGGAGTGCTGCCGGCCATCGCGGTGGTGCTGGCGCGCGAGGGTCTGCCGGAGAGCGTGCGCTGGCACCTGGCGCGCGGCAACTACGATGAGGCGTCGCACGCCGCCAGCCAGCTTCTGGAGTTTCCCGTCGAACTGAACGCGCAGAACTCGCCCTGCGTCGAGTGCAAGGTTTCTTTCGCATCCTTGTTCAGCAAGCGTTATCTGCGCCGCACCATCTTCGCCTCGGTGCCGTGGTTCCTGCAGGATATTTCGACCTACGGCATCGGCATTTTCACGCCTACGATCCTGGCCGCGATGGCGCTCGGTGGAACCGCAAGTTTCGTCGCCAAAGACATCGGCGCGACGGAAGGCGCGGCTGCGGTCGACCTGCTGCTGCTGGTGGGATTCATGCTGGCGATTGTGCTGGTGCGGCACATCAGCCGCGTGGCGTTGCAGATCGTGGGATTTCTCGGCATGGCGCTGGGACTGCTGATGGCGGGCGCGTCGTCGCTGTTTCCCGCCCATTCCGGCGCGCAGATGGGCATGATCGTCGGCGGCTTCATGGTCTTTAATTGCCTGATGAACATGGGCCCGAATGCGACAACTTACCTGCTGTCGGGCGAGACCTTTCCCACCGCGATCCGAGCGACGGGTGCGGGATTCGCGGCGGCGATGGCAAAGTTCGGCGCGGTGCTGGGAACGTTTTTCTTTCCTGTGCTGAAGGCGCAGTTTGGCATTCCAGCGCTGCTGGTTGGCCTGGCGCTGGCCAGCACCATGGCGGCCGCCGTGACCTACGGATTCCGCGTGGAGACGCGGAAGGCGCTCGATGTGCAGGAGCCGCAACCGGCGCTGGCGACGCGGGTGCTGGCCGCGGCAGGATAATGTAAGCGTCGCATCGTTTTACGTCGAGCATCTAACACCTCTTGAATAACTTTCATAAGGAATTCCTCGATGACGACCGAAGTTAAGATGCATGAGCACATTTCTCCACTCGCGGGCAAGCCTGCGCCCAAGGAGTTGCTGGTCGATCTGGCAAAGCTGGAGCGTGACTACTACGAGAAGCGTCCCGACGTAAACGATCCCAACCAGCTGGTTGCCTTCGGCACCAGCGGGCATCGCGGGTCATCATTGCGCGGCACCTTCAACGAGGCGCACATTCTTGCCATCACTCAGGCCATTTGCGAGTACCGCCGCGGGCAGGGCGTCGAGGGTCCGCTCTACATGGGCAAGGACACGCACGCGCTATCGGAGCCGGCACAGCGCAGCGCGCTCGAGGTGCTGGCGGCAAACGGCGTCGAAACTTTTATTCAGCAGGACGATGGCGTCACTCCGACGCCGGTGATCTCGCATGCGATCCTCATCTACAATCGCGGACGCCGCGATCATCTTGCCGACGGCATCGTCATCACGCCATCGCACAATCCGCCGGACGACGGCGGCTTCAAGTACAACCCGACCAACGGCGGGCCGGCCGATACCGATGTCACGGGCTGGATCCAGGACCGCGCCAACGAGCTGTTGCGCGGCGATAACGCGGGCGTAAAGCGCATCGGCTACGAGAAGGCAAACAAAGCCGCCAGCGTGCATTCCTACGATTTCCTAAAGAACTATGTTCATGATCTGAGGAACGTCGTTGATATCGACGCGATCCGCGAAGCGCACCTCAAGTTGGGCGTCGATCCGCTGGGCGGCGCGTCGCTGCCGTATTGGGAGCCGATCAACTCGCTCTACGGCCTCGACGTCGATATCGTGAATAAGAAGGTCGACCCGCAGTTTGCGTTCATGACCGTCGATCACGACGGCAAGATTCGCATGGACTGCTCCAGTCCCTATGCCATGGCGCGACTGGTCGGATTGAAGGATCAGTATCAGGTCGCGTTCGGCAACGATACCGACTCGGACCGGCACGGCATCGTGACGCCTTCGGCCGGGCTGCTGAATCCCAATCACTACCTTGCGGTCGCGATCCAGTATCTGCTCGGTCACCGCGATGAGTGGAGCCCGAAGGCGGTGGTCGGCAAAACGCTGGTCTCGAGCAGTATGATCGACCGCGTGGTAAACAAACTGGGTCGTACATTGTGGGAGGTTCCAGTCGGCTTCAAGTGGTTCGCGCCGGGACTGTTTGACGGCTCGTGCTGCTTCGGCGGCGAAGAGAGCGCCGGCGCCAGCTTCCTGCGGCGCGACGGCACGGTGTGGTCGACGGACAAGGACGGCCTCATCATGGACTTGCTGGCGGCGGAGATCACGGCGCGTACCGGCAAAGATCCCGGCGAGGACTTCCGCGCATTGGCCGAGGAGTTTGGCATGCCGTACTATACGCGCATCGATGCCCCGGCGACGCCGGAGCAAAAGGCGAAGCTCAGCAGGTTGTCGCCCGATGCGGTGAAGGAATCGGAGCTGGCGGGCGAGCCGATTACGGCCAAGCTGACCCGCGCGCCGGGCAACGATGCGGCGATCGGCGGCCTGAAAGTCACAAGCGCCAGCGGCTGGTTCGCGGCCCGGCCGTCGGGGACGGAGAACATTTATAAGATCTACGCCGAGAGCTTCACGAGCGAATCGCATCTGGAGGCGATCGTGGACGAGGCGCAGCGGATCGTGAACAATGCCTTACGATAGCGGCACGGCGAGCGCGAAACTATCACCGTGGGACAAACGGGTTGAGCGCGCTGCCGCTCTGGCGCGGCGCTTCGCGTACGCGGGAGAGATACTCGGCTTCTACGGCGCCGTGCTGGATCTGCAGCGAAAAATCTACCACCATATACCCGCGCAGACGATCACCCCGGCGGCAGATATCGATTCCTTTCGTCAGCAACTGGAAGCGCAAAGTGACCATGCACTGCGCTATCTGGCGGAGCTGGTGGCACTGGTTGAACGGAAGGGAACGGCGAAGCTGGCGAAAGAGGCCGAAGCGGTGCGCGCGGCTTCCAATGAGCAGCAGCGGAAGATGATCGCCCTCTACGCGATCCAGAGCGAGGGAGAGCACCCGTTCTTCGCGCGCACTCTATTGCAGCCGATCGCGGAGTGGCTGGCGCAGTGTGTGCCGTCCCAGAACGTGACGTTATCGACGTGCCCGGTGTGTGGCGTGCGTCCGCAGGCTGCAGTGTTGCGTCCTGAAGGCGATGGCGGCAAGCGGTTCCTGTTGTGCTCATTATGTCTGACAGAGTGGGAATTCCGCCGGATTCTGTGTCCGGTGTGCGGCGAAGAAGATCACAAGAAGCTGCCGCGCTATACGGCCGACGACTACAACTGGGTTCGCGTGGAAGCGTGCGACACCTGCCATTTCTATTTGAAGTCGATCGATCTCACGGTCGACGGGCTCGCGGTGCCGCTGGTGGATGAAGTGGCCACCGCGCCGCTGGATGTGTGGGCGACCGGGCACGACTACCAAAAGACCGAGCCCAATCTCATGGGCTTCTAGGACGGCGCACAATTAACAGCAGGTCCCTCGGATGCGCGTCCGCCCGACCCAAAACATGGGTCGAAAAACTTGCGGACGCTCCGCTCGGGATGACAATCGTAAAAAGGCCCTGGCCACGGCGCAGCTAAAGCTGCGCCCTTCAAATTTCGCCGAAACCAGGTTTTAGCGACCTACAAGACTTATGCCTTGGCGGATGTCCCCCGAACGCAGGGTCTTGCAGAAGCTGGTGGAGGCGTGCTCTGTGACCGAGTCACGTGGTACTCTTGGCATCCTGGATATGTCGTCGCCAGCCATTAGCGCCCATCCGGTTCGCTCGGTCGTCAAGCGCATGCCGATGTATGCCACGTTCAAGCAGATGGGGCACTATCCGGATTTCTGGTGGTGGAAGCTGCGAGGCGAGCCGCGGCGCATTCCGCATATCGTCAAGCAGCGCGCGGTGCTGGAGTACGCCCAGGCCTTCGGGCTGAGGACGCTGGTCGAGACCGGAACCTATTACGGCGAGATGATCGCAGCGGTGCGGCATCGCTTCCGGCGCATCTACTCGATCGAGCTTGATCCCGGGCTGGCAACACTGGCGTGCGAACGCTTTCGCCGGCACCGGCGGGTCACGATTCTTAACGGAGACAGTCACGTCATCGTGCCGCAGCTGGCGAAGGAGCGGCACGAAGCCTGCCTGTGGTGGCTCGACGCGGGTTACTGCGGCTGGGTCGGCGAGATGGGTAATCCTGATCGCCTGGCCACGGAGTTCGGCGCTATCCTCGGCGCCGGCAAGAACCACGTCATCCTGATGGACGATGCGGACGGCGTGGTCGGACTCGCTGAGCTGATGGCAGCAATCCAGGCGAACTATTCCGGTCACGATGTCGAAGTGACGCGGAACATCATCCGCGTGACACCGCAGAAGCCGAAAAACTGATCATCCAAATTTTGGCGAAGCGGGTAATTACTGGTTCACTGTCACCGACACGGTCCCCGCAACATTTCCCAGAGTCGCGCTGATGGTGGCAGTCCCTTGCGAGACCGCAGTCACCAAGCCAGAGCTGCTGACCGACGCTACCGACGGCGGACTCGCGGTCCATCCAGCCACGGTGGTCACCGTGCCCGTGCTGCCATCGGAAAATGTGGCCGAAGCCTGCAGCTGCTGCGTGGTGGGATAACCTGCGCCCGATGCGCTCAGGGTTACCGTCGCCGGAGTGATATTAATGGCGCTGACTGTCTTGTTGGCGACGGTCAAGGGCTCGCTCACGCTCACGCTGCTGTTGTTGGATTTGGCCGTGATGGTGGTCATGCCTAAGGCGATGCCGGTGGCAAGACCCGAGCTGTCAATGGTGGCGATGTTCTGGGCCGTAGAAGTCCACGTCACCTGCGAGGTGACGTCGCTGACGGTATTGTTGCCCAGCACGGCGGTCGCCGTGAATTGCTGCGTGTTCGTGGGCGTAATCCAGCCGCTGGGCGGGGACACGGTAAGCGACGTAATTTCGTTTGACGATGGGAAGAAGCCGCTACAACTGCCGATGAGCACCAGCGATAGGGCCGCTGCGATGAATTGACCGATTCTTATCAAGCGTTGCATTCTGCGTTCCTGCGACGTGGCGAAAAAGGTGTCCCAAGTCCCGAGTTTCGGGATGGATGACAGCATTCTACTACGCCCTGAATGTTGATCAGACGCCAGACACTCTGATGTGTGAGCAGCGCCTCTGTAGTTTTCGCTCGCCTGGGGGACATGGTTCCCGATTTTGGAAGCTGCAGCGGCTTCCAATATCCGTCAACTTGTTACCGGCGACACATCGACCGTCGTCATGCGTCACAGACACGCCGGATCGGAGGAGAGAAGATCAGTTGCAGGCGGGTGGCGAGGCTGCCTGACAGCGAGGGCTGGCGCAATCGCGACGGGTGGCCCGGCCAGATGTACTTGGTTTGCCTGCCTGATTTTGCTGAAGAGGAGGCGCCAACTCATGAAGAAATCGCTGATTCTCCTCGTCCTCCTGCTGGTCGTGCCGTTGATGGCGCAGGACCAATCGACCATTACGGTCAAGAACTCGCAGACCAGCGGCGATGTAATCGTGGTTAGCGCCGTTAATACGGGAGTGGCCGACCACGCCAAGGCGACGCTTGACCTGCATTGCAACAAGGGAGCCAGCAGCTGCAAAGCCTTGCCGGCCGGAACCTATCTGATGGTGCGTTTGCCCAAGAATTGGGGCATGTACGACTGCGATAACGTCGACCTTTATCCGACCACGGCCGATCCGGCGACCAGTCAGAAACTTGGCGAGTACTGCCTGGAACAGAAATAGTTTTTACAATCACGTATCGCTTGCAGGATTGCCACCTAATACGCTGATTATTAACCATTTACATTGAGAAGATTGTATCCTGTGAGTTCCCGCATGAGCGGGCGGGAACTCTTCTGTCACCGTCCCCCGGTGCGGCGCGAAAGCCTCGAAAAGAGGTAAAATGGTAGTGGCAAGGGAAGCAGAACTAAGGGCTAGAGAATTGAGATGAATAATGTCTTTCTTCAACGACGAGTGCGATCTCGTCGATGATGACCAGTACGACCTCTTTACATCGACCAACCTGATACAGCGGCACAACCGAAGCTTCCGAGATAGGGGGGCGGGCAGGAGCAAGCCGGGCATTTCGAATGCCTGCGAACTCCGTCGGCCAGCCACGCAATCCGGCAACCCCGGCTGACGAATCGATCAAAATTACCGCATTGAAGAGCCGCTCTCGGCGATCTGCCGGGAGCGGATTTTATTATGCCGCACGCAGCCGCGTAGCGCCAGATCGATAATGCTTGCGCTTTCGCGTCAGCCTTGAAAGGCGAAATCATCTTGTTATGGCGGATCATAGCGCAGCCACGCGCCGCTGGATCAGCAGGAAATAGAGTGCCATCGCGACCAGCAGCACGCCGTTCACAGCCAGGACCTTGGGCGCGCTGAAGACCGGCACCAGCCATCCGGAAAGCAAGTTGCCCATTGGCATGCCGCCGCGGAAGGCGCAGTTGTATACGCTCATGACGCGGCCGCGCATTTCGTTGGTGACGATCAGTTGCACCAGCGAAGTGACCGTCGCGAACACCGCCATCATGGAAGCGCCGACAACGACGAGCATGCCATAGCTCAGGGGCAGCGACTTCGAGAGGGCGAAGACCGCGATGCCAATTCCGAGGCAGATTAGCGTGGTGATGGCGAAGCGTCCCTTGTTGCGCATGTTGCCCAGGCTGGCGACGGCAAGCGACCCGCAAATTGAGCCGACTCCCATCAGCGAAAGCAGATTGCCATAGGTTTCCGGACCGCGATGGAAGATGTCCTTCACGAAGACCGGGATGTAGGTCCGCATGGGCATGGCGAGCGCCGTCATGCAGAAGGCCAGCACAATGAGCGCGACCATCGAACCTTGCCGGCGCACGAAGCGGATCCCCTGCTTCAGGCTGGCGAACATGGTTTCGGTGGTGGTCGGCGGCAGGAACGGCGAGCGAATCATCATCAGCGAGATGACGGGCGCAACAAACGACAGGGCATTCAGCCCGAAACACCAGGTCTCGCCGAGTTTGGCGAGCGTCTGTCCCGCGAGCGCGGGGCCGACGGTGACCGCGAGGTTGAACTGGATGGAGTTCAGGGCGATCGCGTTGGGCATGTCCTCGCGGTCGACCAGCGTCGGGATCAGCGCCGAGTACGCCGGGCCGCCGAAGGCCTGCGCAAAGCCTGACGCGAACGAGAGACAGAGGATCTGCCAGACGTGGACGCGCGCGGTTGCGACCAGCACGGTCAACGTGGCCGCGCTGGCCATCTGGATGTATTGCGAGGTCAGCAGGATCTTGCGGCGCTCGACGCGATCGGCCACGACGCCGCCGATGAGCGAGAAGAGAAAGATCGGAATGCCGCCGAGGAATTGGTCGATAGCGAGGAGAAATGCCGAATGGCTGAGGCGGTAAATCAGCCAGCCCTGGGCGACGATCTGCATCCAGGTGCCGATACTGGAGGTGCAGGCGCCAACCCACATGAGGCGGAAGTCGCGATAGTGAAATGCCTTGAAGATCCGGCGAAAGGTCGATTCCTTCATGCGGTCGGCAGGTGGTTCGACTTCTATCTTCGCACGGGCATTGGGCATGTGGATTTCTGGCAGAGACGGCTCCCTCACCGGATGGCGGGTGCGACAGCAGTGCGCCGCAATCCAAGTTCCCGTGTTAGACCGCCGAGAGAGTCATTCGTATGCAGCAGGTTCCGTCAATCGCTCCCAGGCTGCATGTGGATTGCAATTTCGGAAGACGACGCCTCGGACGGCGCGGTTCAGGTATTAGAGTGCCCGACCGGCTTCTCGGTCGCACGCGGTGGAAAACAGCCCTTTCGCAGCGGGGTGCCGGCCTGTGATGTGCCGGGCCGGGGTCAGACAGCGTGACGCGAAATGCGAGGCAAATCCGCGGAAGTCAGCTAATATAACGCGTTGTGAAGTGGACGGACTGAGGAAAGCACAAGGTGAGCATTTTGCCGGAACATCCCATTCTGATCTCGCTGGTGTCGCTGCTGCTTTTGTTTCTATCGGTGCAACTCGGGATTTTGGCTGGCCGAAAATTCCGCCCTGCGGACGAGGTTAAGCAAGACCTGAGCACGGTCATCAGCGCAACTCTCACCTTGCTGGCTTTGATCATCGGATTCAGCTTCTCCATGGCGGTCAGCCGCTACGATCAACGCAAGAATTATGAGGAGGAAGAGGCCAACGCGATAGGCACCGAATACGTCCGCGCGGACTTGCTACCCGCAGAGGACGCGGCGAAGATTCGATCGCTGCTGGTTCCTTACCTCGATCAGCGAATGCGGTTCTACACAACTCATGACGTGACCAAGCTGGACGAGATCAACGGCAAAACCGCAAAGCTGCAAGCGCAGATGTGGTTCATCGTCCAGCAGGATGCGGCAGCACATCCGACTCCGACCGTCGCCCTCGCCGTTGCCGGGATGAACGATGTTCTCAATCGCCAAGGCTACACGCAGGCCGCGTGGTGGAACCGAATCCCCGTTGGCGCATGGTCTTTAATGCTGGCTCTGGCGGTTTGTTGTTGCGCCCTGATCGGCTACGATTCGAATTATCGTGGAGGTGCGCTGGTCACCGTGCTGCCTTTCATCCTGGCCATCGCGTTCTTCCTGATCGCCGATATCGACAGCCCGCGCAGAGGCGTCATACGCGTAGCTCCGCAGAACCTGATCAGCCTGTCGGACTCACTGCATGCGCAATGACTCGAGCGCTTCGCCGCGAAGCGTTACTTGCGCACGCCGCCAAAGGCGACTGCTCCCAGAAAGCGCAGATCGGGAACCGAGTCAATCAACCCGATCTCCTGGGAAAACCGGAGGAAGAGTGTCAGGCCGGCGTGATTTTCGCGATCCAGGTAATAGTCAATGTTGTCGGTGAGATAGCTTTCGATATCGGACGCGGTCAGGTCCAGGCGCGGCGACCACTCGCGCGCAATGGTGCGGATGTTTTCCGATTGCAAACCTTGATCGCGCGAACGTTGAAATACCTGCGCAATTCGCACGTTGGCCGGCTTGCGGTTAAGCGCGTCCATGCGCACCGCCCAGAAGGCGAAGACAAACGGCTGGCCGGTCGCTTCATGCCAAAGGTGCGCGAGGTCGTAGAGCTGAAGGCCGCAATCCGAGGGAACCTGCAAAGCTGAATCCCCGATAAGCAGCGCCGCGTCGTGCTCGCGTAGCATCTCTTTGAGCTGCGGCGGATGAGGTTGCAACCTGCGCTCGCCGCCATAGAACTTGGTAAACAGCACCTGCAAGAGCGCGACCGAGGTTCGCGAGGAAGTGTCGGTCGCGACGGTTTGCACATCTTCGATCGGTTTCTTGCTGATCAGCAGGATCGACCGCACACGGTCTTTCGCGGCGATCGCGACGTTCGGGACGATGACCAGCTCCGGGATCTGCGCGTAGGTGAATGCCGGGATGATGCCGATATCGGCCTCGTTTGCGGCCAGCTTTGCCGCACACACTGACGGAAGCGTGTATTCGATCTCGAAGTTGCGGCCGGCATCGCCGTGCTCGAAATCCCACATCAGCGGAGCAGTGTTAAGGAAGGAAATGGCAGAGATGCGAAGGCCGGACATGAACCCTTCGAGTCTAGCAAACCGGCGCGCCCGGCGAGCTTAACGTCTTCCACGTGACGCGTATCCTTGACGGTAACCGTTATCAAGGTTACTCTGCGTTTTCATCCGGCCCAGCGGATCCGAGGAGTCGTCATGGAATCCGAGGCGCCGGTCCGCAGCGAGGATTACGCCCTTACCAGCAAACTGCAATGGCTGGCTTTGTTGCTCACGCCGGGTGTCGGAGCTGGACGGGCACGCAAGCTGGTGGAGCACTTCGGCGGGATTGGACGATTGTTCGCTGCCTCTCTGACCGAACTTGAGGCGTTTGGGTTGCCGGCTGCAGCGGCTCAAAGCATCGGCTTGGGGAAGTCGCTCGAGCTAGCTTCGGCGGAATACGATCATGCCCGGGAGGCCGGAGCTTCCGTCGTTGTTCCGGGAGATGCGTCCTATCCTAAAAAGCTGCTTGAGATCTACGATCCGCCGCTCGCGCTTTACGTCAAAGGTGACTCTGAAATACTTGATAAATCAGGAGTTTCCGTCGTAGGAACCCGCCATCCGAGCCCCTATGGGGTGAGCATGGCCGAGCGGCTGTCCTGCGACCTTGCCGCCCGCGGCCTCATCATATTTAGTGGGATGGCCCGCGGGATCGACACGGCGGCCCATCGCGGTGCTCTGAAGGCACACGGACGTACGGTGGCGATTTGGGGAACCGGGATCGATGTGGTCTATCCCAAGGAAAACCAGAAGATCGCGGATGAGATTCTCGCTTCCGGCGGCGCTGTTATCAGCGAATTCCCGCTGGGCACTTTTCCCGCTCCGCAGAACTTTCCGGTACGTAACCGAATTATCAGCGGAATCTCGTTAGGGGTATTGGTCATCGAAGCCGCCGAGTACAGCGGCACTCGCGTAACCGCCCGCTGTGCCCTGGAACAGGGCCGGGAGGTTTTCGCCGTTCCGGGAAATGTGACCAACAAGAACTCCTGGGGCCCGAACACATTGATCAAGCAGGGTGCCGCGCTGGTGGCGACGTGGGAAGACGTATGGGAAGAGCTTCCCGCCGAGGTACGGTTGTCATTGACGCCGCCCGAGCAGCCTGCAGCGGCTGACCAGGGTACCGCATCATTGTTTGCCGCGGCCGAATTACCGCCGAGCGAGAAGCGAGTGCTTGCGCTGTTGCACGTGGATGAATCGGTCCACATCGACCAGATTGTCGAGCGGCTGAATGCGTATCTGTCGTCGTCGGAGATTTTCGAGGCACTGTTCGAGCTGGAGTTGAGCGGCCGGATCCGAGCTTTGCCCGGCAAGTATTACGTTAAGACGATGTAGGTTTAAGGATTTCATGTCGTCAGCCGTGAGCTTTCAGCCCTCAGCCAAAGAGCTAACACCAACTGACGGCTGATAGCTGGACAGCTGACGGCTAGAAAAGGAAAACCATGCAAGATTTTCGCAATCTTGAAGTTTGGAAGAAGTCCCACCTGTTGACGCTCGATGTATATCGGTTAACTGAGCATTTCCCGCGCACGGAAGTCTTCGGCCTTAGCATTCAGCTCAGGCGCGGAGCTGCAGCGATAGCGACCAACCTGGCTGAGGGCTGTGGGCGTGCGCAGAACGAGTTTTCCAGGTTTCTTCAGATTGCATTCGGATCGGCCTGCGAAGTGGAATATCAGCTGCTGTTGTCACGGGATCTCGGACTTATTAGCGGCGAGGAGCACGACGCGATCATCGCGAATCTGCTCGATGTAAAACGCATGCTGAATGGTCTGCTCAAACGCGTGCGGCGAGATGTGCGACCGTTGGCACCATCTGTATCAATGTCGGAGCAAGTGACTGCTCCCTAGAGACTTAGCCGATAGCTGAGAGCTTACGGCAGACGGCTCGATTTCGCCCGACGGCGAAACCGTGCTAGCTTCATAAACTGTAATCCGCAATACTGGAGTTCCATTGGCAAAAGGTTTAGTTATCGTCGAATCGCCTGCCAAGGCGAAGACGATCCAAAAATATCTTGGTTCGGGCTACGAGGTCGAAGCCTCGCTCGGGCACATCAAGGACTTGCCGAAGAAGTCGCTCGGTGTCGATCTCGATAACAATTTCGAAACGGAATACGTGGTCATTCCCGGCAAAGAAAAAGTGGTCGCCAAGCTGAAGAAGCTGGCGAAATCGGCCGACACCATCTATCTGGCGCCCGATCCCGATCGCGAGGGCGAAGCCATTGCCGCGCACCTCGCCGAAGAGTTGGGCGGCGACGGCATCAATAGCAAGAAGAAGAAAAATCCGATCTCGATCCGCCGGGTGACTTTCAACGAGATCACCAAGCGCGCCGTGCAGGAGGCCTTTCAGCACCCGCGCGACATCGACGTTCATCTGGTCGACGCGCAGCAGACCCGGCGCGTGCTGGACCGGCTCGTTGGTTACCAGATCTCGCCGCTGCTTTGGGACAAGGTGCGCCGCGGCCTTTCCGCCGGACGGGTGCAGACGGTTGCTTTGCGGCTGATCGTCGAGCGCGAGCGCGAGGTCAAGGCGTTCGTCAAGGAAGAGTACTGGACCATCGACGCCCATCTCCAGGGACAGAAGCCGCCGGCGTTCGATGCCCGCTTCATCGGTATTGGTGACGAGAAAACGGCGATTCCGAACGAAGAAGAGGCTGGGAAGATCACGGCCGCGGTGGAAAAGGCCGATTGGAGCGTTCGCTCCATCGACAAACGCGAACGTCGCCGCAGTCCGGCAGCTCCGTTCACCACCAGTAAGTTCCAGCAGGACGCCTCGCGCAAGCTGCGCTTCAGCGTAAAGCGCGCGATGATGATCGCGCAGCGGTTGTATGAAGGCATCGACCTCGGCGACGAGGGAACTGTAGGTTTGATCACCTACATGCGCACCGATTCGCCGCAGGTTTCCAACGATGCGCTCGTGGAAGTGCGCGAACTGATTAGTAAGAATTACGGCAAGGAGTTTCTGCCCGAATCCCCGAACACCTATAAGTCGAAGAAGACCGCGCAGGAAGCGCACGAGGCAATCCGTCCGACGTCGGTCGCGCGTCATCCGGACGAGATCAAGAAGTATCTCCAGGAGGACGAGTACAAGGTTTACAAGCTGATCTGGCAGCGCTTCGTGGCGTCGCAGATGAACCCGGCTGTCTTCGACCAAACGACCGTTGAAATAGACGCGAAAAATGTTGATAGCACTTACCGCTTCCGCGTCACCGGATCGGTGCTGAAGTTCGAAGGCTTCCTGAAAGTTTATGAGGAGTCCAAGGACGCCAAGGACGAAGAAGACGAGGCGCTGAAGCACAAGCTGCCGGCACTGGTGGAAGGCCAGAAGCTGACGCTCAAGGGTCTGAATCCGGAGCAGCACTTCACGGAGCCGCCGCCGCGTTACAACGAAGCGTCGCTGGTCAAGGAGCTGGAAGAGCGTGGCATCGGCCGCCCATCGACATACGCGGCGATCATCGGCACCATCCAGGAGCGCCAGTACGTACAGAAAGTCGGTGGCAAGTTCATTCCCACCGAAATCGGGTTTGTCGTCACCGACCTGCTGGTCGAGAACTTCAAGGACATCTTCGATCCGCAGTACACGGCGCGGCTGGAAGAAGAGCTCGACGAAATTGAAGACGGCAAGGAGCGCTGGACCGATGCCCTGAAGGACTTCTACAAGAAGTTCGAGAAGGAACTCCAATATGCCGAGAAGCATATGGAGAACGTCAAGCGCATGGAGAAACCCACCGACGAGAAGTGCGAGCGCTGCGGCTCGCCACTCGTTATTAAGTGGGGCAAGCACGGCTCGTTTTATGCCTGCAGCGCGTACGACAAGAACGATCCCAACAGCTGCACCTTCACCAAAGAAAACCCGATCGATCTTCCGGACCTGGACACGGCCGACGTGCAGGAAACGCAGCAGGAAGAATACTGCGAGAATTGCGGCCGTCCCATGGTGCTGAAGCGCGGGCGCTTCGGGCAGTTCATGGCATGCACGGGATATCCCGATTGCAAGACGACGCGCAGACTCGATCAGGGCAAGAAGATTCCTGACATCCCGCTGGATGAGAAATGTCCGCAATGCGGACGCAACCTGCTGCTCCGCCACGGCCGCTATGGAGAGTTCGTATCCTGCAGCGGCTACCCGGAATGCAAATGGGTGAAGCAGAATTACATCGGGGTGAAGTGTCCGGAGTGCAAAACCGGCGACCTGGCCGAAAAGAAGGCGCGCCGCGGCAACATCTTCTATGGCTGTTCGAACTATCCCAAGTGCAAGTTCACGTCGGCGTATAAACCAATCGCGGAAGCCTGTCCTGACTGCGGCAGCCCGTATCTTCTGGAGAAGACCCTGAAATCGGGAACGTTCCTCGTCTGTCCCAACAACAAGCGGAGCGAACCCGACGAACAGCCAAAGCGTCGCGGAAAGAAGAAGTCCGCGGATGAAAGCACGGTTAAATGTGACTATTCGCGGGAAGTGAAGCCGGAAGCCGTTGCATAATAGGGATAACGTCCAACCCGTCCGGCTAAATGCCGGATACTAATCTCAAAAAGGGGTGAAAGATGGCACACGAGCCGAAACATGCGACCATTCTTGCGCATTTGATTGTTGACGACGGCGTAAGAGCCTGTGAGTTTTATAAGAACGCTTTTGGAGCCGAGATCCACGGCATTCACAAGACCCCGGATGGCAAAGTAATGCACGCTGAACTGACGATTGGTGGCGCACGCCTGATGCTGGCGGATATGTTCCCGCAGGCGGGCTGCGGCACACCCAAGACTCTGAATGGCAGTCCGGTGGTGCTGAATCTGTACGTCGAAGAAGATGTAGACAGCCTATTCAAGCAGGCCGTGAGCGCCGGGGCAAAGGTGGAGATGCCGCTCGCCGATCAGTTCTGGGGCGATCGTTACGGGCAGATCACCGACCCTTTTGGTCATCGCTGGGCATTGGGCCAGCACGTCGAAGACGTCAAGCCGGAAGAGATGGAGCGCCGCGCGAAAGAGGCGTTCGCCCAGATGGCTGCCGCGCATAAATAGACGCTTTACCATTTCCTTGTCTCACCACAGAGGCACAGAGATCACGGAGAAATTGGTGCTGGTCAAGAAGTTCCGTGTCTGTGTGTCTCTGTGATCGAAATCACTTCCAAGACTATCGGGAGAAATCATGTCGCAAGCTACCGCACAAGATGCTGAACTGATTTTGAAACTATATGACCTGCGCCGCGAAGCTGTGATGCGCGAAGCACGCAACTTTGTCGGAACCTTCTTCCCCGCCTCGTTTGAGGAATTGATGGCTGTTGTCGGACAGTTTGGCAGCAAGGAGAATGCCTACGTGCGCCAGGTGTACGGCTACTGGGAAATGGTCGCCGCTCTCATCGTTCATGGGACACTCAATCCCGCGCTCGCTGAGGACACCCTGGGCGAAATGTATTTCGTGTACGGCAAAATACAGCCCTTTCTGAAGCAGATGCGCGAGACGATGAAGGCGCCGGAGTTCCTGCAGAACGTGCAGAAGGTCGTGGAAGGCACGCCGGAGTCGCGCGAGCGACTGGCCCGGATGCAGCAGCGGATGGCCGAGATGGCGAAGATGCGCGCCGCTGCTGCCAAGCAAGCGTAACCGGAAACTTAAGCAGGAAGTTGAGACAGGCGGAGCTGAGTTCGAAACGGCTCCGCCCGTTGTTTTGCTTCAAGGATGCTGCGCGTTGCTCGCGTTGGTCACGAGTTCGAAGTAGAGCTGCTGCGGCAGCTGTGTGTTCCAATGACCGGTGAGTTTGGCGTAGCTGGTGACACCAAAGAACAACAGTGCAATGGCCGCGGCAATCGTCCACGCCGAGACGGCTTTGCCGCGAATCGGATGGCGTGCTACCGGCGGGAGCACGGCGGAGATTGCCAGAGCGTCCTTGGCGGGACACACGGCCACGCACTCCAGACAGCCGGTGCATTCAGCCGACCGGATCTGCACGAGCTTGTCTACGGGCAAAGCCGAGGGACAAGCCTTCGAGCATTTCGCGCAGTCGATGCACGTGTTCTGGTTGCGCCTGATCCGCAATGGGCTCAACAGTGCGACCAGTCCCAACAGAGCTCCATACGGGCACAGGTAGCGGCACCAGAAGTTCTGTACGAAGATCGACGCGACGATCAGACCGAGCAGCGTAAAGGCCGCGACTTCGCCGAGATAACGGAAGAAGTTCAGCATGCGAACGTCGACGATGAGAGCGTAAGGCTCACTGAGGAACGAAGCAATCGCCGTCGCCGACATCATCGCGACTGCGTAGCCGAAGAAACCGAGCAGCAGATACTTTGTCCCGCGCAAGACAATATCGAGCCAGGGCGGTAGCCGGAAGTTGCGGCGGAAAGTATAACGGCCGAGTTTCCACAGATACTCGGACACCGTCCCCAGTGGGCACAGCCAGCTGCAAAACGCTTTGCGCAGCAGAAACGAAATCAGCAGGAAGGCGAGAAAAAGGAACAAGCCCGCAGGATGGATCGCGGGCCAGCGGCGCGCCACCAGCACATACTTGAGCTGCATCAGCGCTTCGATCGGCAACCATCCTTCGACTCCGGCCGGACGGTTGACGAATCGCGCCAGTCCGCTGGTCTCGGCCCAGCGTACCCAGAAGTAAAACTGAATCCCGATGCAGATGTTCAGAAGCAGGAAGGCGAGCTGAATCGAGAGCCGCAGCTTTTGGGAGTCGTCGCAATCCCGCCGGCGTAGGAGCTGCTTGCTGGAGGTCGGAGCGGATTCGACGATTGCGGCCGGGCTGCAACTGCTCATGGTTCGAGGGTAGGCGGAGAGGTCACTTCCTACTATGACTTAGGTCACAAAAGACGTTTTTCCGAATCCCTCATCCATCAGTTCAGCTGCTGCTCCTGGCGCTGAATCACGTTCACCGTCAGGGCTCCGGTGGAATGCGAAAAAGAGAGAGCCTGCACCACCGTTCCCTGCGAGAAGCTGAATTCAAAATCATGACCGATAGCTACGGTGGGGAGCGACAATTTGGCCGTGTCGGCACACAATGCTTTCACGCTGCCGCCAACCATGTTGGCCAGCTCGCCGGCAGCGTCGCGGATGTCCTGCAAAGAGAGCTCGGTTTTGTCGACACCGGTCAGGTTGGCGCACGCCTGCCGCGCCAGTTCCATGTCAATGTCCAGGCGCACCGCGCCCTGCCAATCGCCGACAATCTGCACCGCCGAGACGACATAGCCTCTGCCGTCCTGCAAGGCCACGGTGCGTGGACAACTCGATAACTCGATACCCGCCATGGCTCCGAATATATCGTTAACGATGGTCGTCAACTCATCCCGCTCGATTGCAACGTCCATGCCGTCACCGGTCCTTTGCCTTGTAACAAACGTAACTGCCCGCCTGCACCCGTTCGAATCCGCCATCCAGGTTCAACGTAGTCTCCGCACAACCCAGAAACAGATAACCGCCGGGAGCGAGCACCTGTCGCACCCGTCGCAGGATTTGTTTGCGCATCTCCACATCGAAGTAGATGAGCACGTTGCGCAGGAACACAATCTCCGACGGTGGAATGGCAGCACCCCAGGGCTCGGCAAGGTTCAGAAAGCGGAAGCTCACGCTATCAAGAATTTCCGGCCGCAACTGCCAGTGCAGTCCCTGTTGCACAAAGTATCGGGTAAGCAGCCTCGCCGGCAGGCCCCGGTTGACCTCCATCTGCCGGTAGAAGCCGGCCTGGGCGCGCTGCAGAGCCGTAGCGGAGAAATCCGTTGCCAGAATGGTGAACTTCCATCCCGGCAAATTGAAGTGCTCCCGCAGCGCCATGGCGATGCTATAGGGTTCCTGGCCAGTCGAACAGGCCGCGCTCCAGATGGTGATTTCCCGCTGCTGGCTGCGCGCTTTCAGCAGCTCAGGCACGATGACGTCAATGAGCGCGGTAAAGGGATGTGCGTCGCGAAAAAACCAGGTCTCGTTGTTCGTCATGGCGTCGAGAACCCGGCGATGCAAGCCGCTGAATTGTTCCCGGCGCAGCAGCCCCAGGAACTCCTTCAGGGACGCACATCCCAACTCGCTCACCAGCGGTGCCAGCCTCGTCTCTGCCAGATACTCCTTGCCGCTGTCGAGCACAATTGCGGTGTGATGCTTCACCAGGGTGCGCAAGTATTCAAAATCGATGGGAGCCAGGCTCATGATGCGACTCGCGATGCCTCTCGGGGGCTGAACAGGTTGAAGTTCGTGGCCGTCACTCGTTCCACAATGCGAGCGCCCAGCTCGGGGAGGGGAACCACAGCGTCGGCCAGCCCGGCCTTGGCAACGAATCCCGGCATTCCCCACACCACCGAGGTCGCCTCGTCCTGTACCAGAATCTGCGCTCCGGCATCGGCCAGCGCCTGACAGCCGCGCAAACCGTCCTGACCCATTCCGGTCAGCACCACGGCAAGGACATGACCGGCGAATACGGGGATCAGCGAGCGAAACAGAACGTCCACGGAAGGACGGCAAGAGTTCTCCGTCGGCTCCTGGTTGATGATCAACTGCCGGCCGCCGCGGTTGCCTTGCACTGCCATGTGGAAACCGCCGGGAGCGATCCAGATGGTTCCCGGCTGCAGCCGTTCGCCTCCGGCAGATTCCCTCACGGGCAGCGGGCAGACGGTCGAGAGCCGCTGGGCCAGCAGCTGGGTAAACGCCGGAGGCATGTGCTGCACGATCAGCACTGGAACGGAGAAGTCGCCGGGCAGGGTGGGCAGGAGCTGGGCGAGCGCATTCGGCCCTCCCGTAGAACAGCCGATTGCGAGCACGTCGATTCGTCCGGCGATTTTGTTTCGGCATCGCCAGGCAGGCGAACCGGTCGTCTGGGCTGGCGTGGGTCGGTTTGGCTGGTTGCGGGAGATTGCCTTGATTCTCGGAATCAGCGCGTCCCGTATGCGATCCCGCGCTGCGGCGTAGCCGTGCAGCTCGGTAGGTTTGGCGACATAATCGCCGGCCCCCAGAGCCAGCGACTCAATGGTAGCTTCGGCGCCACGCTCGGTCAGCGTGCTGAACATGATGACCGGGATGTAACAGCGTTGCGCCCGCATAGCTTTGAGAGTCGCCAGGCCATCCATCACCGGCATCTCCACGTCCAGAGTGATGACGTCGGGCGAAACCTGCTCCAACAGGTTGAGTGCGATCTGCCCGTTTGCGGCGTAGCCGGCCACTTCGAGTTCGCTATCCTGGGCCACCACTTCGGAGAGAATGCGACGCATCACGACGGAGTCGTCGACAATCAGGACCCGGGTCTTGCGTGCTGCCTCGTTCATAGCCCAATCAGCCGCAGCTTGTCGCCCACCACATCGAAGGTGAATGGCTTCATGATGTAGTCGTTGGCGCCGGCGGCCAGAGCGTCCGACATCTGGTGCATGCCGGTCTCGGTGGTCACCATCATGATCTTGGTGGCCGCGTATCGGGGCTGGGAGCGCAGCCGCCGCAGCAGCTCGAATCCGTCCATCTCCGGCATGTTCCAGTCGATGAGGATGAGGTGGAAGGCGCCGGGCTGCGCCAGTACGGCCAAGGCATCAACACCGTGTTTCGCCTCCACGACCTCGAAGCCATGCTTCTTGAGCGCAGCGCGAAGGATCGACCTCATCGCCGAAGAGTCGTCCACCACCAGAGCACGCATACTCCCGCTCCTTTTGTGCTCGCGGCGGACAGTCGCAGGTGCGCGGCTGCCCGTCGCAATGCGACTAATACTTGAACTGCGAAATCAGGCCCTGAAGCTCTGTCGCCATGCGCTCCAGCGCCTGCGCCGATTTCTGGGTTTCGTTGGCGCCGGAGGTCGTGCTCTGCGCCGCTTCGGCCACTCCGGTGATGTTCTTGGTGATTTCCGAGCTGCCGTGCGCCGCCTCCGACAGGTTGCGGCTGATCTCGTTGGTGGTGGCGCTCTGCTGTTCGACGGCGCTGGCGATCGTGTTCTGAATGTCGTTGATCTGCACGATCACGCTGCCGATCTGGCCAATGGCCGCCACCGCGCCCTTGGTGTCGGACTGAATGGCCTCGATCTTCCGGCTGATGTCTTCGGTCGCCTTGGCCGTTTCCTTGGCCAGCTCCTTCACTTCATTGGCTACGACGGCGAAGCCTTTGCCGGCTTCACCCGCGCGTGCCGCCTCGATGGTGGCGTTCAGGGCCAGCAGGTTGGTCTGCTGCGCGATGGAGGTGATCACCTTGATCACTTGGCCGATTTCGGCGCTGCTCTGGCCCAGCTTGCTGATGGTTTCGTTGGTCGCCTCCGCCGACTTGACTGCCGTCGTGGCCACGCGGGTGGCTTCGGCGGTGTTCTTGGCGATCTCCTTGATGCTGGCGCCCATCTCGTCGGCGCCGGTAGCCACGGTCTGTACGTTGGTCGCGACCTGCTCGGAGGCGGCCGAGACCACGTTGGCCTGAGTGGCGGTTTCGTCGGCGCTGGCGCTCATCTGCTGGCTGACCCTATTCAGCTCTTCGGCGGCCGACAGCAGGGCCGCGGCGTTCACTCCGATCTGCTGCATCGCCGATCGTACCTGTCCGGCCTGGGCGTTGACCGAGGTGCGCAGCTTGTTGAAGTCGCCGGCGTACTCGGTTTCGACCTGGGCCGTGAAGTCGCCTGCCGCCAGCTTGTCGAGTGTCTGTCCCACATCCTGCAGGGGGCCGATCACCGCGTCCAGAGTGGCGTTCACGCCTTCGACAATCTTGGCGAAGTCGCCGCCGTGCTTGGCCGCATCCGCCCGGGTCGAGAGCTTGCCTTGGATGGCAGCCTCGACCAGTATGTTAGCGTCGCTGATCAGCGCTTTCAGATGGCGGCGCACCTGCTCGATGGTGTCGTTGATAAAGGCCTTCTTGCCGGGGAACTGCTCCAGGGGCGCGTCGAAGTTGCCGCGACCGAACTCAGCGATACAGGCCATCGCCTTCTTCTTGACGGTGATGTGGCCCTGCACCATGTCGTTCACCCCTTGGGCCATGGTGTGGAAGGCGCCCTCAAATTTCTCCAGCGGAATTGCCGCGTCAATGTCGCCCGCATTGTGAGCCGCCGACATCCGGGTCATTTCCGCGATGAAGTCCTTCAGATTGCCGCGCAGACGTTCGATGTTCTCGTTGATGAAGGCCTTCTTGCCAGGAAACTTCTCCAGCGGGGCGTCGAAGTTGCCCTTGCCAAATTCGGCGATGCAGGCCATGGCCTTCTTCTTCACGCTGATGTGGCCGGCCACCATGGTGTTGATGCCTTCGGCGACTTCCCGATACACTCCGCGAAACTTGGAGGAATCAAGGGTGACGTCGATATCGCCGCGGTCGTGTTCCTGGGCCATCTGCCGCATCTGGTCGGTTAACGTGCTGAGCGCGAGCATGGTATCGAAGAGGGCGGGCAGCAGGGCATCCTGTTCGGAGCGCTTGCCGATCGACTTGACTTCCGCCAGCTCTTCCTGGAACTCTCCGGCGGCGATGTGCTGCAGCCGTCGCACCACCGACTTCATCCGGTCACGCACTTGATTGATTCCGCGTCCGACTTCCCCAAAGACGCCCGGATAATCTTCCTGAACGCTCACCGTGTGATCGTTAATTGCCAGCCTTTCGAGTCCTTTGGCCGTCTGCGGCAGCAGCGCTAACAGCTCAATGGACCGGTTCAGCTGGTCCTTCAGCGTGTTCAGCTCGCCCGGAAAATCCGCGGTAATCCTCTCCGGAATCTCACCTCTTCCGAGGCAGTCGAGATACTCGACGACGAAGGTCAGCGGGCTGGTCAGCGCCTCCAGACCATCGTTCATTTCTTCCAGAACGCCGCGCTCCTCGGGCATAAATGCCTCCAGGCGGGCGCGTTCGTGTACTTGTCCGGAGCGCACCGCCGACATCACCCGCTGGATCTCGGCAACCAGCTCGGTTGACGCGAAAATGCCCGGCTCAAACGTGTCCTCTCCATTCAGCCGCCGCTTGTGAATTCCGTTTCCGTTGGTCTTGCTCTGCGCATGCATCATTTCTGCTCCCTAGGAATATGCGAGTTGGTCCTGATCTGGTTTCAAGCCGCGTGCACACCTGCAACCGACACCGCCTTCTCGGTATCGAGCAACAGCAGCAAATCTTCTTTCAGCTTGTAAATGCCACGCAGGAAATCCCGTCGCCGGGATTCCAGCGTGTCCGGAGGGTTTTCAAACGAATCTTCCTCGACTTCGACCACGTCCCCAATCTCATCCACCAGCAGGCTGATCGGCCCATCCTCGCGGCGGATGACGACATTCATGGGAAGCTGTTCGCCGGTGCGCGCGGGCAGCTGCAGTTGCCGGCGCAAGTCGATCGCGGTCACAATCTGGCCGCGCAGGTTGATGAGCCCGGCAATCACCTCCGGCGCCAGCGGGATGCGGGTCATCTCCTGATAACGGATCACCTCCTGCACCTTCTCCACCTCGACGCCGAAAAACAGGTCTTCCAGAAAAAACGTGCACAGCTGGCGGGGTTGACTCATGCCTGTACTCCTTCCAGCCCGGCGAGGCTTTGCGACGCCAGCAGCGCCGGCACATCCAGCAGGTCGGTAACCCGCTGCTGCAGCACCGCCGCGCCGGTCAGGTTGCCCGACTGCTGCCGGTGCCGTACCTCCGCCGCCTGGTCGGCAATGTCGAGAATCTCCTCCACCACCAGACCAATGCTGCGACCGTTGCTCGAGTACACAACCACCTGCAGCAGTTCGCTTTCGCCGGCGCCAGCATAGCCCAGCACATCGGCCAGGCGGAGCAGCGGCATGATCTGGCCGCGATACTGAACGACCTCGCGGCCGGCAAAACGCTCGATCTTGGAGGCAGGGAACTCTTCCAGGCGCGAGACCAGCGACAGGGGAATTGCCATCCGTCCGTCCTTGCCGATGCGGAACAGCAACCACGATTCGCGCCGGGCCGTCTGCTCGCCTGCACCCGCGAGGTTCTTGCTGATGGTCTGTTCGTGCAGCTCGGAGACCACCCTCGCCATCTGCGCCAGCCCCAGCACATCGAGAATCAGCGCTACCCGGCCGTCGCCCATGATGGTCGCCCCGGCAAAACAGGCGACCGATTTCAGCTGTTTGGAGAGCGGCTTGACCACGATCTCCTCGGTATCGTTGATTTCGTCGACCACCAGTCCGAACTGGTGGTCGCCAGCCTGCAACACGACGATGTTCACCACATCGGAGGCCGTGCGGCCTTCCAGGCGCAACTCGCGGTTGAGGTAGACCAGTGGCAGCAGATTGCCACGCAGCCGATACACTGCCGCTCCGTGAATATCCTCAATGCCGGCCTGCTCGCCCTCACAGCGCACCAGTTCGATCAGGCTGACCTGCGGGATGGCAAAGCGCTCGGCGCCGCTGGTGACGATCAGGGCAGGAATGATCGCCAAGGTCAGCGGGATCTTGATCTTCAGCAGTGTGCCTTTGCCGGCGGCGCTCTGCACGTCAACCGTGCCGCCAATCTTCTCGATGTTGGTGCGGACCACGTCCATGCCGACGCCGCGGCCGGAGATGTTGTTGACCTGCTGCGCCGTCGAAAGGCCGGGGGCGAAAACCAGGTGCAGGACCTCGCGCTCCGACATGCGGGCGGCGTGGTCGGCGGTGATCAGGCCGTTGGCGATGGCTTTGGCCTTTAACTTTTCGGTTGGAATGCCGGCACCGTCATCAGAGATCTCGATGTTGACCTGCCCGCCTTCGTGAAAAGCGCGCAGTACCAGGTGACCCTCGGGCGACTTGCCGCGGGCGGTGCGAACCTCGGGTGGCTCGATACCGTGATCGACGGCATTGCGGATGATGTGGGTCAGCGGGTCTTTGATGGCCTCGATGATGGTCTTGTCCAGCTCGGTCTCGGCGCCTTCCATCTCGACTTCGACGCGCTTGCCGCATCCCAGCGACAGGTCGCGCACAATCCGCGGCAGCTTGTTCCACACGTTGCCGATAGGCTGCATGCGGGTCTTCATCACCCCCTCCTGCAGCTCCGTAGTAATAAGGTTCAGCCGCTGCGCGGTCGACAGAAAGCTGCTGTCTTCCTGGGTAGCGGTGAATTGCAGCACCTGATTGCGCGCCAGCACCAACTCGCCCACCAGGTTCATGACCTTGTCGAGCAGGGCCACATCGACGCGAATGGTGTTGCTGCCCAGATCGCGATGTTCGCTCTGCATCCGCAAGCCTTCGGCCACTGCCTCCGGTTTCGCGGCGCCCGAGTCGACCAGGATCTGGCCCAGCGGGCGAGGATCACCCCGATCCTGCAGCTCGATGGCGGCCTGCACTTCGGCCGGCTTACAGACGGCCGAGGTAACCAGAATGTCGCCAAGAAACGGTGGCGCGTCCTTGTCGAGCGAAGCCGGTGCGGGGGAACGCTCGTCCGAGGGGGCAGGCGGCGCCCGCAACACCGCCGACAGCTGCTGCAAGACGCTGTCGTAATCGCCATCGCCTTCGCTGCCACTGGCGGCAATCTCCTGCAGCATCTGGCGGAGGGCGTCGGCCATGGTCAGCAGGGCGGTGGCGATTTCGGGCCCCAGCAGCAGCTTCCCCTCCCGCATGCGGCTGAGCACGGTCTCACCGGCATGCGAGATTGCGACCAGCTTTTCATAGCCCAGGACGCTGCCCGTGCCCTTGATGGTGTGAATGGCGCGGAAGACGCTGTCGAGCAGCTCGCGCGAAGACTTGTCCTTCTCCAGCGCCATCAGGTCGCTGTCGAAGCGATCAAGCCCTTCGTTGCTTTCGACCAGGAATTCCTTGATAACTTCTTCCATCCCGTCGTTGCTGCTCGGCTCCCCTGTTAACCGGCTTGAATCCATCGGGGCGATTCCTCCACCTGAAACGGCAAAGTCAGAATCTGCCGTGGTTTTTATCGGCGGTTTAACGATGTTCTTGAGGCAAGCCAGAGGCCAATATGGCCAGGTGATCGATGAGAAATTTCTCAAGGTGCGGAAGGAGGGCTGCCCAAGGTCCCGAGGAGGACCATTTCCGCCCGGCCACAGCCTCATAGCTGCGCAAATTAACTGCTTTGCAAACCCCCTGTGTTCGGGAGAAAATGCAGCAACGACACCGGAGATATGCCCTGGTGTTTTCGCTCTAAGGGGGCCCTGCCGTGATCCGCCTGATTCGTGAGCTGGTTCGTCCCTACCGTCTCAGGCTGCTCATCATTCTCAGTGCCATGCTGGTGGAGACGGCGATGAGCCTGGCCAATCCCTGGCCGCTCAAGGTGATCATCGACAATGTCATCGATCACCGCAAGCTGCCGCATGCGCTTGATGTCCTCGTCCGGCCGATGCTCGACCACGGCGCCAAGCTGCAAGTGGCCGGATTGGCGGCGCTGGCCTTCGTGGTTTTTGCTTTAATCGGCGCGCTGGCCAGCTATGTCGATAACTACTTCACCGAAAGCGTAGGCCAATACGTTGCGCATGATCTGCGCCTGCGGACCTACCATCACCTGCAACGGCTGTCGCTCGGCTACTACAACACGCACGAGACCGGCTCGCTGCTGAGCACCATCACCACCGACATCCAGACCATCCAGAACTTCGCTTCGTCCTCGACGCTCGACATCCTCATCGACCTGCTGACGATCATCTCCATGCTGGGGCTGATGTTCTGGTTAAACTGGGATTTCACGCTAATTGCCGTGGCTGTAACGCCTTTTTTACTTTTCTTCATCTCTCGCTTTAAGAAAGCGGTAAAGAAGGCCACGCATGCAGTTCGCAAGGAGCAAGCGGATATCGTCGCTGTCGTCCAGCAAGGGCTGGAGTCGATGCAGGTCGTCAAGGCGTTTGGACGCGAGGACATGGAGCAGCAGGCGCTGAGGGATGTAAGCCAGGCGACGGTCAATGCGGCCTTGAAGGCGCGCAAAGTGAAATCGATGCTGT